>Ga0155236_106_pt2 | contig 13521 bp, 12 predicted proteins | sample RifCSPhighO2_02_FD_106204 | JGI IMG/M metagenome (GOLD analysis project Ga0155236, IMG submission 106204) | Candidatus Sungbacteria bacterium RIFCSPHIGHO2_02_FULL_47_11 | reverse complement strand
GCCGAACATTTAACCTGCGCCGTGCCGGGCTCGCCTCCGGACCCGCCGCACCGCTCGCAACGCGACAATTTGCCCAGTTCAATTTCACGCTTGCCGCCGAATATAGATTCCTCAAACGAAATTTCAAGATCGACCTGAATATTTTTTCCTTTGCGCTCCCGCGTTCGGGATCTGGTTCCGGCCCCGAACCCCATTCCTAAAAAATCTTCAAAGACATCGGAGAAATCAAAGTCGGCAAAACCTTTTCCACCCTCGCCAAAATCAAAACGAATTCCCCCGGGCCATTCAAAACCGCCCTGTTGCTGCCCTCCTTCAAAAACGCGTCCAAACTGATCATATTGCGCTCGTTTCTGGTCGTCAGACAAAACTTGATACGCCTCGTTTACTTCTTTAAATCGCGCCTCATCGCCGCCTTTATCAGGATGATACTGATGCGCCAACCGGCGGTAGGCCTTTTTAATGTCATCTTTTGTGGCGTTCCGGGGAACGCCGAGGGTTGTATAGTGATCCTTTGGCATATGACTTAAAAGTTCAAAATTAAAAGTTAAAAGTGTTGGTATCAAAACTTCTGTAAGAAATTTTGATGATTCCTATTTAATTATTTTTTTTCATCTTCTCTATTTCAATCGCCATATCGCCTGCCAATTTAAATAACGGGGTTAAGGGGTCTGCTGTCTTCATAATTGATAATGCCTCCCCTTTAATAAGTCCTAATCTTTGATGGAGATCAGTTTCCTCCAAATATTCCATATTATGCAATAAATCGTCTATCTTCCTTCCTAACTTTTCTGAACTGCTATTATTTATCTCGTTCGTTCTGTACAAGAGCGATGAGAGTTTTTCTCGCACGAGAATTTTATCAAGGCCAATATCTTTACTTTTTATATTTTCTGGTTCCTCTTTTTTCATAAAAAATATTATTTAACTTATAAAGTGAGCCGTTCCACTTCCAACTTTTCTTTAGTGTATCGTAGCACGCCTGCCGCGACAAGGGCTTTAACCACGACCCAAACCGCAACAAGCGTTATAAAGTAGAGCGGTACGGTTGCGGCTTTGAATGCGAAGAAAAATGCAATCGCCGAAATCGCGGGCAGATATCGCGCGTAGGGCCCAAGAAGAATTTTCAAACGATCCGCTATCGCAGTATAGAATACATCCGATACCGTCTCACTGCCAACAAGAGTAATCCCCAACTGTTTGGCAACCGCGTCCCGCTGGGACTCTACCAGCCGCGCCACCTCGTTGGATAAAACGGCGGGTACTGCCGCCCCCTGCGACTGCAGTTGCTTTCGGATAAAGTCCGAGAGCACTTCATCAACAGTCGCATCAGGGCTTCTGACCGAAAGTCCGATGAGGGACTCAAGCGGCACGGACATTACTTTAAGCAAAGCGTTGAATGTCGGTTGCGGCAGGATTGATTCAAACGCACGCTCCGTATCGAGCGCGGCAAAGTAAAATACGGTCACAATGAGTGATGCAATCGTAAAATAGAGCGGCAAACCGGTTTTGAGCGTTTTGGCGGCGCTGAAACCGAGAGAAAAAGCAGTTTCTAGACGAACTCGACGAACCGCGAACCACGCCAAAAAGATACTTACCGCAAATGCGGCCAAAACAAAACCTGTTGCGGAAACAAAGAAATACGGAATCCCGACGCTTACAAAAGCGACTGCGTACGCAAGCCGCGCGTCTTTCACAAAAAGGGCGGTCAGGGAGAAGAAAACCGCAGAAATCAAAAGTCCGGTTCCAGCAAGCAAAAACGGCGTATATCCCCGCGCCGCTCCTTCAACAAGCGAAGGGATAACTTCGTGCCACAACCAGAAAGAACCAACGACCGCAGTAATCGTTACGATTCCCAAAATAAGTTCTTTTAAGGAAGTCCGTTGCATGCCATCCTTCTCTACCAAAATGAGTGGTGTAATCGAGGTATTTTGTTTTCGAAGCGATGGGATGACGAACCAGCTTGGTCCGAGCACTCAACACTTTGAGTGCTCGGTGGTTCGTCCGACCACCACAGGCTACCGCTGGAGCAGTCGAGGACCGCGAGGAAATTACACCTATTCCTCTTTTTTCTTTTCTTCAAAATCCGCATCCTTTACGTTATCTCCATCCTCTTTCTTGGTTTCTCCGCCTCCGTGCGACGTTTCCCCGCCCTGTTTATACAAGAATTCGCCAATCTTCTGAACCGAGGAAGAAAGCTCCTGCGTTGCGCGTTTGATCGCTTCAATGTCGTTGCCATCTTTCACTTCTTTAAGCGCGGTGATTTTTGACTCAATTTCGCTTTTTGTATCCGCGGGCACTTTCTCCCCCGCGTCGCGAATCGCTTTCTCCGCGGTGTAGGCGAGGGTGTCCGCCATATTGCGCGCATCGGTAAATTCCCGCTTTTTTCGATCCTCATCCGCGTGAAGTTCAGCGTCTTTTTTCATGCGTTCTATTTCGTCTTTTGAGAGCGAAGCGGATGCCTCGATCCGTACTGATTGCTCTTTTCCCGTTGCTTTGTCCTTTGCTTTAACCGAAAGCACGCCGTTTGCGTCAATATCAAACGTAACTTCCACCTGCGGCATGCCGCGAGAAGAAGGAGGAATGCCGTCAAGGATAAAACGGGCAAGAGTTTTGTTGTCGTGCGCCATCTCGCGCTCTCCCTGCAGAACATGGATTTCAACCGACGTCTGGTTGTCTGCTGCGGTCGAGAAAATTTGCGACTTTGCGGTTGGAACCGTCGTGTTTTTCTCAATAATCCGCGTCATAACGCTCCCCAAGGTTTCAATGCCCAAGGAAAGCGGCGTGACATCCAAAAGCAAGACGTCTTTCACCTCGCCTTGCATGATGCCCGCTTGCACCGCGGCACCAATCGCAACAACCTCATCGGGATTGATGGATTTGTTCGGCTCCTTGCCAAAAAGTTTTTTCACTGCCTCAATGATCGCGGGCATGCGGGTCTGGCCGCCGACAAGAATAACTTCGTCAATGTCTTTCAAGTTAAACTTGGCGTCCGCCACAACGTCTCTTGTAATTTTAATGGAGCGCTCGATCATATCGCCCACCAATTCCTCGAGTTTCGCGCGCGCAAAACGCATTACCAGATGTTTTGGTCCGGATTCGTCGGAAGTTATAAACGGCAGGTTGATTTCGGTCTCGATTGTGGTTGAGAGTTCATGCTTCGCTTTTTCTGCCGCTTCCTTCAGCCGTTGGAGCGCTAACGTATCTTTTGAAAGGTCGATCCCCTGATCTTTCTTAAATTCACCCACGATCCAGCTTATGATTTTCTGGTCAAAATCGTCGCCTCCGAGGTGCGTATCGCCGCCGACCGCCTTCACCTCAATGGTGTCTTCCGTTACTTCAAGAACCGAGAGATCAAACGTGCCGCCGCCAAAATCGTATACTACGATCTGTTCGTTTTTCTTCTTGTTGAAACCATAGGCAAGGGCGGCCGCAGTAGGTTCATTGAGAATCCGTTTCACTTTAAACCCGGCGATCTCCCCCGCTGCTTGCGTGGCTTTGCGCTGGGAGTCGTCGAAATACGCCGGCACCGTGATTACCGCTTCAGTAATTTTTTCGCCGAGCTTGTCTTCCGCATCGTGCTTCATTTTCTGCAGGACCATTGCCGAGATTTCTTCCGGACGATGCCATTTCTCCGCCATCTTAATCTCAACGCCGTTGTTTGCGGACTCGCGCAGGTCATAAGGCAAAAGTTCTTTGTCCCGTTTTACTACCGAGTCAGAAAATTTCCTGCCAATGAGCCGCTTGATTGAAAAAAGCGTGTTCTTTGGATTCGTTACTGCTTGGCGCTTCGCGAGTACCCCAACCAGACGATCCCCGGATTTTGAAATCGCGACCATCGAGGGAATCGTGCGATTTCCCTCTTTATTTTCCACGATTCTCGGCTCGCCGGCCTCGATAATCGCCATGGCAGAGTTGGTCGTTCCTAAATCTATACCTAAAATTTTACTCATAGGTTTTTGTTGAATTAACTTTTAATTGATAATTTATTTTAAGCTTTCTACGGCCTTTTTTAATTCATCTTGCGCGATGAGTTTAACCTTTTGAATATAAATTTTTCTTTTAATATCATCCGCTAAAACTAAATTATCCACATCTTCTTCGTCCAATCCTTTCGTTTCAGTAAGCTCTTTGACTTTGTCTTCTATAAGATCATAACAGCGCCGTTTTTTGTCCCACCTAGCCTCTTTAACCAAAACTCCGATTTCATCGTCCGAAAGTTCAAACGCATAAAGCCGCTTTATATCTTGTGATGCTATAATTATACGATCCGTATCCTTAGTTTTTTTATAACCATAAGCTTCTCCTTTTAAAATCCCAACTAAGTCTGCGGTTGTATCAAATTCTCCCCCAAATTTCTGTTCACCTTGATAGGAATGCACTTCTTTCAACACATCGTGTGCGCGCATATAAGGCCCCAGTAAACGTTTAATTTGAACCATCACGCCATAAAAAGAATGGGTCTTTACTAAATCTTCTATTATTTTATTCTCTTCCTCGCTAGATCGAAATTGTTTAGAATGCAATAATTCATGATGAAGCGCGCGAATGCTTTGACTATATCCTAGCGTCGCGAGGTTTTCTAAAATGGCAACAGGCGCCATTCCTTGCATTACGTCTCGAGTCAAAACTATTATGCCATTTTTATGATCATAGGCTGCGAACTCGCCCTTCAAAGCCTTGTGTTCGACAAATTCAGTATTACTTGGGTTTATTTCAACCAAATCCATCGCTGCGCCAAAAAAATTAAAATGCCCCGCATCTCCGCACTCTATTTCTATTCTCTCTACGACTCTCATTAAAACATCCGATTCTTTCTCTAGAGCAATTTCTTTATTCGGAAATTGTTCATGTAATTTAAATACTAGCTCGTTAGTTTCCGTTTCGTTTAGCTGCGGGGCTTCTCTTAAAGCATTCAATTCTTTTAAAAGCGCGTCAAAATCAATATCAATCTTTGATTCCAATTCTTCCGGTACATATTTGGTCGTTTCTTTATTCATTATTTTTATAAATTCCGACTTTTACTTTCGCGGGGCGCAGAACTCTATCGTGAATCATATATCCTTTCTGCAGTTCCTCCAAAACAACACCGTCTTTTTCTTTTTCCGAAACCTCAACCTGCTCCAAGGCCTCGTGATACGCAGGGTCAAACGCATCGCCCTGCTTTACCCCAATGAGTTCCAACCCCCGTTTTTTCAAAATGTCATACAGCTGTGACTTGATGAGAAGTATTCCTTTCTCAACCCCGTTAGAAGTCCGATCCGACTTCGTCGAATCGGCAGGTGTCTGTGACACCTGACTTCTAACGGGGTCAATTTCCGGCGATACGCCGTGCATAATCGCCAAGTCGAAACTATCAAGCACCGGCAAGATATCTGAAACCACGCCAGATATTACAAAACGCGCCATGTCTTCAAAACGCTTTCCCTCATCTTTACGGTAATTAATGTGGTCAGCTTTCGCGCGCTGCCACCCGTCAAGGTACTCTCTTTTTTCCTGCTCGCATCGCTTCAGCGCGAACTTTACTTTTTCAAGCCGCGCATGGAGATCAGGTGCTATCCCCTCTCGCTCTTCAATAAATCCGACTTCCTCTATGGCGCCGTCCTCGCTCGAATCGTTATTTTGTTTTTCGGTTTCGATTTGAGGATCGTCCATATTCTTGCAAATAATTTACCACCGAAATATTTTTATGATAATTCATCCGTTTGGGACCAAGAATCGCGACAACCGTCTCGTCAGAGTGCGGCGATTGCAGTGAGGAAACAATCATGCTGTATGACCGTGCGTCCTGAATGGGGTTTTCATGCCCGATAAACGCATGCGGCTCGTCAAAATCGACGTCAGAAAGCAGTTCGGCAAAGGACTCATCAATTGAATCGACGAGTTCCCCGAACCTGCGCGCGCACGCAACGTCGTTAAATTCCGGCTCTGTCAAAACATCCGAAAATCCTGCTTTGTAAAACGCCGTATGTTTCTGGGAGCCGACCATGGTGAACCCGCGGCTTACGTGTGCTACTGCCTTTGCGACTGTGGAAAAAAAATCTTCTTCATCCTCTGCAAACAATGCGTCGAACAGTGCCTGTTCGCGCCCAAGAATTTTGCGGGAGACGCCGATCTCATCAACAAAAAATCGATACCCCTGATCAGTCGGAACGCGGCCCGCTGAAGTGTGGGGCTGTTCAAGATATCCCAGTTCGTCGAGTTCCACCATGTCATTTCTCACGGTTGCGGGGCTTACATTCAAATGATACCTTCCCACAAGTTCCTGCGAAGCAACGGGCCGGGCAGTCCGAATATGCTCCCGTATGACGGCCTCAAGTATTGATTTTTGGCGCTCTTTGAGCATCCTTTTTCTCATTATACGGACCGTTAGCAGTCTGTCAAGAGGAGTGCTAATTCGCTCCGATTTCTACTTTTTTCAGGACGGCTATCGCTCGCCCGACGTGCGGGCTTACCTCCGGACAAAGCCTCGCTCGTCTCGCTCCGCCACTTCAGACGTGGCTGCGCTCGACACCATGCTCGCTCGGCTTTATCAGGCCTTCAAAAAGTAGAAACCTCGCTCACTTAACAGAGCTAAACTACGAGCTAGCCCGTAACAGCACAAGAACAGTCAAAACTATACGGGGTGGGGATTCCGTTTTGAGATTGGCTCTGCTACACTATATACTATGCCCCAATTACTTCTTTATTCGCTCCTTTTTGTTGGCTCACTTCTTGTTGTTGTGCAGGGTTCACGCCTCGTGATTCGCCACGCCACTCCTATTGCGCGCTCACTTCGCCTGTCTGATTTTGCAACGAGTTTTCTAGTGGTCGGAGTCCTCTCGGCTTTTCCCGAAACAACCATTTCCGTCATCTCCGCGTTCGAAAACGTCCCCACGCTCGGCCTTGGTCTTATCTTCGGCTCAAACGTCGCCGACTTGACGCTCGTATTCGGCATTGCAGCGCTTTTTACCACGCGGGGAATAACGGTCAGGAGCGATTTTTTAAAGAAAGATTTTATTTTTATCATACCGCTTCTCATACCGATTCTTTTGGGTTTTGACGGTTTCTTTTCACGATTTGACGGAGTGATCCTGATTCTCGGCGGCGTTGTGTTTTTCATGGTGCTCTACACCATGGGCCACCGCCCTTCATTTGGGCCGGATGCCGCCCCAGACCATCACACATTCAAACATATATTTCTTTTCATGATAGGTATAATCGCATTGCTTGGCGCCGCCTACGGCACGGTTGTTTTTGCCGAGCGCATCGCCATCCTGCTTCGCATTCCGGAGGTATTAATCGGGCTCTCGCTCATTACCCTCGGAACCACGATTCCTGAACTTTCGTTCTCCATTAACGCGGCAAAGACGCAACACGGGGAATTGGTACTTGGCGACATTCTTGGCGTTGTAATTACTGATGCTACAATCGTTTTGGGACTCATGGCGATACTCAACCCATACGCGTTCGACCGCCGCCTGATTTTCGTGACCGGATTTGCCATGGTGCTTGCCGCGATCATCTCGCTCAATTTCATGCGTTCCGGCAGAACGCTCGGCAAACGAGAAGGTGTTTCATTAATTTTGCTCTACATTTTCTTCTTATCAGTTGAATTTTCTCTGCAGGGAGGAGCGATAAACTTCACACCTTAAATTTCTAATTCCAAATTTCTAATAAAAACTGGGTTTGTCATTAAACATTTCATTAGACATTAGGAATTAGAAATTAGGTATTTTGTGGTCAAGTTATATAATACCCTCACCCGTAAAAAAGAAACTTTCAAACCCATTCACAAAAATCAGGTGGGGCTTTATACCTGCGGCCCGACGGTCTATAACTACGCCCATATCGGAAATCTGCGCACGTATATTTTCGAAGATGTGCTACGCCGCGTGCTCAAATATGCCGGCTACAAAGTAAAACACGTGATGAATATTACCGACGTCGGCCACTTGACGTCTGACACCGACGAAGGTGAAGACAAAATTGAACGCGAGGCAAAAAAAGAAAACCACTCCGTTTGGGAAATCGCGCAATTCTACACCACGGCGTTTCTCAGAGACATCAAACGGCTCAACATCAAAAAAGCCGCTGTCTTGGCGCCCGCAACAAAACATATCCCCGAGCAAATCAAACTTATCGAGGCGCTCTTCAAAAAAAGATACGCCTATGAAACGCCGCAGGCGGTTTATTTTGACGTCCTGAAATTCAAAAATTATACCAGGCTATCAAAACAGAAACTAGACGCAATGCTCAAGGGCGCGCGAAACGAAGTCGTTACCGACCCCAAGAAGAAGAATCCGCATGATTTTGCGCTCTGGTTTAAACGCGTCGGCAGATTCAAAAACCACATCATGCATTGGCCCTCTTTGTGGGGCGACGGATTCCCGGGCTGGCACATCGAATGCTCCGCCATCTCAACCGCCTACCTCGGACAGCCGTTTGACATACATACTGGAGGGGTCGACCATATTGCAGTGCACCACACGAACGAAATTGCGCAGTCCGAAGGTGCAGTAGATAAACCGCTTGCTCGCTACTGGATGCACGGCGAGTTTCTTCTCATTGACGCCGCGCGTATGGGAAAATCCGCGGGAAATTTTTTCACGCTCGACACGCTAGTCCAAAAAGGATTCGACCCGCTCGCATTCCGTTATCTCGTACTCACCGCACACTACCGTTCCAAACTCAATTTCACTGAGGAATCGCTGGGGGCAGCGCGAAATTCTCTTGAGCGGTTATATAATTTTATAACCCGCCTCAAATATGCCAAAACTGTTCAAAACCGAGCTTTGAACAGTTCATGGAGGAAGCAGTTTGAAAAGGCGCTTTTTGACGACCTCGACACTCCAAAAGCCCTTGCGGCGGTGTGGAAACTTATTAGTGACTGCAACAAATATCCATCAAAATACAACCCAAAAAATGTTCTCGTGCTGCTCTATGATTTCGATGCCGTTCTCGGTCTTGGATTGAAAAAGGTCAAAAAAGAAAAAATCCCTGCACGGATTCAGAAATTAGCAAAGAAACGCGAGGGATACCGCCAAAAAAAACAGTGGAAAGAAGCGGACCTGATCCGTAAGGAAATCTCGGGAGCAGGATGGATGGTTGATGATACACCGAAAGGATCTGCCTTGAAAAAAGCGTCCTAAAGCACGTTTTCAACAATTTAATACGGCATTTATGCACCCGTACCGCTTGCAAACATTTTTACAACCGCGTTATGCTGGACATAACTCTTAACCCCGACTCTCTATGATCCCTACTGCCCAAAAAATCGCTTCCTATCCCACGGAGCTCCGCATGCCGCCCCAAAACGTGGAGGCGGAAGCTTCAACACTGGGTTCCTTGATGCTAGATAAAGACGCGATCTATAAAGTCGCCGACTTTCTGCGCCCACGCGATTTTTACAAACCCCTCCACCAAGAAATATACACGGCGATGCTTGACCTCTTCGATAAACGTGAACCGATTGACGTTTTGAGCGTTACCAACCGCCTTCGCGAGAAAGGAAAACTTGAAGAAATCGGCGGCTCTGCCTATATAACGTCGCTAGTGAACACGGTTCCTACCGCAACCCACGTTGCGCACTATGCCGAGATTGTCCGCAGGAAACGCCTTCTGCGGGACCTGATTGACGCATCAAACCATATCGCACAGCTTGGCTACCGGGAGTCGGATGACGTAGAACAGCTTCTTGATGAAGCGGAGCAAAGAATCTTCGGTATCACGAAGGATTCGCTCCGACAAGAATTCTTTTCCGTGCGCGAGGCGCTGGACGAGGCATGGGAGCGAATTGACCGCCTCCACAAAGGCGACGGAGCGCTGCGAGGAGTATCAACCGGCTTTACTGATCTCGATAATTATCTTGCGGGGCTGCAACGGTCTGACCTTATCGTTCTTGCTTCCCGACCCAGCTTGGGCAAAACCTCGCTTGCGCTCAACATCGCGCGGAATGTTGCGCTTGAAGGACAAAAACCCGTCGGTATTTTCAGTCTTGAAATGTCGCGGGAGCAACTTGTAGATCGTCTTCTTTCCTCGGAAGCCAATGTTGATCTGTGGCGCCTTCGCACGGGGCGTATGCGCTCCGAAGGAGCGGACAACGATTTCGTACGCGTGCGAGACGCAATGGAAACACTTTCTAAAGGCGCTCTTTTCATAGATGATTCACCCTCCCCAAGCGTTATGGAACTTCGCGCAAAAGCGCGTAGGTTGCAGGCGGAACACAACATTGAACTCGTCGTTATTGATTATCTCCAGCTTATCAAGGGATCCGGAAACCCCGACTCGCGCGTGCAAGAGGTTTCCGAAATTTCCCGGGCGCTCAAAGGCATGGCAAAAGAACTCAATATTCCCGTGCTTGCGGTATCGCAACTCTCCCGAGGGGTTGAGATGCGCCACCCCGCAATCCCGAAACTTTCCGACCTTCGCGAAAGCGGAAGCATAGAACAAGATGCGGACGTAGTGATGTTTATTTACCGAGAAGACAAAGATAAAAAAAATACAGACCGCAAAAATATTGCCGACATCTTCATTGAAAAACATCGAAATGGCCCAACTGGAAAAGTAGAACTTTACTTCAACGAAGAAACGACGAGCTTTCGATCGATTGCAAAACACTACGAAGATCCATCTAGTTAGTTAGTTCGTTAGTTGACTAGTTGGCTAGTTAAAAACTTGCTAACTAATGAGCAAAGCGAAACTAAATAACTAGCTAACCAAACTGTATCCCCAACCAGTCCAACGCCTTATTGATTTATTTATAAAACTCCCCGGTATTGGTCCGCGCCAAGCAACGCGGTTTGTTTTTTCACTCTTGAAAAACGGCACCGCGCGGGAATTCGCCGAAACGCTTCGGGAACTCGAAAAAATCGGATTCTGTGGCCTGTGTTATCGTTCCGTCGAAAAATCGGGGTCCGTGCTCTGCCGGATTTGCGCGGACAAAAAACGCGATCATGCTGTTATCGCGGTTGTTGAAAAAGAGTCGGATATGCAAAACCTCGAAAAAATGGAGGCGTATCGTGGCCTCTACCACGTTTTAGGCGGCGTTGTCAGCCCCCTTGATTCGGAATCGACAAAAGGGCTTCATCTAAAAGAACTATACAAGCGGGTAGAGAACCTGCTTAACCCCATTAGAGATAATCCGCCCCAAGCGGCTGGCGCCGCGCCTGCGGCGGCTCGCTCCGTTAGAGCTAGCTCTAACGGGGGAACGATCTCTAACGGGGCAAGAAAATGCGAGGTGATCCTCGCAACAAATACCACGACCGAAGGAGATACTACGGCGCTTTATATTGAACGGATTTTGGCGCCGCTTGCAGAAAAACACGCGGGTCTCAAAATTTCCCGCCTGGGCCGCGGCCTCTCGCTCGGCTCGGAACTCGAATACGCGGATGAGGTGACTTTGAAAAATGCGTTGACAAATAGAAGGTAAAACAGTGTGATGTTCCTAGTACCTGATGCCGACACATGGGGGGGGTATAATATGATGAATCCTGCTTATGTAGTTTTTTTGTTGCTGTGTTTTTTGTTGGGGCCCAGCATTACGTTTGTGCATTTTTTCGGCGACAAAGAACTTTCTCCGAACACAGTATGGTTCGGAGGTCTTCTCCTTGGCCTCTTTTTTGCGTCAGTGTGGCACATCGTGGTATAGACGAGAAACTACATACAAAAAAGTGCGCTTACGCGCACTCTTTTTATCTCCGCGTTAATCCGCGTTTTGATCCGCGTGAATCTGCTTCTACTTCAAAATTTTCGTAATCTCAACTTCCGTAAAATGCTGCCTATGCCCCTTCTTTTTTCTATATCGCGTTTTAGAGTGATACCGAAAAACAATCACTTTTTTCGCTCTCCCCTGTTTCAAAACTTTTGCCTCGACTTTAGCGCTCTTCACCAACGGAGTTCCAACATCCGTTTTCTTATCGTCAAAAACGAGCAAAACCTCGTCAAATATAACTTTCCCGCCCTCGGCGACGTCTAATTTTTCTATTTTTAACTTTTTTCCGGGTTCAACAAGATATTGCTTCCCACCGGTTTTTATTACTGCATACATAGGAATTATCCTAACATAATTTATTTATAGATACAAGCCCCGTAATACAACTTTGACTGCTACATCCATTTCCCTCTGATACGAGAGACCTACACGTGAGCACTAAGAAATGCGTCCCGCCAGCTTACTCAGGGCAACAAAAGAAATAGTCAAAGTTGATATACGGGGCAAGTTATACAACTTCTGCTTGATAGCATCCCTCGCAGTAAACGATTTCGGGTCTCTCGGGAGCGTAACTCGTCTCAAACTCTTCCGGACAATGGTTTTGACCGTGGTGGTGGATAGCGGTATTTTGGTACGAGAAGCTGGTTACTGGCCGCTGGTCACTGGTCACGCCCGCACACTGGCACGTACGATGCCAAATATATTTCGGCGTGCGCTTCCGAAGGCGTTCTTGATGACGACACTCAAAATCTTTTCGTGGAAGCGGGAGATGCATTTTACGATAAAAAGAGAGTTCGAAGGGCGTGATTTTGAAGTTCCACGAACACTGCTCACAAGCCAATATCTCATTAGTAATACCGTCATCCACTTCTTCTATGGTCGCGGGAATTGCATTGGATGTTATGGTTTCCTGCCCTCTTGTTCTGGGAATCTCATCTGTCCATCGAAATTCGCGACGTAGAGCTTCTTCTTTTGACAAAGGAAAATAATCCATCCCGAGGGTTTCGTTGTAGCCAAATAACGAATGGGCTGGTGGAGGGAACGAACCGTAACTCCCGTCTTTTTGCATTGAGGCAAGGATCTGATTCGTTATTTTTGCATACTCTTCTTTGGTGTACTGGCGGTTCAAAATACAGTAGTTATCTTTTTTGAGTCCGACGCAGCCGAAACAATGGAAACTATTGTGAACGTTATCGCAATACTCAAGATTGTTAGAGGAAAAAATAAACATTGAATGACGGCAATTGTAAATTTGCAGGGCACTCATTACTTCAACGCAAAGCTCGGGTTTATAATAAATATTATTACCATCCAAACAATCCACGGGGTCTTCCGCGTCGGCACAATAGGCACAATCCTTTACGTTACTTGCGTCAAAGAGCATGTATGCGTCATGACAATTATAGAGGTAATCCCCCACCGTTCGGACACACTTGGTCTGAAAGGAATATTTTGTAAGCGAGCGCGCCTTCAACTCCTCCAGACGCCGTTTTGCTACCTCAACCGCAGTATGTGATCGAAGAAGCTCCTGCTTTCGTTTCTCATATTCCTCTTTGGAGCAAGGCCTGTTTTCAATATAATATGATTTGTGACGAAGATTTGTTGAGAGGATGCAATGGTCCGAATTACGAACATCGTAACAGAAAAACAAGTCGATGCTCGTCTGGCACCGTTCGCAAAAGAGACAGTTGTAGCACTTTCGACAATCAAGACACTCGTAACAAAGTTCGGAATCATATGTCCACGATATGTCGACCGCTGTTTTACAGTTCTGTACGAGCCGACCGTAGTAACAATCTTCATTATTCTCCGCCGCAAAAATGAGGTAACAG
>Ga0155236_110_pt2 | contig 14729 bp, 12 predicted proteins | sample RifCSPhighO2_02_FD_106204 | JGI IMG/M metagenome (GOLD analysis project Ga0155236, IMG submission 106204) | Candidatus Sungbacteria bacterium RIFCSPHIGHO2_02_FULL_47_11 | reverse complement strand
CAGAGGGGAAGAACTCTCCATACCGATAGACCATTCCTTTACTGTCAACATAGGGCATGGAGTTCATGTGTTCGATGATGCGGGGCACCATTCTCTCGTACTCTTCCCTGGTGTATTGTTTGTTCAGGATGCAGTAGGATTTGGAACGGAGGTCGACGCAGGCAAAAATATTCGAGCACCCCTCACAAAAATGAGAATAGTAATAATTATCACCCGTCCATGCAAATGGAGAAAAAAACACACGTTGGGCATTGCCGCCCGCGCTGGTCGCTTCGTAGGCAATCTCCATTCCATTGCCGATCCCGTATCCATCGTAGGCATCCTTGAGATTCGGAACACCGTAAAGGATAAATTTACAATCCTCAGCAGGCCCTTCTACGTCAAAGCAAAGTTTGCAGTTTTTGGCCTGAACGATGTAGTCCCCCGACACATCATGCGACTGAAGGATGCGTACAAAACGATGGGGATACTGCAGGATTAAATCCCGAAATCGGGAGAGAACCCCTTGCAGTCCCGCATAACTTCCAACACCAAATGTTTCCAATGCTGCACGGTACGTTTCTTTTGAGTACTGACGATTGAAAATCTGATATTTGGCGTTGCGCAGATTCACGCACCCAAAACAATTTTGACAATTATGACAGTTATACAAAAATCTTGAATTAAGGCACTGGTCGGAAAACCAAAGATATGATGATTCATAGGATTGAGATGAATGGAGACCTTCATGGCAGCGTTCCATTTTCTTACAGCCCAGCAAGTCAAACGAATTGGTACTATAAATAGTGTGATACAAATACGCACTATCTTCGTTAATGTCACTTGCAAAATTAAGATAGCAGTTTTTTGCCTGATACGTGAAATTGCAGTATGCGCTGTTGACCGACTGAAGATTGGTGAGGTTGATCACGGGAATCCGCCGAAGTAACTCTTTTAATTGAGTGAAAAACGGCTTCGTAAAATCATAATCCACGCCGTAATCAAGCGCGTCCCACTTATCAGACCACCAATACGCATGATCGTAGACCGGGGTTAGAACGTCAGGGCCGTAATTAGAGATGATCGAATCATCGCTTCCCGGCGCATCGTTTTTTCGTTTGTAAAGTGTTCTTTCATTCCGCCACAGCAGCCGGCGTTGTAATCGGCAGTCGGGACACCACGTCGGCGGAGGCACCTTTATTTTTTCGTAAAATTGAAAATCGTCGAGTTCAATTGTAAACTCTGCTTTACAATTTTGACAGGTTTTAACTTCTTGATTCATGCCTTACGCTTGATCGCCGCTTTTATAAATTCTCTATACAGCGGGTGCGGATCAAGAGGGCGAGATTTAAATTCTGGATGAAACTGGGTGCCAACGAAGAAGGGGTGGTTCGGAAGTTCTATGATTTCAACTAGATTCCGTTCCAGGTTTATCCCGGAAAAAACGAGCCCTTTTTGTTCAAGCCGCTTTCTAAACTCATTATTGACCTCGTAGCGGTGGCGGTGGCGCTCAGATATGCGTCGGACCCCATATGCCCCAAAAGCCCTTGTAGAGGGCACCAGAGCGCATTTATAGGCCCCTAGACGCATGGAACCGCCCATTCGCTTCTCTCGTATATTCACAAGTTGCTCCGGCATCGTGTGGATTACCGGATGCTTGGTTTTCGGATTGATTTCGGTGGTGTGCGCCCCTTTAAGGCCACAGACGTTTCGCGTAAATTCAATGACTGCAAGCTGCATGCCGTAGCAGAGTCCGAGGAATGGAATTTTGTTTTTTCGGCAAAATTCAATCGCCTTAATTTTTCCTTCCACTCCCCTGCTACCGAAGCCGCCAGGAATAATGATACCATTATAAGATTTTAATGTTTTCAGGTTTTGACTGTCCCGCTCATAATCTTCCGGGTCCAACCAATCTATTTTCGGGTCAGCGTTACTACTCCAACTTGCGTGTTTGATTGCTTCAATAACTGAAATATACGAATCGGCAAGAGTGAAATCCCCGGTTTTAAAATATTTGCCTACAACTCCAATTTTAACCGGATGCTTTACGGTATGAATCGTATGAACCAGTTTCTGCCATACTGCAAGATTTTTATTCGTTGCTTTCAGGTTGCACAATTTCAGAATGGTTTCCGTTAATCGTTCCCGTTCGAAATTTAAAGGTATCTCATATATTGATTTTACATCGGGGGCAGAAATTACCTGTTCCGCGGGTACGTTACAAAAAAGCGATAGTTTTTCCTTCCGCTTGCGGTCAAGCGGTTTTTCCGAGCGGGCGATTATAATATCGGGCTGGATGCCTGCCTCGTTCAGGAATCGGGCGGCCTGCTGAGTCGGTTTTGTTTTCATCTCTCCTATCATCGGCGGAATGGGGAGGTACGACACGAGCGCAAAAAGCGTGTCCTGGGGTGTTTCAAGATGCAACATTCGGGCTGCTTCAAGAAATACAAGATTTTGGTACTCTCCGACCGTCCCTCCAATTTCAATCAAAACAAAATCTGCCCTCGCCGTACGGGCAGCTTTTTTGATGCGCCGTATGATTTCTTCCGGAATGTGAGGAATTACTTCCACGTCTTCCCCGTCATATCCGAGGTTTCTTTCACGCTGTATTACCGTAAGATATATTGAGCCGCTGGTGAGATAATTGATAGCCGGTATATCCTGACCCAAAAAACGCTCGTAGTTGCCAATATCCTGATCACATTCCATTCCGTCCTCGGTCACAAAAACCTCTCCGTGCTCGGTGGGCCTGATAGTCCCCGCGTCAACATTCAGATATTGATCTATCTTTACCGCGGTGACGCGAAATCCTCGGGATTTAAAGAGCATCGCCATTGAGGCGGTCGCGACTCCCTTGCCTACCCCCGAAATAACGCCGCCGCAAACGAAAATATACTTTGACATTTGGCTATTGACACTTGACGCCACGCGCCTTCGGCGCGCTTTAGTTAAATGTTGCTTATTCGGCTTCCACCGCCACCTTCACCTCTCCAACAACCTCTTGCGAAAACTTAATTTTTACCGCATGCTCGCCCGTTGTTTTAATCGATTCTTCAAGCTGGATCCAATCCTTTTTTACGGCAATGCCTTGTTTTTTCAGCGCATCCTGGATGTCGACCGTGGATACCGACCCAAACGTCGTGCCGCCATCTGCGGTCTTCATCTTAAATCGCAGCACAACGGATTTAAGCTTTTCCGCAAGTTCCCCGTATTTTTGAAGCACTTCCGTGCGTTTGCGCTCGGTCTTTTTTTTCTGTTGCACAAGGATTTTAAGCGCCTCTTCGGTTGCGGGTTTTGCGAGATTCTTCGGAATCAAAAAATTGCGGGCATAACCGTCAGCCACAATTTTGACATCGTCTTTCTGCCCAACGTGAGGAATAGGTTGAAGAAGAATAATTTTCATAGGATATTAAAACTTTTAAACTCTACTATTGCTTCCCCCCGTTTCATTTCGACATTCTCAACCCGTGCGTACTCTGTTCCCTTTTTACACCATTCCGCAAATTTCTGCAACTTTTCTTCCTCGCCCTTCGCGGCTATTTTGACCGAGCCCCGCGCTGGACGGGGCGAGATGTGTTTCAAAAAGAGAATACCGAGGGCACCTGCCTATAAACCCCGTAACACCTCAATCCCTTTCTCCAAAATATAATCTTTTTCTTCCTCTCCATTCGGTCTTTCTTCCGGCACATCCACCGCCACATCCGGCTCCAAGCCGTTTCCTTCAAGAATGGTGCCGTTTGGAGTGATCCACTTTGCAATCGTTACTTTGAGCGAGGACTTTTTTTCAAGGTTGACGAGTTCCTGAACCGAGCCCTTTCCAAAGGTTTTTGCGCCTATAAGCTTGGACCCTTTGAGGTCGCGAAGGGCGCCAGCGACAATTTCGGATGCCGAGGCAGACCCTTCGTTGACCAACACAACTATTGGAATGTTTTCAAGCATCCGATAGCCGACTGACCGATACACTTCTTCTTTCCCGTCCGCAAACCGTTCGCGCGCCACCACCTCGCCAGCCGGCAGGAACCAGCTTGCGATGTCTACTGATACTATAAGGAATCCGCCTGGGTTGTTGCGAAGGTCAAAAATGAGTTTTGACGAATTTGTTTGGTAAAACTCCTGTACCGCTTTTCTGAATTCAAACCCCGCGTTCTGGGTAAAGTGATGCAGTTTAATGACAAAAATTCCGTTCTCCAATTTCGCGGTGGTCAAGACGGGAATTTTGATGATAGCGCGCACAACCGTAAAGTCCTTCGCCGAGTCAAAAGAGTTACGCAAAATCGTCAGCCGCACTTTTGTTCCCTCGGGACCGCGAATGATCTGCACGGCCTCGTTGAGCGTCAGATCTGCAGTAATGGTGTCGTCAACCTTGAAAATCTGATCGCCCGCTTTCAGACCGGCCTGCTCCGCTGGCGTGCCTTTCAAGGGTGCTATAATCGTCAGAATCCCCCGCCGAATGCCGATCTCGGCCCCGATGCCTCCGAATGCTCCGCTGATATCTTCCTGGAACTGTTTGGTTTCCTCGGGCGGGAAAAACTCCGTATGCGGGTCTCCCACTGCTTTCACAAGCCCCGCGATCGCTCCGAACACTAAATTTTGGCGGTCTTCAAGTTTTGATTTGTCCACGAATTTTTCCTCAAGCTGGGACCACACGTTCCAGAATAAATTGAAATCAACGTCACCGTAAGAGGGCGGTGGCGCTTGGCCGAGCACGTTCAAAACCCTTTCTGCTCCCGGACGGTTTTCGTATCCGTAATATATCCCCGCAACAAAACTCGCCCCCAGAAGGAGGAGAGTCACAACGACAATAACGATTTTTTTACGCATCCCGTAGTCCATTATCACCTATTATCTCAAAGCTATTTTTGCGAGTCAACCACGTTAGAGATGCGGAACGGAATAGTATGGCGGCAGAAAATTGTTTTAGGAGTACGTCTTATCGCTCGCTCCGGGCAGAACCAAATCTCTAACGGGATCAAACAAACAAAAAAGTATTCAATTCAATGAAAAGAGTTTTTAAACACGTTCTAGACCGTTTAGTTGAGTCTTGCGGTGGACCCCCCTACTTGCATCAGAGACGGACTTTCTTCCGAGAGTGTCAAACTTTCTACCAGCTGTTGTGCCGCTACTCGTAAAGGATCCTCTATGGGAATCTGCTCTTTTTGCAGTTGCTCAAAGTATAAGGAGAGTTCTGTACATCCCAGCAGAACGGTTTCAGCTCCGTTGCCAGCGAGTTCACTGATGGCATTTTGTATTTCTTTCAGCACGCTTTTTTGCTCCCCCTTTTTAATATTATAAATACTCCGCATTAATCTTTGTTGGTGGTACGGCGAAGGAATTATGGGGTTCAAGTTATACTCGCACAGCGCCGTCTGATACGTCTTTGCTTCCAACAGTCCGTCCGTAACTAAAATACCGACGCGCCGACGAGGGCCGTATTTTTTCGCGATATAGTCAACACTCGCCTGCACCATATTAAAAATCGGCACTGCAAGTCCGTTTTGAATTTCTTCAAATCGTGCATGCGCCGTATTGCAAGGTATGACTAGAATCGTGACTCCCATCTTGATTAACGCCTGTGCAGTGTCCCGAATGGCAGCAATATATGTTTTACCACCGTCCGCGGTAAGGGAACGCGTCCGGTCAGGAATTTTGGGGTTAGTAAAACACACCACCTGGAGATGGTCTTGGTCAGTTTCTGCGGGGGTAGCGTCGATGATTAGCTTCTGAAGCAGTACCCCAGCCATCGGCCCCATACCTCCGATAATTCCGATTCGTTGTGTTTCGTTCATGGTGTAGTGTGTATACTTTTGCGCAAAAGATGCAATACTGCATCGACGGGCAAAGACTCCAAAATATTTCCACCTCTGCCACGCATAGTCTCTGCAGCAAACAAGGCGTCATACACTCCTTCTTCTACCGACTCTACAGCTGCAAGAAAGAAACCCGTGAGATTCTTATCTTCCATGCAGACACCTATTGTTCCAGATCCTTCCAAACCAGCCCGATTTGTACTAAAAGCAATCGCGTAGTCCCCGCTTGCATGCGACATAACCGATCCGGTTCGGGCGAGACCAAGAAAGGATCTTCTCGCAAGACGCATCAGTTGCCGTGAAGTAACCGGCGCATCGGTGGCCAACACAACGATACACGAACCGCCGTCGTGTGCAGACGTAATATCACTAAAATCCGTTTTGTCCAAAATCTTCCCTATCGGTACGCCAAGAATCGTCAATGAACCGCCATAGTTGGTAAGGACCAACATACCAAGCGTATAACGGGCACCCGCAACAGTAATTGTACGTGATGCGGTGCCGATGCCGCCCTTCCACGAAAAAGCACGCGCGCCTGTACCGGCACCAATATTTCCTATTTGCACTTCGGAAGAAAGCGCATCAAACGCTTTTTGAACATCCTCTTTCTTCAGAACATCTTGGTGGATATCATTAAGCCGGCCGTCATTTATTTCACCGACAACGACATTGATGGCATCTAACGGCGACAGGACTGAAGTGGTTTTCAACATAATATCGACTACACCGCGCATCACGGGTCCGACGGCAAGCACGTTGGTGAGGGCAATCGGCGTTTCAATAACTCCCATTTCATCCACTTGGGTGCTTCCAGCTAATTTTCCAAATCCATTGCCCACCGCAACCGCAGCTGGTAGTTTTTTTATAAATAAATCTTTTGTCCACGGGTCAATAAGCGTAATTCCAGTCCGGATATCGTCTCCTTCTAGTTTTGTAAAGTGGCCAACACGAATACCGCCCACGTCGGCAATAGTGTTTTTGGGGCCGGGCGGCAAAATTCCTACTTGAAATCCGTATTCAAAAAACCTTTTTTTAAATTTTTGTTGCGTCATACAATGAAAAAGAAAGAAGGCCGGGCAACACGACAAGCGTGGTACCCGACCTTTATTTGTCACTCAAAACACAGCAGAAAGTTATTCCGACAAGCTATCTCTGTCAAATACAACAGGAAGGACTGCCATATCAACACGTCCGTGCACACGAAGCGTGTTAGAAGGAACAGCACAGGCATTTGCCGAAACGAGCGCCCCGCCTACTACCCAAGGGCGCAAGAGAATCCTACACCCGAAAAGCTCTGCTCGATTTGTGCCAAGATGCTGTACGGGCACCTGTGCAACGGCGGTGTTTAACAGTCGTTGAATAATAAACGGCTCATTCGTGCAAATACGATCGGCAATCCAATTGTGCCATGTTGATTGCGCCAAGCCGTGTCCCATAAGTACCCCGTAGGAGCGCGAGCTCATGGTGTTGGCGCCGGTGACTTTGAGTACCAACGAATTTCTTTGTTCCTCGTCAAGACCGTAGAGCTTGCCAAGATCGTTGATGGTTATTCCTGCAACCCGGCACGGAAACGATTCCGGTGATACGACGAGGTGCGAGTCGGGCAGGATTTCGTTCAGAATCGAATAGGTCTCGGGTGCAAGGATTTTCCGGAAAAATTCTCCTTTTTTCCGGAAAATCGAGAACCACGTTTTGTTCCCGAAGTGCGCGAACTCGGGAACCATACGTATAACGCCATTTCGAGCAGCGTCAACAAGATCTGCAAGTACACCCCGCGTTTCAAAAATGGGGAATTGCCGCCAGATCGTTTCCACACGTTTCCCGCGATAGTGTACTAATCCTTTGGTAACGGAGAGCTCATTCAAGCAGTCAGTTGTGAGTATTTCTGCAGAATATCCTTGTGAGCGTAAATACCCCACCAGCCACGTAATTTCCGGAATGTAACACTTACTCCATTCATGGGAAACAATGAAAAGCAGCAACCCTTTTTTCGTAAGCCAGCGGAAACACTGTTCCCATCGCTCTTGATTTAACAGGTAGGCGTTGTCCAGATGTACGATTTCCGCAAACCCTCCGGGCATCTCGTCGTTTTCCGATGCGAAAAGTCCGGAACCGGTGTAATGAAGATCAGGCCGCCGGACAGAAAAACTGTTTGTCGACGGGTACAGGTACGCTTCTTTCAGATGCGGCTCTATGGCGACACCGGCACAAAGCATTTCGTGTGTTTCCGAGTCGCCTGACCGAACAAGCCTATCGCCTGCTCGTTCAAATTCTTCCAATGCAATGAGTACCTTCTGGAGATACACCTCATTGCACCCGATTGGTTCCGGAGCAACTCGTAACCAACTAATTCGGGACCCCTCCGGCAGCTCCAAGGCGTATTCGGTATCCGCGATTGCAGCGGCAAAGTCGGGACCGCTATTGAGTCGCGAAATGATCTCCGAAATGTCCGGCAGTACGACGTGGGCGGGGGGCGACTCTTTTTTCCGCGGAAAACCCCACGGAAATCGTCCTTGCACAAGCTGGCTTTCAAACTTCTTAAGAAAATCAGCGCGCAGTTGCCTTGCGCACCCGGAAGGTTTACACCACGAATGGATTTTCACCGCCCATTGCGCTCCGTGCGCCCATGCGGGTACACACTTCACGTCATCGGCGCGACTGTGAGTTGCCATAGTGAAAGCTTTCCCGCCGGGATAGTCAAACAGTACCACCGCAACAGTAGGCAATACTCCGCTTTGAAAGTATGCCCTGATTTCCTCTGATGTACCAAAGACCCTATACTCTTGCTTGTTCGATCCCCCCAGTTCTCTGATAACTTCCTCGCTTTTTTTGTTACCTCGGAGCGTGAATATAATTCGAGGAACATCAAACACCGTCTTTGCAGAGTTTATTCTTATCATTTCTCCTCCTTTAGCTGTTTTGAGATTTTAAGAACTAACAAACCCCTGAATCATCAGGGGCTTGTTTGAGAATTCTTCAATTTGTTTACTAGATTTTCTATGTAGAAGAAGTAACTCTCAAATAAACCCCCGAATTTTTGTTCCAGTGGTATTTTCGCGTGAACGTACGCATAAGGACTGTTTGAATTTCGTTTTCCATAGGTATGTTTTGTACTATATACGAGATCCGTTTTTCTGTCAATAGCCGTTCTTGTGGATAATTCCCCCCCCACGGATACGAATGCGTCATGTTTAGTTCTTCTGTTGGAGGAGTATGTCACAAAACGCCTCAAACTCTTCCGACGCCGTATCTGCCAAAAGTTTAAGATATCAAATTTTGTGTCAATTGATAAATATCCCCTGCTCCCATGATGAGGACGACGTCGCCTTGACGGATTTCCGACGCAAGATATTCTTTTGCTTCTTCAAAGTTATCAAGGTGGCACGCACGCTTGCCACGACGTACCAGCTCCTGCGTGAGTTTTAATGAATTAACAGCCTCTTTTGCGGTTGCGGTCTCGCGGCCCGCAACGTCATAGACAGGCAGAAAACAAAGGCGGTCCGCACGGTCAAAAGAGGTGATAAAATCGTCCCAGAGGTACTGAAGCCGCTGATATTGATGCGGCTGGTACACGCACCAGACACGCCGGAGCGGAAAACGCTCGCGTGCCGCGGCAATGGTGGCCATGATCTCGCGCGGGTGGTGGCCGTAGTCATCAAAAATATAAGCGCCATTGAAGAGTCCCTTGAATTCGAATCTGCGCCACGCGCCGCTGAAACGTCCCAGAGCCCTCAGAGCATCAGTTTCCCGCACGCCGACAAGACGCCCCACGGTGAGCGCGGCAAGGGCATTTGAAACATTGTGTTCTCCCGGTATCCGGAGAACATTTCGTACGTGTACTGCGGCAGGGTCGCGGAGAGAATACCACGTGACTTTTTTCCCGAATTTCAGCGCCACTTTCTCAAGTCGGCTGTCATCTAGGTTTGCGACAATCGCTCCGTTTTTCGGAACACGCTCAAGGTATTTCTCAAATGTTTTCTCCACCGCATGGACGGTTTTATAAGTATCGAGGTGTTCTGCGTCAATATTGGTTACTACTGCTATGTGCGGGAAGTATTGCAAAAACGATTTATTCCATTCGTCGGCTTCCAAAACCAAATAGGAACCCCTGCCTTTACGGAAATTCGAGTTGCCGAATTCTTTGATTTTGGTCCCCACGATCACGGTCGGGTCATGGTATCCTTCTTCAAGCACGAGAGCCGTTAAGGCAGTTGTGGTACTTTTCCCGTGCGCTCCGGAAATCGTAATGGTTTTATATTTTTTGGTAAGCTCCCCCACCGCCTCGGCATATACCACTATTTTAATTTTTCTTTTTTTTGCTTCAGCAAGTTCAGAGCTTTGTTTGGGTACTGCGGCGGTGTAGATAACGGTATCAATTTTTTCGGGAAGGTTCTCCTTTTGATCTTTACCGATTATGACATTAACACCAAGATGTCTAAGTTCGTCCGTAATTTCCGAAGAACATAAATCCGAGCCGCTCACCGTTGCGTCTTGGGAAAGATAGTATTTGGCAAGGGCGCTCATCCCAACGCCGCCAATGCCGATGAAATGGACATTCATAAATTCAAAAATCAAAATTATTCTCCTTCGCCGAATACCCCGCAGCTTGTTGCGGGGATGAAGGCGAGGAGAATAACCCTTCCGAAGCTCGCCGCAGGCGAGCGAAGGAGGGTATTCGGCTTCGGAAGAATTCCGCTTGATACCGCGTAGCTTTGCTGCGCGGAGCTTCATTTACGTCTTCGGGTACCGAAATTGCCACAAAAATCCGATGTTTCATATTAAAAGTATACACTAAACGCGTTGGAATTCAAATTAAAAAACGGCTTTCGCCGCTTTGTTAAAAAGGAGATGAAATAAGATATTTAGTCGTTAAGGATAGTGACAATCGTCTGATAGCGCTTGGTCCTTGGCACCACGCCGACGAAAATAAGGTAATCATCGTACAACTGTAAGATACTAACTATCCCGGCCTCCTCAAGTTTTTTTGACTTCTGCGTCGGGGTCTACTTTGAAATAACGGCGGAAAGCCACTCGAAACCCTGAAGCGTGCGCAAGGATATATTTTTTACGTGCAGTTGACAATGTCTCAATAGCGCGCAGAACAAACTGTTCTGGCGTCAAGCGTGGCGACGGCTTTTGCGTGCCAAGGCGCCGTACGATAAGCACACCAGTTTCTCCGTATAGCCCCACCCCAGAGGACCGCACTGTAAGCGAACTTTTGATGAAATCCTCCCGTACGGGTCCGAGTTTGCCTTTGACCGTAGCGGCCAATTTCCTAAAATTCATCTCCCCAATAAGGAGCATTTCCTTAGCGAGTTCGCGTACTTGCTCCGCTTTCGAGGTTCTTTTTTTAGTTTTCATAACACCCCCTTCGTAATGTGCTAAATAGTATATACACGAATTTTGTTAATCTGTCAAGGTGGAGTGCGGCTTCTTGCTACGGTATGATACAATTGTATGAGGTTAAGGCCCGACAAACACCTCCATTCAAAAGAACATCTCCTCGCGGATGATCTCTCGCGAACGATGGGAGAGCCGAAGAAATTTGCCGCGTATCTTGGAATTGCAAAACTTTATTATGAATCGGATCTCCGGGCGCTTGCGCGCTATGTGCGGGAAAAGGAAGACCTCCCGATTGAGGCGCGGGGCAAATATTTTTTTGCCTCCCTAAAAGGACTTACCAAAATCCCCGGGGCTCGGCTCAAGAGAGCAAAAAGACGTAAAAAGAAGACCAATGGCAAACGTACAACCAATCGTAAAAGAACCAAATAAAGTTCTCCGGAAACAGGCACGAGAAATCCCAATTCGCAACATTCAAACTCCCCACATCCAACTTCTCGTTTCCCAAATGAAGGAGACGCTCAAAAACACCAAAGATGGCGTTGGTCTTGCCGCACCGCAAGTGGGAGAATCGTTGAGAATTTTTATTGTTTCAGAGGAAGCCGAGGAAATAGACAAAGTACGGGGTGAAAAGTGGGAAGAAAAAAGGGAAGAATGGAAAAAAACAGGAGAAAAACCGTATGAAGTTCGAGAATGGAAATATTACGTTTTCATCAACCCGGTCGTCAAAAAAGTATCCCGAAAAAAACTGGACGGCCCGGAAGGGTGTCTTTCGGTGCCCGGAAAATTCGGGCAGGTCAGGCGTCACGAAAAAATCACGATTGAATCCCACGATGAACACGGCAAAAAATTTGTCCGTGGCACCTCAAAATTTTTCGCACGGGTCATACAACACGAGTTAGACCATCTTGAAGGAATACTTTTTATCGATAAAACGGACACGCTCCATGCTACGTAAATGGATGTAGGACCGAGAATAATATTTTTGGGCACGCCTGATTTCGCCTTGCCCCCGCTTGATACGCTCATCAACAACGGCTACAACGTGGTAGCCGTTGTTACCAACCCCGATGAGCTGGTTGGAAGAAAGCAAATTCTCACCCCGCCTCCGATTAAATTCTTTGCTGGGAAATACAAAATACCGGTTTATCAACCGGTCAATTTGAAAATTAAAAATTGGAAATTGAAAATTCCAGAGTCCGATTTATATATCGTAGCTGCCTACGGTAAAATTATTCCCAGAGAAATTTTGGAAATTCCCAAACATGGCGTTTTGAACGTTCATCCGTCACTACTGCCCCGATGGCGAGGACCGTCACCAATTCAGTACGCACTGCTCAACGGTGATACGAAAACTGGGGTCACTATTATACAAATGGATGAGTTGATGGATCATGGGCCGGTTCTTATGCAGCGAGAATTGTCAATTTCTAAAATTACCTATCTCCAACTCCATGACGAGTTAGCGAGGTTAGGTGCAACGTTGTTGCTTGAAACATTGCCACAATGGTTGAATGGTAAAATTAAACCAACCCCACAGGATGATTCTCAAGCTACCTACTCAAAAATACTCACTAAAGAGAGTGGACGAATTGACTGGTCGCGCACTGCAGAAGAAATTGAAAGGAAGGTGCGAGCGTTCAGTCCCTGGCCCGGTGCGTGGACGCTGTGGCCGACCAATAAAAAAATAGACCGCATTCTGATTGATGCGGCGGAAATATCGGACGAGGATGCGTCAGAAAAAACACCGGGACTCGTTTGGAAAAGCAGGGACGGAAACCTTTTCATCCAGACCGGCCGAGGGAGCATTGCGGTAAAAGACCTTACCAAAGCGGGAAAAAAAACAATGGGCGCTGAGGCGTTTCTTCGCGGCAACGACGCGATCCTCGGCACGCGTCTTATTTAAATACGTTGGGCCGCCACCAAATTATGGCGTCGGGGTAAACACAAAAAGTTTATACCCCACAAAATTCCACCCCAGAGACACGATTGCGGCAAGCACTTTTGCAATATTGAGCCATGCGTCGGGAGAAAACGAAAAGAAAGGATCAACGTAGGTCGTCACCACGATCACAACCACGCTGTTTATAACAAGACCCGCTCCAGTAACCGAAATAAACTTGGGGAAATCATGCCACACGCTCCGGTCTCCCCTGTCCTGAAATACCCAAAACTTGTTCCAGAAATAGCTGTTGAATGCCGCCAACACAAACCCAGGTATGTTCACTCCTCCTATGATAAACCCTGCTTTGATGCCAGTAAGGATGCTCAAAAGATTTAAAATCCCCACGTCAATCGCAAAATTCAAAAACCCGACTACCGCGAATTTTGTCAAATGCGTCATAAAGGCAAGCCAACGCGACAACACTTTGCCAAGCCACACTCCAAACGCAAAAACAGGCGGGACGGCAAGCGGCAGAAGCAGAAGCAAAACCCGTTCCCGTATGCCGAGATTCAGCGCAACGGGAATTGCGAAAACTCCGGTAAGAAAACCAATAAGGGCGGCGATGAAATAATCAATGCGATGAATCATAAACCAAGAATTATGAATTATGGATTTTTAAAATGACTCGAACCTTTTACGAATTTCCTCTTCGACCTCTTCCCGCGGCCTGCCGTATTTGGCGCGGGAGATTTCTTTGGCGACTTCGACCGTCTCGCGGCTCCCTTTTTCGGGAGGATACACTCGTATGTTGAAAGGACGGGACGTTTCGCCGCTCATAAGCATTTTCAGATAACAGTTATAATTGTCAATCTGCAGCAAATCTTCCTCGGTGAAGTGCGGCTTGAATTGCTTTGCCATAAACTCTGCGTCATCCGAGCCGATACGGAAACACGAAATTGAGCCGACGTTCCCGAAGACCGCCTTCTTGATTTCTTCCTTGAGCTGGCCGATAAATTGGTGCGCAATCGTGAGGTTCAAGCGGTACTTCCGGGCCTCCGAAAGAATAGTCGCGATAGAATCGGTGGTTACGTTCTGGAATTCGTCAATATAAAGATAAAAATCTTTCCGTTTCTCTTCCGCGGAGTCCGCGCGCGAGAGCGCTGCCATCAAAAGTTTGCCCACAAGTATCAACCCGATAAAAGAAGAGTTCATCTCTCCCAACCGTCCTTTGGAGAGATTAATCAAAAGGATTTTCTGGCTGTCCATGACCTCGCGGAAATTAAAAGCGGATTTCTCCTGCGCAACAATAGGACGCATGATTTCGTTTGCAATGAAATTGTCAATTTTGGAAGCAATGTAGGGCACCATATCTTTGAGCGATGCCTCGCCTCCCGCTTTTTCCGCGATCTGCACCCAGAAGTTGTTGACCACGATATTTTTTGAACGCGAGAGTTTCAGGTCGCGAAAGGCCTTATCCGCAAGCACGCGTTCGATTTCAATGAGCGTGTTTCCGGAAGCAGGATCTTCCATAACAAGCAGGGTGGCGTTTCGGAAATACTGCTCAAACATCGGACCGCCCGCAATCGACATGTTGAAAAGTTTATCAAAAATTGCAAAAAGCTCGTTCACGATGATGGTTTTTTGTTCCGGATACATCGGGTCGTACTCAAGCATGTTTATTCCCATGGGGCGCTCCACGTCCCCCGGATTAAAATAGA
>Ga0155236_164_pt3 | contig 15368 bp, 13 predicted proteins | sample RifCSPhighO2_02_FD_106204 | JGI IMG/M metagenome (GOLD analysis project Ga0155236, IMG submission 106204) | Candidatus Sungbacteria bacterium RIFCSPHIGHO2_02_FULL_47_11 | reverse complement strand
CGCGATAGCGCCTTAAAAATTCTTTTTGGGACGGGTATCCCTCCGGCGTTCGAATTTTTAACTCTGCACGGTGCACCCTCGCGATGATTTCTACCAGCATAGGATCGGTGAGACCCTTGAGGCCAAGCTGGGCGAGCAACGATTGTACCTGTGCTCGTAGTGCTTTCAGCGCCGCGGGATCAAGTTCCGGCCCGCTCTCCACGATTTTTGCCAAGAGCTTTTCAATTGCAAGTGCACATTTCTCTTTCTCGCGTGCTTCGCGAGAATCTTCAATTTCAGGGGATCGCTCAACTGGTGCGTCGAACTCGCCACCCTCAAAACGTGAACCACCCTCACCCATATTTATATGTGGTAACATACGACTCGAGAATTTGTAAACAAATATCCCAGCCGTAGACCACACTTATCCATTACCGATAAATCCGCTTAAAAACAGTCCGCGCCATATCCGGAGTCGTTGCGTCATCACCGCAAGCAAAAGAGTCCGCGTCACGCTGATCGCCGAAAACATAGATATTAAAATTCCTATGGCAAGGGTCAACGCAAACCCCTTCACCATGCTCGTGCCGAACCAATATAAAATAAGAGAAGTAATGATGCTCGAAACATTGGAGTCGCGAATCGATGTCCAGGCGCGGTCAAACCCTTCCCGGATCGCCTCTTCAAGCGACTTCCCGAAACGCAACTCCTCCTTGAGTCGTTCAAAAATCAGAATATTGGCGTCGACCGCCATGCCGATGGATAACACAAATCCCGTAACGCCGGCAATAGTTATGGTAACCGGTATGGATTTAAAAATCGCAAGCACCAAGACAGTATAAAGCATAAGAGCCAGCACCGCCAAAACACCCGAAAGGCGATACCATAAAATCATAAATAGAGCGACCGCCGCAAATCCGATTATTGCCGCCTGCATACTGCGTTGAAGCGATTCTTGACCCAGACTTGCCTCAACCGACTGCTGGGCCATGAGGGTTATGGGCACCGGAAGGGCGCCGGCATTTAATCGTCCTACAAGTTCTTTTGCGGATTCGGGCGTAAAATTTCCGGTTATTTGCGCCTTGCCTCCGGAAATCGCTTCCCGCACAACAGGAGCTGAAATGGGAGCGCCGTCAAGATAAATCGCAAGGGGCTTGCCAATATTTCTTTTGGTGACATCCTCGAAAATTTCAGCACCATCATCGGTAAGTTCCAAAGAGATTTCCGGCTGGAATACCGTCTGGTCGAATTTGACGTCCGCGCGCTTCACATGCTTCCCGGTAAGCTCGGACGGAACAAAGTATGGATCCTCAAAACGCCGCTCTCCTTTCTTTTGCGCCTCAAGAATCGCGTCACGCTCCTCTTGAGGTCGCTCTTCCCGAAAATCAAGAAACGGTGTCTCGCCAATGAGCCGAATCGCGGCATTGACGTCTCGAACCCCCGCAAGTTCAACAATCAGTCGCCATGCGTCCCCGGATTTCTCAACTTGCACGAGCGGTTCCGCAACCCCAAAAAGATTGACGCGCCGTTCAATAACGTCGCGAACCGCGTCCATTGAGTTCGCGCGATCCTCGGAAGGGATACCAGCCATGTCCGCCTGATAGACCAAATGCGTTCCTCCTTGAATGTCCAACCCTAGACGATACGGAAACCTCGTAACTGGTAACTGGTAACCGGTCAGTCGTTCAAGATATTGCGGAGCATCGAACGCACCCAAGAGCAGGCCAGCCAATAAAAAAACAGCCGCAAGAATCCGAGCCGTCGCGGGCCGAAGGCCCTTTTTTTGAACCGATGCCATAAAATTAAAATACCAGACGATTGCTCGTCTGGCAAGGAGAAACAAAAACTACTGCCGGCCGAGGAAATCTTTTATCCACTCCCACCCCACATTCATAAAAACAGTATAATTTTCTCCATCAGCTTTGCCGATGGTGCCGCCCCTATGCGGTCCGAGGATACATTGTTTGGTTTTGTTGAACGCCAAGCCGCCCGAATCTCCGTAAAAAGAAGGAACGCGGCTTACTATATAAGGATGCATGCGTAATTCGTCGTTCGTATAGGAGAAAATCGGGGTTTTGTAGACGACGGTTTGGTCCAACGAGAGCTGGTCTTCCACTCCGTCAATATCCGCAAACACCGCAACTTCGCCGTCAAGCTTCGACAAATAACTTTGGTCTTTGTAGTTTGACGGATAGCCGAAATGAAGAAGCGCATCGCCCAACTGCGCCGGGTCGCCGCAAATCGGATATGGAATTGCGGGGTATGATTCAAAAATCGCGCGCGCTTCGGGGTATGTATTAAGCGGAGGAAGTGCGAGCGTCGCAACATCAACCCCCTTCTCATCGTGACGCTTTTTTATCACGGCAAGATCTTCGGTTACTCCCCGGAGGTAGTGGATCGGCTTTCTCTCACTTGGGAAAATAACGTCGCAAGTGGTTGTCGCGGAATTCATCACAACGTGTGCTGCGGTAACTACGGTCGTACTGCTTAAAACAAAGGCCGATCCGACGTAAATACCTTGGTTGTTTTTTGCCTGACACTGGATTTTCACAACTGCCCGGAGCAACGCCTCTTCGTTAAGTGCAGGTAGTAACGGTCCGCTTTCGCCCTTGACTACCGCGGGGGGCGATGGTAGAAATGGCGGCCCCTCTGCGCCTAAATACTCAGAAGGCGAGGACGGAGGCAATTCGGCCATTACCGTCGTCGTTGCCAAAGAAATTGCGGCTATAACCGGCGTACTCGTTGATACCGTTGATGGTACCGTAATTGATGCCTTCCCGGTGTCCGAAACATCTGTGAGGGAAATTTCAACCATGCTCTCGCGTTTCTTCCCGACAGGCGAGCTTGGCAAAGACGACGATTGCATATCTTCAAGCGGTAACCGCGTCGGCGTCTGGTCATCTTCCTTTGAAGTATCAAACACTAAGTATTGAATATAAAAACTAACCGCCAGCAGTCCGACAACACCCGCCACGATAAATCTTATGAGCATGCTCATACCAAAATAATAACAAAATAGCTCCTTGGCACGCCTCAACCACTATTCGGTCATAAATCGCGTAAAGCGGCCGGTGCGAAGAACCCAGCGATACGAACGGAGCGAAATCCAGTAGGCAAGCACCAAGAGGACCGCGGCAAACATCAGGGCAGTAACAAACTGTGACGAATCAAACGACTGCGAAACCACAATGCCGCGCAATCCCTCAAAAACATACGTCGGGGGGAGAATCCATGATACTGGTTGAAGAAATTTCGGCAATGTTGAAACCGGGTAAAACACTCCGACCAACGGCATAAACAACGCGGGAATCGACCACGCAAGAATATCAGAAGAGGGACCAAGGCGAAGAATAATAGCAATCGTTAAGACGCCCAGTGCCCACCCAAAGACAAAGAGCACCGCCACAAAAGGAATCATCGCAAGACCAAACTGAAAAATGTTGTACGCAAAAAGGAGCCACGCGAGTACCATCATAAATCCAATCGCAATAATGGTTTGGAAAACACTCATAAGAAGAAGCCCGAGAATATATTCGCCGAATGAAAGCGGCGAAGAAAAAAGATGCATGAAATTCCGCACCCATACGTCCTCAAGAAACGAAACCGTAATGCCGTGCTGGATTCGGATTAAAAAATTCCAGAAAATAATGGCACCAATAAAAAAGGTCATAAAATTAAACTGACCCCCTCCTACATCGAGAATATAAAGAGTGATAACGCCCCAGAGCACCATCTCAAGTGCTGACCAGTAAAACAACCCGAATATCCTGTAGCCGCTCTTTTTCAGGAGAAAAAATTGGCGTAGAAAAATTGTCCAGATTCGTTTGAAACTCATACGACATCTTCAATTAGGAAATTCAGATATTCGCGCCGATTCGCTTTCTATTCGCTTCAATCCGCGTCAAGAATCTTGAGCGAATACGAGTGAATGGCGGACGAATCAATACGAATCGTTATATTTCGTAATTCAATGTGAAATTGAAAGCGGCTCGCGCGCCACTGCGATAAAAAGTTCCTCAAGGTTTTTCTTACCATACTGCTGCGGAAGCTCTTTGGGCGCTCCCGAAAGAATAATTTTCCCGTGCGCTATGAAAAGCACGCGGTCGCATACCTGTTCAATCTCATACATATTGTGTGAGGTCCACAAAACACCCGCGCTGCTTTCTTTAACATACTGCAGAATGTGTGTACGAATGGCGTCCGCGGAACTCGGGTCAATGGACGCGGTTGGTTCATCCAAAAGCAAAAGGCGCGGCTTGTTGAGCAATGCTTTTGCAAGGATCAGGCGTGATTGCTCGCCCGACGAAAGGAAACCGGTACGGGTCGCGGAAAACCGCTCCAAATCAAACTCCCGCAGGAGCTCCAGAACGCGCTCCCGCGCTGATGCCACATTATAAAGCAGGGCGACGATCAAAAGATTGTGCCATACGCTTAAATTGCCCGGAAGCAGAGTATGCGCAGCCGCAAAATTAACCTTATCGAGCACCTCCACCCGATGTTGGGGGAACTCTTTCTCAAATATCTCAATAGAGCCGGAGGTTGCGTCAAGCAATCCCAAAATCATATTGATCGTTGTGGTCTTCCCCGCGCCATTGGGCCCCAAAAGACCCACAATTTCGCTGCTCTTTACGGAAAACGAAATATCATTCACCGCCAGCTGGCCGTCGTAAATTTTCGTCAAATTTTTAACTTCGAGGATTATATTGGAATCCATATGAAAGGAAAAGTATCATAATTATATCACTTCACTTTGATAGCACTGTTCACAGTATACCATCTCGAGCCTTTTAGGAACATACGGAGTTTCGAACTCAACGATGCAGTGGTTATGGCCATGGCGATGAGTCGCGGTATTCGTATAAACGCCGTTATCTGATTTTGCTCCGGCACACTGGCATTGCCGTTTCCACGATTTTCGAGGCAGAAGTTTTGCCATGCGGTCTTTATGGCGCTGGAGCGGTGCGCGGCGCGGAATCGGAAGACCCATTGTACGATAAAATTCGAGTTCCATCGAGATAATGCGATACGCCTTTCCGGAAACCTCGCATTTCAGCACTTTTTCTAAAATATCGTTTTTCACGTCACGAATATCGTCGGGAATCTCATAATCGGAAAATTCATATTTTGTTCCCGATTCATAATCACTCCATTGGTATCCTTTCTCAAGCGCCCCCTCGCGCGTTAACGGATAATATTCCTGGGCAACGGTTTCGTTATATCCGAATGGCGAAAGTTCAGTCGGGAAAAACTCGCCATATTTATATATTCTTCCCTTTTTATCGGTATACGGCATATCGTTCATGTGCTGTTTCATGTTTGAAGTCAGCTGCGCGTAATCAGTTTTAGAGTATTGCGTATTTAAAATGCAGTATTCTTTATTTCTTACTGCAACACACCCAAAACAATTTCTACTATTCACCACGCCATATCCATACTCTAAATCATAGGAATGAATGGATTTGAGAGGATCTCCTGACATGCTATACAGAATGAATTTTGACGTACGAAACCCACCCCCGCTTGCGCACTCATACGTCAATTCAGAGGCACCCTGCGAAGTTGCATCATAGCAATCTTTCACTTCAGCGGCGATATACAGATTTTTCGAGTCTTCAACTTTTTCAGCATTCCAGCAGTTTCGTACGTTCCGCGATTGAGTAATGAAGTGACCGCTGGCATTGATTGATTGAATAATGTAGGCAAAACGGTGTGGCTTTGCAAGCCGGACTGCTTCTGCCTGCTGTTGCAATTCTCTTACTGCTCCGCGCGAAGAAAGGGGGTGTTGTTTCAAAAACCCCTGATACGATTCTTTGGTGTACGGTTTGTTAAAAATGTAGTGCTGCTTGTTGCGAAGCCCGGCACAACCAATAATATTAGTACAATTTCTGCAGTCCGCGGAGAAAAACGTATCTATGCAATCAGAGCATTCGCGGGAAAACGATATGCGGTAACACCGTTCGCAATTGATGTTTTCATAACAGAGCTCGCTCCGGAAAATCCAGAAGTTATCAAAGCAATTTTTGCCGTAGAGCTCATAGGTATTGTAGCCGGAATCTTCGTTGTAGTGCCCGCCGACGTTTAAATAACAATTTCTGTCGTCTGTCTCTTGATTGACCCAATCACTGTTCACGGTATTGGTGCTAAAAAGCGATATATGGGGGACCGAATTCAAAAGTTCTTTAAACTGTTCAAAAAACGGGCGGGAAAAATCATATTCTCTGCCGTAAGAAAGCGAATCCCAGTTATCCGACCACCAGCATTCTTTGCAATACATCGGATAGGGCTTGTCGGGCGAGACGCGTGCCACAACTTCGCGGCCGCACAAATCGCACTTCCGCTTGTAGAGCGCGCGTTCGTTCCGAAACGCAATCCGCCGTATCTCGCGGCACTCCGGACAAAACGTCGGCGGCGGCACTTTGATTTTTTCGTAAAACGTAAAATCCGCCTCATCAACAGTGAAGCTTTGTTTACAATTCTGACATTCCCTTGTTTCTTCTGACATATCCGACTTTGCAATAAACCACGTTAGAGATGTGGAACGAATTTTAGTTGACGACAGAAAGTTGTTTGCGGAGTACGCCGTATCGCCTTCTTCAAGCAGTACCAAATTTCTAACGTGGTAAAATCTATTCTAATGTTCTCAAGAACTTGAGAATAGATTTCCCAACTGTAGAAAGTGCGTGTTCAACTTCATTACCAACGTTTCGTTTCAACACCAAACCGGCGCTGGCCAGCCGGCGAAGATGTTCGGAAATTGTTCGAAAATCAACTTCAAGTTCATCCGACACCTCGGCAACAGAGAGATCCGGCGCCCGCGCTAAAAGTTCCACAATCTGAATCCGCCGATGATTCGAAAATCCTCTCACAATTTTTTCTAATTTTCGGGTGTTCATAGTCAAACGTTACTATAACACAAAACATTTCCTATTCTAATGTTCTTGAGAACATTAGAATAGGAAATACAGAGGGGGGCGCTTCATGCTCCCCGATAGATGCAGTACTCACACTCCTGGTGCGCCTGCGGCTGGGGGCCGGAAACAATCTCGCGCACGTGCTTAAGCACGGAGTAGCCGCGGCTCGGAGAAACGTCTATTTTGACAAGATCAGTTTTGAAATTTGCAGTGCCGAGATGATATGCCTCCGGCCAGAAAAATAAAAGGTAGCCGTAGTCAGCCGGCTCCATGTTGTTTTGTTTGAACAAAAGCGCGTAGAGATCAATCTGCGTGCGGTAGTGTTCATGAGTGTCTTCTTTGGTGGGGTAGCCGCGGGTTTTGAAGTCAAACGGCACGAATTTTCCGTCGGGAGAAACCAAAAGCTCGTCAATCGCGCCATAAAGTTCCACCTCAATTTCCGGAAACTGCGTCCGCATACCCCCTTTACCGAAATTTATCTCGCGCCACTGGTTAAATCTTTTCAGGTCGTCATTGTACAACACTCCCTCGACTTTCCCATCGATTTCTGGAGGCAGTTCTCCACGTGTGCGGTACTCATCAAAATATTTTTTGAACACGTTATCCATGCCGTTCGGAAGCGACGGAAAAATTCCCCGCGGCCTGCGGACATTTTCATTCACCTGCAACCATAAACAGCGCGGGCATTCCATCAAATAGCTGATTCCTGACGGCGATATTTTAATTGTTCCGTTTTTTGTTGCCATGACACTTTTGTTATTTCTTATTCAAACCATGAAAGATCACGCGATAACATTTTTTACACAGATGAAATTTATAAACTTTTCCGATTTTATCAGGCGGACTCAATAAAATTCCTCCGAGCGCTTTCAATTCCTTTTTGCATTTATCACATTTTGGTTTTATTGCCATACTATTTGCCGTGGCACTTTTTATATTTCCTAGCGAGGCCACGCGAAAATTTATTTTCGTGATGGGCGAGCGACGGAAATTCAAGAAATGCAGTGACATTTCTTATATTTCTTTCTGTTACCACAGGGCGTCTCCATCTTCAAATGATGCTTCGAATTTCTCTTAAAATCTCCGCAGGTATCGGATCTCGCTCCGGGCTTTTCCCCGGATACCGCCATGCGGTTATAATTTTTATATTTTTGCTTTTATCTTTTGTCTTCGATAAAACATACATAGTCCAAATCTCCGAATATTTCTTCCCTTCAGCCGGTTGCATCGCCGCAATTGCGCCCTCCAAAATTCCTTCCTCCACCCGCGCCGGATGCCGGATGATGCGCTTGACGCGCGATTCAGTCAAACGATACTGGCGCATTTTCATACGCGAGTGCTGCGTCCAGAGATAACTGTCGCGAGACACCATATTCATACTTTAATAGAAAAAAACAATTGTGCCAAGTCATTTCTTGGCACAATTGTCGATAGTAGTGTTTAACGCAGATTCCGGTCTTATCCGTACAGCGCGAAGTAAACAACAAGCAGTACCACAACCACGATGACGACCCAAACCCAAATTGACTTACCGCCCTTGGACTCGACTGGCGTGGGGCTCTGCCCCATTGGTTGGTTACCGTTCATAAAAATGATGGACACAAATAATGAACGAATAGTTTAACGAATAAAAACAAATATTCGTTACAATTCGTCAATAAATTCGCTTAATATTCACATTCGACTCTATTTACATTATATCACTATCCGCTCTGCGACCTCAAAATGGTTATCCCCACCCCGTTAGAGATTTGAGTAGCAGAATTGTCTTTTTGATTTACATACTCCGCACATTCAGTAACTCCCTCGAGTATGTATTGTTCCGTATCTCTAACGGGGCCCACTCTACAGCGATATAATTTCCTCCCAAGGAAAGCCGGGCTTACCGAAGTGGCCGTATACCGCCGTCTTTTGATACAGTGGCCTGCGTAAATCAAGCCGTTCGATAATCACATTGGGCCGAAAATCGAACTTCTTCCGTACGAACTCACCAATATCCTTTCCGGTCTCGGTTTCCGCGTGAACCATCAAGGGTTCGGCTCGTCCGATGGCATAGGCAACTGACACTAAACACTCTTTTGCCAAACCGTTTGCAACGATGTTTTTGGCCGCAAAACGCGCCATATAGGCGGCGGAGCGATCCACTTTTGTTGGGTCCTTGCCCGAAAATGCTCCTCCGCCGTGCGGCACGAGCCCTCCGTACGTATCCACAATGATTTTGCGGCCCGTAAGGCCGGTGTCAGCAGTAAAACCGCCAACAGTAAATTTGCCTGTTGGGTTTACCAAAATTTCAACCCCAGTAAGGTCGCCGATAACCGGCTGAATCAATTTCTCCAGAAGGTACTCACGAATCTCGGATTGCCCGACATCTTCGGTATGCTGGCAGGAAACAAGAACGGTTTTGACCGCACCATCCTGCATTGTCACCTGCGCCTTGCCGTCAGGACCGAGCCACGAAGCAACGGGGTCTCCTCTTCGTAATCCTTCAAGCCCTGCGGTGAGTTTGTGTACGAGTGAAACCGCGCGGGGCAAAAATTCAGGCGTCTCATTCGTCGCGTACCCATACATAATTCCTTGGTCCCCAGCGCCGCCAGTGTCAACTCCCTGCGCGATGTCCGGGGATTGAAGAACAATGTTGGTCACAATTTTCAAATCGTCATTGTAGCCAATGGCGCGATAAAGTTCACGCGCGATCTCAACCGCCTCCACATCTCCCTTCGACGTCACCTCCCCCCCGATCACCAAAAGACCGTGAGACCCAAAACTCTCAACAGCCACACGGGAATACGGATCTTGTGCCAGGTAGGCGTCGAGCACCGCATCCGAAATCTGGTCGCACACTTTATCTGGGTGGCCAGAAGTGACACTTTCTACGGTATACGTTTTTTTAGGCATAAAAAATTCCCTCACAAGAAGGGTTGATAAAATAACTTATCTCCCCCACTTGTTTTGTGGGCTGGAATTGGCACTTTATCCCTCAATTTTACTCGGGACAAGTTGTCGGCGGATCACAGAGCCAGAACTCTCCCCGCTCTCTTGATAAAACAAAATATTATTTTGTCACTATACTCTAAAACCCAAAAAAACAAACAAAAGTTATCCCCATCGCGCTTTTTACCCCGTTAGAAGCAGAACGCCCCGCGGCTTGCCACGTTAGAAACCCTGCTATAAAAGCAAAATCAGTTACATTCTCCTTGCCCCGCAAATCGGAAGTTTCTAGCGGGGCTTGCCGGGGATGAATGCGGTTTGGTTTTAGCGAACACGGGGTTTTATGCCCCATGTGAGCTTCTAACGGGGTTTACGAGCGCAATCGCATGCGATATGACCGAATGACTAACGCAACAACGAAGAGAACAACAATGCCGATAAGCACCAATACAAACTGCCGCACCTGCATACCCAAAATTACCGCGGCGACTCCAGTTGTGACTGCGTCTCTATCCGCTTCGCCGGAAACATTCGTACCTTCTTGTCCAAACAACGAAGCCGTCACCGGTCCGCCGCCCGCATTCGCAGATAAATCCGTTGCACCCACACCTCCGCCGGACAACCCGGCATCAGTTGCGCCTTCCGTTCCTCCTGTCGATGCCGGCGCACCAACGCCGGTTTCTCCGACCGCGAATTGAACCGGAACTGTTTCCGACGCAAACGGCGGTTTTGTCCCGACAGTCGTGAAGCTTCGTTCAAAACCCACCGTATCGGGAGACGCGTGAGAAATCGTACGGAAGTAATACGTTGTCCCGGGCGTAAGGCCGGTCAAAACAACCGTATGGAACGTTATACCGTTAGTAATGGCTGGGGTATCAATTTCCGGTGTTGAAAACGCATAACCGTAGTTGGGTGGGTCAGAAAAGTTAAATGTTCCCGAAACCGTGTCATATACCACTCGGCTCGTTGAGCGGAAACTCGTGAGCCAGTTTATCGTTGCCGTCGTCTCACCTACCGATACAGACCGCTCGCTCTGAATCACAAGACCTTGGATGCCGCCTCCACCACCACCACCACCTCCGCCACCACCGCCACCTCCACCTTCTCCTCCGCCTTCGCCTTCGTCTCCCCTAAACCCGATAAGAATATCAAAACCAAGCGATTTTTCCTGGTAGGAATTATTCGAGCCCGGAACAAATCGCACCAGAAAATCATATTGTGTCTCCGCGCCCCCGCCCGCAAGATCCGAAAGAGATACTTCTCCCGCCGCAAAAAATGCCGCGAGCGTTGTGGTTCCGTAAAGCTTGGTTCCGCCTTCATATATCCCGATTTCAAAAACACTGGCAAGCCCGTCGGGGTCGCTCTCGTTTATTGCCTCAACGATGATCGGCTGCGTATCGGGCGTATTATTTTTTACTTTCGCCCACCGGCTTACATCCGATCCAGGCAAAAAATTGGCTTCGTCAAAAAGCGGCGTTGCCTCAAAATCAACTATCAAGTCGTCCGGGGCCGCTGAAACTGTGGGGACTGCAAGTATTCCCGCGGCCACCCACATAAACGCCATCACGAATATTAAATTGTATTTTTTATATTTCATATGTTTGTTTCTTCTGTCGGTTCGTCTAGCGGCGTTTCTGTTGGTGCCGTTTCTGTCGCACTATCGTCGTTTTGAGGCGGTTTATCCCCTACGTCTTCCGGCGCGATTTCAGTTTCCTTAACGTCGTCTTCAGGAATTGTTGCCGGAGGCAATTCGGCGTTTTCACCTTCACCGCCATCAGTCAGCTCGTCTGCTTCAGAAACAATATTCTCCGGGGTGTCATCCGCTTCGGATTCTCCAGAGACATCTAGTTCGCATATAGCCGGTTCAGCCGGTATCAAAATGACAGCTTCGCCACCAGTGCTTACATCCTCATCAGCGGATTCTTCTACCGGCAACACGCAACTCAACGTTTCAGTTCCAACCTCCGCCGCGATCTCCGCCTCAACAAGCGAATTGTCATTTGCACCCGCAACAATTTCATCGACGCTGTCAACTCCAGTTTCTTCAGTTTCTAAGGCCTCACTCAAACGCTTCAAAAATTCAGCCCTTAATTTTTCAATATTAATGCCACCATTAAGCGCAGTGGGCGTCGGTTCCGGATCCACCCAAGCGCCAATGCCGTCCGGCATGCGGGCAATTGAATTCCCGGTGCCCACATCCACTACATAGGTGAAGCTATCAACAAGAACGCTGGTATCGGTCAACAACTGAACAGTATCGCCGTCGTCATTAAGCGTTAAGCCACTCGCGCCATTGCGGTAAACCGTTAATGTTCCGCCCGCCGGCACAATGGTTTCGCCCGCATCCGACAAATCACCATCGTTATCACCCTTCGAAGCGCTGATCGTCAAAATATTGCTATCCGCGTCCCTTAAGAACCAACCGTTAACATCTACGGCCACGCCGCTCTTGTTGTAAAGCTCCACCCACTCGCCATCAAGCGGCATGGCCACACTACCTATATCACTACCCGCCGGATCAGGAATAATTTCGTTCAAAACAATGTCGTTTAAGGTAATGCTCTGGGTTGTAGCCGCGGGCGTTGAAACACCAGTAAAACCGTTGGTGACCGTCCACTGAATTATTGAACCATTAACCGGGCCGGAAGCATCTAAAGTACCAGAACCACTTAAAGTTGCGCGAGTGGTAATGTCAATAACGCCGCCCGTATCACCACCGCCGCTACCGCCTAAGGCGTTAATAGTCCCACCTATTGTGGTCGAACCTTCAGACCAAAGCGCGACATCCTTTGCGTTCTTTGTAGCATTTGCTCTTACCGTGCCGCTATATGTCGCATCACCGCCAACCTTAATCCCAATAGTACCTCCATCCTTGCTGCCAGAGGTTGAATTAGCAGTTATCAAACCTGTCCCGCTGACAGTCAGATCATCTTGTATAGTCATCACTACAAGACCATTACCATCTTTACCATTAACGCTCAGGGTGCCGGAAATGTCGCCAGCGCCATCAACCACGACCTCAATACTGCCACCATTTTTATTAGTGCTTTCTGCCAAAATTGAACCGCCAGCAGGAACAGCTAAACTGCCGTCAGCCAAAAGAATTATGGTGCCGCCGCTATCCTTGCCTGAAGTAGAAATTAAGCCGGGCACATCAATATCTCCAGTCGCGGTCAAAAGAATATCGCCGCCGACCTTATTAGCGCCTGTGGCTGTCAGTGAAGAGCCGTTAACACTCACATCCCCGCCAGCAGTCGCGATTACGCTGCCACCGCGGTCATGGCCATTAGCTGAAACATTGCCATTAATAGTAATATCATTAACTGTTGTCAGATCAATCGAGCCGCCGTTTTGATTGCTCACGGTCGAGCCAGCTGAAACCGCGCCGCCGTCATCAACCGTAAAGTTGCGAGCGTTAATGGTCATAGTGCCGCCCGTGCCATTGCCTTTCACGGCCGTAATCTTGCCGCCGCTTTCAACCGTTAGGTCGCAATCAGTATCAATAGTGAGCTCGCCATTCGTGCCGCCATCGGTGGGCGACTTAAGCTCGCCGCCACTTTTAACAACAACATTAGAGTTGGGATTTGTGGCGCTGTAGTCAAATGAAGACCCGGTCTCTACTGTCGTAATCTCAACCGGCTCCTCCGTACAAGAATCAACTTCCCACTCACCCGCTGTTACCGTATTGCTTATGATTTCCTCATCCGTAAAACCGCCGGCCCCTTGGGCTAAATTTTCCTGCCAGCCATCAAACTGGAAATCAAAATTGCAATCAGTATTCTGTAAATTAGGGTCGTCGCTATTCAATGAAGTAGTAAAATCCCAATCCTCTGGATCGTCAAAAACGAATGGGCCGACGTCAAAACCGCTCAAAGGGCCGTTATACTTTTCCGTGCCGTCAAGCTTGGCTACGAGATTTAAAGATGAACAGAGCGTGCCGACGGCATTAGTTGTTGAAGCAGTATATTGAAAACCTAAACTGCCGTCATTAGAAACATCCGCGGTCCTTAAAGCGTCAGCATCCGGCGTTACCTCCGGCGCGAAGTCGTCCGGCGCGCCAAGCGAAAAATCAAGCGATCCCGCAACATGGGCATTCGCGCTGGATGTTTCTATGTCGTTATAATAAGCCATCGTTTGGCCTATCACTAAAAGACCAGACCAGTTCATCCCGATAATCAACGCGAAAACAACGCATTTCTGAAACGCGGGCATTGCTTTTCGTACGGCGCTCTTTTCGACGCTGTCTTGTTTTTTGATAACTCGGATTTTTATTTTATACGTTCTCATGTTGTTTACGCTTCAAATTTCGCGCGATTCGCTCACTTTTGCATCGCGCATTTTTTTAACTTCCCTTACGATTTTCCCAAACTGTTCCCACATGATAATTCCGGCCGGAATTATAATCAGCGCCAAAAAACCATAAGTCGTGCGCGCGGTCTCAATCGCGTAGCCCAAATATGGGATTGTCAGATACACCTTGCCTACAACTTGGCTTTGCGGAACTTCTTTTGAATCCCGTTCCTCGTTGGCGTCTCCTTTGGTGATATAGATCGGATTGCCTCTCTCCACCCTCATTTCAACGATGCGGTGGGAGACCGGAATTTTTTTGCCTCTGGCGTCTTTGAAATTTCCTTCAAAGGTAATAATATCTCCAATTTTATAAGACGAGGCCGGTTTAATGAGCGCGATACTTCCGGTTGATATATTTGGCTCCATTGAACCGGATTGCACCACTTTTATCTGGATGTTTCCTTTAATTGGAAACGCGGACACAACCACAATAAGCGCTATAAAAATCAACGCTCCAAAGAATACATAGTATCCGTATATTCCTAATTGTTTTATTTTCCCCATTCCAAAAGGCCTCAAGGCCTTTATCCTCTCTCTCTCCGTTACAAGCCAGAGAGAAAAAGTAAAAGGACTCAAGCCCCGTTAGAGAACGCTGCGCCCATAGGCGGCGACTTCAGTCGCTTGCAGCGACTTTTCTCTAACGGGGCAAGTAGCTTTAATCTTCAAGCGTAACGTCCGAGCACTTGAAATTCGGATTGTTGCGAACTTGTTCCGCGTAGAGTACCACGTCCGCGCTGAATTCATCTGATTGCGCATCATCTTGCACGCCGGAACCATCGCACGAGATTGCTCCCGTATCATGGTTTACCGTTTGCGTGCCTACACACCATGCAACTCCGATATTGCGCGTCGCCGCTTCACCAGTGGGCGAAAGCGGGTCGGTGTCGGACTGCGAGTCAGCTATATCAAGGTCATAGAAGACATCGAAGAACGAAAGCAAGTCAAAATCAGGGTCGCCCTGAATTTTCAGCGCCTTCTCGTCGTTTTCCGGATCATATATGCCGTCAGCAATGTCGTCCTGCCAGCCGAAGACATGGATATATTTTGAGAGCTCACCTTCGTCTGCCGTGTTATCATCTGCGTCTTCTTCCGCGTTGTTCAGATCATTCTCTTCGTCTTCTTTGTTCGTTACCAAAAGACAAGCCCACGCCGGATTGTCATCCGCGTGCAAGCTGATATGGCGAGTGCCACGGTCCCCTG
>Ga0155236_163_pt1 | contig 16315 bp, 16 predicted proteins | sample RifCSPhighO2_02_FD_106204 | JGI IMG/M metagenome (GOLD analysis project Ga0155236, IMG submission 106204) | Candidatus Sungbacteria bacterium RIFCSPHIGHO2_02_FULL_47_11 | reverse complement strand
AGCGCGAGGCGGCATATATGGAATATACGCCAACGAGCGATGAGCCGTTTGCAGCCAAAATTCTGGAATTGTAGAGGTCTAATGATATGGAATCTGAATTTACCAACGTCGCAAACATTATTAAAATCTTCGGGCTCTCCGCAGTATCCTTTATTGCGGCGATTTTGTGGACCCCGTTTCTTACGCGCTACCTTTACAAATATCAACTCTGGCGGAAAGACGTGCGCGATACAGCACCCGACGGGTCAAAAACCCCGCTTTTTGCGGCGCTCCACAAAGATCGCGAGACGACAGTACCACGTCTTGGCGGCGTGCTTATCTGGGTTACCACGCTTGTTTTGGCGATTCTTGTCTGGCTGGTTTCCAGCTTTACCGAATACCCGTTTTGGGATAAAGCAAATTTTCTTTCGCGAAATCAGACATGGCTTCCTCTTTTCACTTTGGTTGCCGCATCGCTCCTCGGGCTCGCGGACGATCTTTTTCAGGTGTTTCGAAAAGGTTCCTATGTCGAGGGCGGCATTAAATTCCGCCATCGTCTGTTTCTCGTTTTCATTATCGCGCTTGCGGGCGCTTTGTGGTTTTATTTCAAGCTTGATTGGCGGACTATCTATATTCCCGGTTACGGCGATCTCTTCATTGGGCTTTGGTATATTCCGCTTTTTATCAGCACCATGATTGTGGTATTTTCTTCGAGTGTTGTTGACGGGATTGATGGGTTGGCTGGAGGCGTTTTTGCTTCTATCTTTGCCGCATACGGGGGTATTGCATTCTTCCGCGGACAGTTTGATATTGCTGCGTTTGCCGGTGTTATCCTCGGAGCACTCCTCGCATTTTTGTGGTTCAACGTCCCACCCGCGCGTTTTTACATGGGCGAGTCGGGGATTCTGGGCCTTACCACATCGCTTACCGTTATCGCGTTTCTTACCGATTCGGTGTTTGCGCTTCCGGTTATCGGGCTAGTTTTAATGGCAGAAGTTGCCTCCGATGTTATTCAGTTTCTTTCCAAACGCTTCCGCGGAAAAAAAGTGTTTTTAATCGCGCCAATCCATCACCATTTTGAGGCAATCGGATGGCCCCCTTACAAAGTTACCATGCGATTTTGGATCATCAGCGTGGTCGCGGCAATAGTAGGCATGGTGATTGCGCTTATTGGCCGGTGAGATGGTCTAGACTAAGTCTAGACCAGATCCTAGATAACGGCTCTAATACGCCGTTTTTAGATTATTGACTGATGAACAATAGTGTAGTATAATATAGCTAGGATTCGGCCATTGTGGCTGACCACGAAACTGCTGGTAGCGCAGAAATGCTGCTTAATCCGCTAAGCGGGTTATAGGAGGGTTAGACAATGTACCTTACAATTGCGTCTGCAAAGACGATGTACTCCGAGGCGGAAAAGAAACGCCTTGAGGAGTTGGGCTATACAGTATGGCGGTCAAGAGGGAGGTATTATGCCTCTCGACCGATTCAGAGCTTCGAAGAGGTAGCGACTGTCTGGGGAAAGGAATTCTTCGATTTTCTCATCGAAGGTACTCGCTACCCGGAAATCATCGGGGTACGGTTCGAAGAAGTGACGTGCCACTCCGTACGACACCATGTGTGGGGGCAAATGAGTGGAGTTATCATGATTGATCCAGATAATCCCATCCATACGGAGCTCTTTCCATTCACCCTGAAGCTATGTGGCAGGCCGATTTTAAGAAAGTGAATGAATTTCGAAAAGATGCGGGGGAAGAAGAATTAAAAAAATTGTCGACAAACGCGAGTTTCAACATATTCCGGAATGGTAGATAACGCTTGAAAGACCGACGTATTAATTATGAATCAAAAACCCATCGTTTCTTCGAGGGGTTTTTGATTGTTCCCAACATAACGGGGGATAGCATTATTTGGCATCCCCGCTTTTTCTAGGTAGCACGCTGATAAACGCAGATCAAAACGCAGATAGACGCGGATATAGGCATTTCGTAACTGAAAGTGTACAATAGAATCATGGCTTCGTACGATATTCTTATCAAATCCGGTACGGTAATTGACGGCACGGGAGAATCCATGAAAGAGACGGATATCGGTATCAAGGACGACGAAATAGCCGCGATTGGAAAACTTGGCGATACAAAAGCCGAAACTGTGATTGACGCAACCGGGAAATACGTCACCCCGGGCTTTGTTGACATTACCAACCACTCTGACACATATCTAACGCTTTTTACATGCCCCAACCTTGAATCGCTTGTGATGCAGGGGATTACCACGATTGTAGGCGGAAATTGCGGGGCGTCGCTCGCTCCTTTGGGAAGGTCGGAGGCGATCAATGCCATCAAAAAATGGGCTGATCCGGCGAAATTAAACCTCAACTGGGCCACGGTTGAAGAATATCTCCAGACCCTTGATACCCTGCGACCCGGTGTTAATGTTGGCACGTTCGTTGGTTTCGGCACGCTCCGCAGAGGCGTCATTGGTGATGAAATACGGCGGCTTGAACTGGAGGAGCGTGAAAAAGTAAAACTGCTGCTTGAGAAAGGAATTCAACAAGGCGCTTTCGGACTTTCGCTCGGACTCTCGTACGGGCACGAACGGATCGCGCGAACCGAAGAGATTATTGATGTCTGCCAAGCGCTTCGGGAAAATGGCGGCATTGTAAAAATCCACCTTCGCTCCGAAGGTGGCGGATTGCTTGCGAGCATCAACGAAGCGGTCCGCATCGGACGCGAGGCAAAGGTTCCGGTCCAAATTAGCCACCTGAAAGCCATTGGAAAACAGGCGTGGGGGAATGTTACAAAAGCACTCCAACTCATCGAATATGCTTCGCAAAGCGGCGTCAATATCACATTCGATGTCTCGCCCTATGCCACAACAGGATCCTCTCTTTATCTTTTAATTCCTCCATGGGCGCGGCAGGGTGGTTTTACGGAACTCTTCCGCAGAATCGATAACCCTCGCGAGAAGGCGCTCTTGATAAAAGACCTCAAGAGTTTTACGCTCCACTACGACAAAATTTTGATAACTTCCGCAACAGTAAAGACCATTGTGGGGCAAACCATTGCTCAAATCGCCGAAACAGCCCAACTTTCCCCTGAAGAGACGCTGATCGAAATTGTCCGGGCAAACGAAGGCCGAGTTGCCATCATCGGAAGAACCGTTTCCCTGAAAAACGTTGAGACACAAATACAAAACAAACATTCGTTTATCGCATCAGACGGCGTTGGATATGCCCAAGAAGAGTACCGTTCGGGTAACTTAGTGCATCCGCGTTCCTTTGGAACATTTCCTCGATTCTGGCATCGATTTGTCGAGCACCTAAAGTTGTTTTCCCCCGAAGAGGCGGTGGTAAAAATGGCGTCGGGCCCCGCCGAGAAATTGGGAATTGCGAAGCGGGGGATTCTCAAAAAAGGGAATTTTGCGGATGTCCTTGTGTTTGACCCGAAACTTTTGAAAGACAGGGCGCGTTACCGCAACCCGTTTCGCTATGCGGCGGGCCTCGAGTGGTCAGTTATTAACGGAAAAGTCGCCGTGGAGCAAGGGAAGTATATGGGAACACGGGCGGGGAAAGCCCTTCGGAAAAAATAAATTTAATTTTCAATGGTCAATTTTTAATGAATTTTCAATTCCTAAATTTTCAAACATAACGGAAACGTTATCTGAAAATTGGAAATTTGACAATTGATTGATAATTGAAAATTGATAATTTAATAGTTGATTCCAGAGACCTATCGAAAAAATGCAGATGGCAGCTTTCACGGTAAACGAGTATTGATGATGGGTTTAGGGCTTCACGGCGGCGGAGTTGGCACGGTGCGGTTTTTGGCGCGGCAGGGGGTTCGGATTACGGTAACGGACTTGCGTTCACGCAAAATCCTTGCCCCCGCCCTCAAAAAACTCAAAACTCAAAAAGGAGTCCGATATGTGCTCGGCACGCACCGAAAAAAAGATTTTCTTGCCTCTGACCTCATTGTGAAAAATCAGGGCGTTCCGCCCCATTCGCCATATATTGTCTTTGCAAAGAAACATCGAATTCCTGTCACGAGCGACATTGGATTTTTTTTTAATCGGTGTCGCGCCACAATCATTGGTGTTACCGGTACGCGTGGGAAATCAACGGCCGCATACTTGATCTACGCCTTTTTAAAATCCTCGGGGAAGAAGACGTTTCTTGGCGGAAACATTCGAAAATCAGCACTCGAATTCTTGCCCAAACTTAAAAAAGAGGACTGGGTAGTACTTGAACTCTCCAGTTTTCAGCTCTATGACCTGCGGCAGGAGAAAAAAAGTCCGCGTATCGCGGTTATTACCAATATTTTTCCTGATCATCTGAACTGGCATAAAAATTTTAAAGCATACGTTGCCGCAAAGCGTATTATTGCTGACTTCCAGCGACCGAACGACTATCTTTTTATAAATCCTTTGGATCCGAAGGTGCGCGCGCTCGCGCGGAATGCACGGGCGCGCGTTGTGCGCGCACGTATGCCGCGAACATTTGAAAAAATTGTTGATGCGAATTTGGGGAAGCACTATAGGCAGACGGTTGCTCTGGCCATTGCAGTTGCACGGCAATGCGGCGTGTCGACTCGAAACATCCGGAAGGTTCTTGCTTCTTTTCGGGGCCTCGAAGACAGACAGGAGTTTATTGGAACGGTACAAGGAGTGCATTTTGTCAACGATACGACCTCAACGATTCCTGAAGCAACATTGGCCGCGCTTGAGCGATTCGGCACGCGAAAAGGCACAAGGGTCCGCATCATACTCATTGCGGGAGGACACGATAAAAAACTCGATTATACCAAACTTGCAGAAAAAATCAAATACGGAGTTGATGCGACTATTCTTTTACCTGGTGACGCAAGCACAAAACTAAAAAAAGAATTAAGAATTACGAATTACGACCCCACCAAAGTGCATCTTGTAAAAACAATGAAGCATGCCGTACAAGAGGCATTTCGTGCCGCGCGGAAGGGGGACTGGATTATTTTAAGTCCTGGGGCCGCAAGTTTCGGATTGTTTGCAAACGAATTTGATCGAGGGAAGCAATTTGTGGATGCGGTCAACAAGCTAAAACCCTAAATTAGAGATAAATGACCCACACTATCGATAAACCCCTCCTCTATATTACATTGGCTCTTCTTGTGGGCGGTCTTTTAATCTTGGCATCTGCTTCAATGGTAACGGCGCAGAATAACTTTGGCACTGCGTTTTATTATGTTCTGCGTCAGATACTCTTAGGGGGGCTTATTGGTATTGCGGCGCTTGTTTTTACCAGTATTGTTCCTTACACCGTCTGGCGGAAGGTAGCGCTTCCGGCAATGCTCGTTTCTTTTGTTCTCCTTGCCCTTCTTTTCATACCCGAAATCAGCTATTCTTCCGGGGGCGCGCGGCGATGGCTTCAGTTCGGTCCGGTCAGTTTTCAACCCTCCGAGTTCCTCAAGTTTTCTTTCATAATTTATCTCGCAAGTTGGCTTGACGCGCGCCGCGAGGAATTGAAAAGCATTTCTTATGGACTCATTCCTTTTTCTCTCATGCTTGCGATTGTAGGAGTGTTTCTTATCATGCAGCCTGACATCGGGACGCTTGGCGTGGTCGTCATAACAGCCGGCTTCCTTTATTTTATCGGCGGGTCTAGAATTTCGCAGATTCTCGGGCTTGGTTTTCTTGGGATTGCCGCCTTCTATCTCGTTATTCGGGCTGCACCTTACCGACTTTCACGAATTTTGGTATTCTTAAATCCTGGGCTTGACCCCCTCGGTATTGGCTACCAAATCAGTCAGGCGTTCATTGCCATCGGTTCCGGCGGTTTTTGGGGTCTTGGTTTCGGAAGAAGCGTGCAAAAATACAATTATTTGCCGGAGCCAATCGGCGACTCGATTTTTGCGATATTCGCCGAAGAAACAGGATTGCTAGGTGCGGCGCTTTTGATAGCACTCTTCATGTTCTTTCTGTGGAGGGGTCTTGCTATTGCGCGCGGTGCCCCGACGGTTTTTGGAAAATTGCTTGCCGCCGGGCTTTCCATCGGCATCATGACTCAAGCGTTTATTAATATGGCCGCGATTTCAGGCCTCCTGCCATTGACCGGCATCCCCCTGCCTTTTGTTTCCTACGGTGGGACCTCAATGATGATGACGCTGGCAAGTATAGGAATACTGCTTAATATCTCTAGATATTCGTAGTCCCTTAATTTATACTTAATGATTCATAATTCAGAACGTCTGCACAATCTCTTTGAATCAGGAATCAAAAATCATGAATTATGATATAAAGCGCTATGAGGATTCTTTTTACGGGTGGCGGCACCGGAGGACATTTTTTCCCGGTGATTGCCGTCATTCAAGAACTCAAACGGGTTGCTGAGGAAGAACGGATACTGGATCTGGAATTCTTTTATATGGGTGCGACATTTGGAAAGGAAGGCAACGACCTTTTGAAACAGGAAGGGGTTTTATTTATTCCGGTCTTAAGCGGGAAACAACGGCGGTATTTTTCCCTTTTGAATATTATTGATATGTTTAAACTTGCCGTGGGGATACTGCAATCACTCTGGAATATGTATCTGGTCATGCCCGACGTTGTGTTTTCCAAAGGCGGGTACGCGGCGTTGCCCGTTGTCTTTGCTACGGCGTTTTTTAGAGTTCCTTTGGTTATTCACGAATCTGACTCGGTACCGGGCAAAGTCAGCACGTTTTCGGCACGATTCGCAAAACGCATTGGCATCGGATTTGGGGGCGCAGCGGAGTTTTTTCCGAAAGAAAAGACCGCTTTGGTCGGCGTTCCCATTCGGAAACACATGCTAGGAGGACTTCTGGATGAGGCCAAAGAATCTCTTAATATTTTCTCGCGACTGCCAGTTATCGGTTTTATCGGTGCCTCGCAGGGTGCCGAGAAATTGAATCAGGCGGTTTTTGGTATAATTAAAGAGCTCACGGATGAATTTGAGATTTTGCACCAGACCGGCGAGAAAAATTATAAAGACGCGCAGGGAGAGGGGAGAGTGGCGCTTGAATTCGCGCATAACGAGCGATACCACCCGTTCAGTTTTCTCAATGAAGGCGAGCTTCGGGATTTTTACTCCGCCTCCGACATTATTGTTTCGCGCGCAAGCGCCTCTTCGGTTTTTGAGATTGCGGCATGGGCAAAACCCTCAATTTTGGTGCCGCTCAAAAACGCCGCGCAAGACCACCAGAGAAAGAACGCTTATGAATATGCCTCCTCGGGTGCTACGGTGGTTATCGAAGAAACCAATCTGAAGCCGCATATTCTCTTCGCGGAAATCAAAAAGCTGGTTGCAAGCCCCGAGCGAATGAAACAAATGTCCCTTGCCGCGCAGAAATTCTCCCGCATTGATTCAGCCGAGGTCATCGCAAAGGAGATTTTGAGTTTGGGTTTACACAAGAATGAAATTAGTGAGGTTTGACCTCACTAATGAAATAATAAGATAAAAAATAGAGGGCTATGAAACCCTCTTAGATTAGAACGGGGAGGCGATTACTGCCAAGATCGCTGTCCAGATTGCCGCGAGTCCGGGCCAGAGTACCACGTAGCCAATGGTAAGATAAAACCCCACCACAATCAGATACAGTCCCACCTTGATCAGTTTCTTCCTCATTATTTCACCTTCCATGTAAAGATCTTTAGGTTGTATATTACTATAACAATAAATAAATGTCAATCCGAGTACGATTTGCACCGAGTCCAACGGGACCGTTACATATAGGCGCCACACGTACCGCGCTGTTTAATTACTTATTCGCCAAAAAGCATGGCGGGAAATTTGTGTTGCGGATTGAAGATACGGACCTTGAACGGTCTGACTCGAAATTTGAAAAAGATATTCTTGAGGGACTGCAGTGGCTGGAAATTGAGTGGGACGAAGGCCCCGCTTACGCAACTACCAACTACCAACTACCAACTACCAACTATGGGCCGTATCGGCAGAGCGAGCGAACCGCCTCGTACAAAAAATATATTGAAAAACTTCTTGCGGAAGGGAAGGCGTTCTATTGCTTCCATTCCGAAAAAGAGCTTGAAGAAGAGAAAGAAAAGTTGATGGAAGCAAAACGACCTGTCCTGCATCTTTGCGAATACCGAACCATGGATCCCGAAGAGGCGGACATTCTGAAAGAAGCAAAACCAAACTGCATTATTCGTTTCAAAACCCCGGCTGGCAGAAAAGTTGTCTTTAAAGATCTTATTCGCGGGGAAGTGAGTTTTGAATCGGATCTTTTGGGTGATTTTTCGGTTGCAAAAAACCTTGAAACGCCGCTCTACAACTTTGCGGTTGTGGTGGACGACCACGAAATGACAATTTCCCATGTTATCCGCGGAGAAGACCATATTTCAAATACACCAAAACAACTTCTTCTAATTGAAGCGCTGGGTTTCAAAAAAACGGAGTACGCCCACCTACCATTGATTTTAGGCCCTGATCGTTCCAAACTCTCAAAGCGCCACGGCGTAACCTCGGTAAACGAATACCGCAATATGGGTTATTTGCCGGAGACCATGTTTAACTTTATGGCATTGTTGGGTTGGAACCCTGGCGACGACAATGAGATTTTTTCGAGAGAAGAACTTATTAAAAAATTTTCACTCGAGAAAGTACAAAAGTCGGGAGCCGTATTCGACCTGCAAAAACTTGACTGGATGAATGGGGAATACATTCGCAAACTTTCCCCCGAAAAGCTGTATGACCGAACTAAAAAATTCTTTCCGGAAAACTATACCCTATACCCTAAACCCTATACCCTTAAAGTAATCGTATTGGAACAATCAAGATTGAAGAAGCTTTCCGAGATAGGGGAGAGGACAGAATACTTTTTCCGCCCCCCCGAATACGAAAAAGAGTTATTGCGGTGGAAAGACACGGATTACGAAGAAATTGCTGCATCACTTGACGTATCTATTAAATTGTTGTCCAATCTAGTGAGGTTCAACCTTAATAGTATTGAAAAAATGTTTCTAGAAGAAGCCGAAAAAAAAGGAGATCGAGGGAAACTGCTCTGGCCCTTACGGGTTGCTTTGAGCGGCAAAAAGGCATCTCCGGGTCCGTTTGAAATTATGGAGATTTTGGGCAAAGAAGAGTCACTAAAACGACTTGAAATGGCAAAAACAACCTTACGCGGCGACGCCGCGTAAGGTTGTGTAAAAAAAGATCTTACGAGCGAGTTCGTAAGACATCCCATTCATAATCATGTCAAAATTTGGTATAATGGCGGCATGAGAGGCGTGTACGAAAGTAGAAAACTGATATTCGGAGCTATGACGATTGTCGCGGTTTTACTTTTGTGGCAGCAAGGAAGTGCTGACGTTATTGATGATCTTAAAAGCGAAATCGAACAGAAAAACGCCGAAATTCAGAAGTTGAACGAAGAAGCGGAGAAGTATCGCGCCGAGGTTGAGGCAAAACAACAAGAGGCCCAAACTCTCAAGGCCGAAATCAGCAGAGTTAACAACTCCATCGGCAAGCTGCAGCGTGATATCGCCATTACGGAACGCACCGTTGAGCGGACGGAACTTGAAATCAAGACGCTCACCCTTGAAATTCTCGAAAAAGAACGCGCCATCAACAAATTGCGTAGGGGACTCGCGGGACTGATCCAGGTACTCTTTGAACAGAGTGAACGACCCCTTTTCGTTTCACTGGTCGGCAATCGTTTTCTCTCTGATTTCTTTACCCAGCTTGATTATGTCGCTATGCTTGAGGATCGCATCTTGGGGTCCTTGGATAACCTTCGCGTGCTCAAATCCGATCGAGAATCAAAAAAAACGGCCGCAGAAAAAAAACAGCAGGAACTGGCGAGTTTAAAAAATTCCCTTGGCGGCAAAAAAGCCGTACAGGAGTCAATACGGAATGAACGCAACAATCTTTTGAGTGTCACTCGAAATGAAGAGAAACGGTACCAGACGCTCCTTAAAGAACAAGAGGAGAAGCGCGCCAAACTCGAAGACGAAATTCAAGCAATTGAAGATACAATAAGAATTACTGTTGACCCGTCCTCACTTCCGCCCAAGCGCGCCGGGATCTTGGAAGCGCCACTCCCTGAACTTTCCGTAGCGTCGTGCTGGCAGATGGGAAGCGCTGATTCAAAAAATTGCGTGACTCAATTTTTCGGCTACACTTCGTTTGCGCGCGCGGGAGGGTACGGCGCAAAGAAAGGCCACAACGGAGTTGATTTTCGCGCACCAATAGGAACACCGGTTTTAGCGGCAGAGAACGGCACGGTGAGCGCGGCGGGTGATACGGATCTCGGGTGCCGTGGCGCTTCATATGGGAAATGGATTTTGATCGCGCACCCCAATGGTCTCTCAACGCTCTACACGCATCTTTCAAACATAAGTGTCGCGGCGGGACAGGACGTTTTGCGCGGCAGCACGATCGGCCATTCCGGTAAAACCGGCTATGCGACCGGTCCACACCTCCACTTTACTGTTTTTGCGACGCAAGCAGTACAAATTGAATCCATACGCTCTAAAGTGTGCGGACGGTTAATGACCTTGCCGATAGCGCCCGTGAACGGATACTTGGATCCCCTTGATTATCTTTGATCGTTAATTTACATGAATTTGATCACGAATTTTAATAATCTATGGCTACACCAAAAATCGTAAAAATCATCAGTATGGCAATTCTTTTACTCATACCCTTAAGAGGATTTGCGGCTGAAGAAAAAAATTTTTTTGATCCCAATCGGTTGCTGGAATCGTTTAAACAAAACATAACGATTCCATTCAATGTTCCTAAGATTGAAGAAAAACTGTCGACTCCGCAACAGACCTTAGAAAGGTTTTCTCCCCAGCTACAAGAAATCAATACGGGAGTGCGGGAGGAAATCGGGATTGATTTTGCGAAATTTGTGGGATGGATCTCAAAAGTTTTTACGTCGATCTTTCGGATTTTTACAACCATATTGGAAGCTTTCTCCGGCTCGCTTGGGTCATAACCCTATTTCTTTAAAGGGTGAAACTGTCTGTGAGTCTTTTCCGCATATGTATCAGACGCATGAACATATCGCGTGGTGGTGTGCAGTGATTCGTGGCCTAATAGGATTTGAAGCGCGGCAGGGTTTGCCCCTTGTTCTGCTAAATATGTGGCAAAGCCGTGGCGTAATGAGTGAGCGGATGTGGGTATATTAATATTTAAATGTTCCCGATATTCTTTTATCTTCATTTGAAGATAGTTAGTGGAAACACGCGCTTTGCCGGTTCCGCTGTTTCGTCCGCGGTAAGGGATGAAGAGCGCCGGGTTAGCGTCAGTTCGTATTGATACATAATTATCTATGTGTTTTTTGGCGCGGCCAGTGAGATAAACGAACCGTTCCTTTTTCCCTTTGCCGAGTATAAAAATTCTGCCCGATTTATCTATTTGGTTTTTATTGAGAGAGATTAATTCGGAGATTCGCATACCTGTGGAAAAAAGTGTTTCGAGCATTGCACGGTTTCTGATTGCAACAGCTTTCGTTTTTTCAAACGTGGTAGGGAACTCAATTAACCGGATAAGATTTTCAAGTTCTGCCACACGAGGATGTGTACGCGGCATTTTCAAAAGGTTTATGGATTGCGGTGCGAGGGGAACGGAGTAATCACTATCGACAAGATATTTAAAGTAGCTCCTTAAACTGGAAAGAATTCTGTTAATTGAACCCGCAGATAGCTTTTTTATGCTGGGAGTGCCTTCGGCCGTTCTTCGGTCAAGAGATGTTAAATACGCCCTGTATAGTTCAATTGTGTGCTTAGTGATGTTTTCAAAACGCATATCCACATCTTCCTTTAGAAACGCTGCGAACGTTTTTAGATCGCGTTCATAATTATAAAGCGTCTCCATGGAAAAGTTGGCGGTTTTTAAATTTAATAAGAAATCATCCAGACGGGGAAGATCGAAACGCGAGTTTTTGCCATTCCCTTTTTTATGTCGCATAAATTGAGTGTTAGGGATATTATACTCAGTTTAGCATATGCAAATCTCCTAAGACAACGGACGCTTATCCACAACCCCTTTGGGGACGGCCTCGGTCACACCCCGAATCAAAGGGAGAAACTTATATGATTGTTGTGCGACAGAATTTCAGACCATCCAAGTCACCCATTTGTAAAGAGAGAAACCCAACGTTATAGTAAAGACACATGCGCACCTCCTACTCGTCAATTGAAACTTATCTCCAGTGCCCGCAAAAATATAAATTTCAGGAGATTGACCGCATTCGCGTTCCCAAGTCCAAAGAGGCGATTTTCGGCACTCTTATTCACGATACGTTAAAATTCATGTTCCGCCGCGATCCCCTATTTCCTACTTTGGACGAGGTGGTGAGTTATTTTCGGGAACATTGGCCCTCGCGTGAAGTTTTAGAGCAAGAACCAAGACACGATTCGTTGAAACGTTCATGGAGTGAAGAGGAAGAAAAAATATATTTTGAGGAGGGCGTTCGAATGCTCAAAAAATTTTACGAGAAGCAAGCGCCCTGGAATTTCACCGTTGTTGATCTCGAATCGCATTTTGAGGTTGCGCTACCGGACGAAAAAACGGGAGAAGTGCATATTCTTGCGGGGAAAATCGACCGCATCGATAAACTCCCAGACGGCACATATGAGATTATTGATTATAAAACCTCAAAACGCATGCCCTCCCAAACCAATCTTGATCGAAACCTTCAGCTTTCGCTCTATTCGCTCGGACTCCAACGACGCTGGCCGCACCTTGCGCCAGAAAACATTAAGCTTAGTCTTTATTTTCTCAAACATAGCGAGAAATTAAGCACGACGCTTACGCGCGAGGCGACGCAGCAAACAACCGCTTCGCTCTTGAAAACCATTCGCGAGATTCAGGAACGTATCCGTTTCGGCAAAGAATTTGAACCCATGCCCGGCCCCTTGTGCGATTGGTGCGGGTACAAACCCACGTGCCCGGCGTGGAAACATTTATATAAGAATCAAGAATCAAGAATCAAGAATCAAGAAGATGTGGACGAAAAAATTAAAAATTATTTTGAACTGCAAAAAAATAAAAAAGCGAGCGAAACACAACTGATGGAACTACAAAAAGAAATAAGAAAATACATGGAGCAAGAGGGACTGACAAGGGTTTTTAGTGAGACGGGGACGATTTCAAAAAAGACGGTACAGCGCTACGAATACGATTTTAAAAAAATTCAAGCCCTCCTCTCCCCTCTTGGTAAATGGGAAGAGGTATTGAAGGCAGACGAGACTAAGCTCAAGCGCGTGATGAAAGAAATTCCCGAAGAGATACGAAAAGCGATTGAGGATGCGAGAACCGTTACAAAAGAATATTCAGTGCTTACCGCCTCGTTAAAACAAAAAAAGGGCCACGGACAAATCCGAGACCATGTATCATAACATCATGCAACGACATATCAAGTGGCCAAGTCAATTGTCTTCACAATCCTTCACAGTTTGCCGCAATTTTATATCCCGCCAGCTCCGCTTCTTCTTTGGTTTCAAACCACACTTTGTTTTCTTCTTTTATGTTCAACGCACCAGGACACCACGGAAAATGATAGGCCGTTCCGTTTTTTGATGCTACGTATTTTCTCTGTATGGTCGGAGTAACATTTGCTGAATCACCTTGTTGATTTACGTGTTGATTCCGAATTGTATCGTCACCATCATCATTGGTAATTGGTAATTGGGTATTGGTAATTTCTATTGGTTCTTTATCCGGCCACAAAATTGAAAGCCGGCCAATGCCGAAACTCGCAAGGCCGACAAAAAAGATGATGGCGACAACATAGAGGTCTCCCCTATTTTCACGCATCCAGACATTGACTTTTTTGTAGTAGTCCGCTAACATAGTTTTTATATGGCTCATACAAAGAGTGCGGGTGCCGCCAAGTACGGCCGCGATTCGCAACCAAAATATCTTGGGGTTAAAAAAACTCACGGCGAGAAAGTGAAAATCGGCGATATTTTGATCCGCCAGCGCGGCACCAAGTTTTTTCCCGGAGAAGGAGTTAAGCGCGGAGGCGATGACACATTATTTGCACTCCGCGAAGGAATTGTCAAGTTCGTGACCCGTCGAAAAACTCATTTTGACGGCTCCCGAAGATACGCAAAGGTGATCAGCGTTATTGGTGTACCCCGTTAGAAATTTGAACCGTAGCGTTTTCTTTATTGCCTCCCCAATCCGCAGATTCAGTACTTCCTTTGGGTATATATACTGTTCCGCATCTCTAATGGGGTGTATAATCGCCGGTAATCTCATACCACTTCTTTCTGATAGCATGCCTCACATGCTATCTTTTTGTATCCCCACTCTGGCGGATAGTAAGAGGGTATTTCTTTCCCGCACAAAAAACATTGAATCGGCCGGGGAGTTATATAAAAAAGTTTTTGCATCCGGCGCATGACGCGAATATCCGGATAAAACCGCGGCAGTGGAATGTCGTGCGCACGCAGATACGCAAGTTCCACTTTCGTGATATTAAAAACACGTCCGCTTTCCTCGCACCGAAGCCCTTTATAGATAATGCCGTCTCCTACACCTTTGATGTCGTCCGTAAACGGCGCGATTTCCGCACCCTCGGGATCTTTTTTCTCAAGCTCTTCCCACTCTCCTCCTGCTTCGGAAACCGCCTCTTTTATTTTGGGGAAAAGAATTCCGGCAAGCGAAAGGTTATACCCGCATGTTGCCATTTTCTGCGGGAAAAAGAGACCATAGGTACCGTTTTTTTTCATCGCATCCTTAATTTTTCCAACGATTCTCCCGTATTCTTCTTCAGAATATTGTTTGTTCAGGACGCAAAACTTCTTCTTGCGAAGCCCCACGCAGCCGAAACAGTATTCGCAGTCAACGCAAAAATCAAGATATTCAGAATTGCGGCAATTCGTGCAATAGTTTGAATACACGAGCCGGTATCCCCCATCCATTAACTGGCAAATTTCGTAGCAAAGATTCCCTCCCCACATACCAGTTAAGTCCTGGGAATCTTTGTTTTTTGCTCCGCGATGCACATAGGAACAATCCTCGGACGTTTCAAGAAAATAACAGTTTTTGCAGTTTTTACAGTCAGTCATATAGTTTCCCGAGGAATTGACTGTTTTAACGTTCATGGTTACCTTGTGTATCGCCTCATTCTTGATTTTATCTTCAAACTCTTGCGCGATGGCCAAAAATTGCGACTGCGAACCGGTATAGTATTCTTTCAGTTTTTCAAAATATCCTTCTTTTGTGTACGGTTTATTAAGGATATGGTACTCCTTGTTGCGCAGATTCCAGCACATGAAGCAGTTTCTCACGTTCCGGCAATCGTAGAGAAACGCGCTCTCGTAACTGTCGCGGGTATTGCGGGCGTGGCGAACCTTATACACGTTGAAGCAATAAATACAATCATACGATTGCTCGGCATCATAACAATAAAAGAGGTCAAACGAATCTCGGCATCGCACGACGCGATAGGAATATGAAAGGTCTTCACAAAGCATGAGCGATCGGCAGAGATAGCAGTTTTTTGATTCCCACACATCGTCCGAATAATCGCAGTTCACGTTGTTTGTGCCATAAAGATGCGGCCGCGGGGTTTTTGTCTGAAGCTCGTACATCTGATCCATGAAAGGACGTCCCGGATCATATTCCATTATTGGCGGTTCCCATTTATCCGAATACCAGTTGGCGTTTTTATACACGGGGAACCGCGTTTTTGGCGGATATATTGAAATAATGTTCTCTCCTGTAAGATCGCATTGCCGTTTATGGAATTTTCCGAACGGCCAGAACGCAAGCCGCCGGATTAACCGGCACTCCGGGCACCAGGTCGGCGGAGGCACCTTAATCTTTTCGTAAAATGCGAAGTCCTCTGTTTCAATGACAAAGTTTTGTTTACAATTTTGACAAGGTCTAGTTTCGGAATTCATATAACTTCTTGCTGGTAACACTGTTCACAGTAGACAATTTCCGGCCGCTCGGGAGCGTAACTCGTCTCAAACTCTTCCGGACAATGACTCTGACCGTGGCGATGGGTGGCGGTATTTTTGTAGATTCCATTCTCGGATTGTGTTCCAGAACAGGTGCATTTCCTATGCCACAGCTTCAAGGGGTTCCGTTGTTTAATCCTCTGGTAGTGCCTGCAGTTAGGGCAGAGCCGGGGTATTGGAAGGTTCATCTTCCTGTAGAACTCAAGTTCCTGGGGGATGATCCTGAAGGCGGTGGTGCATTGTTCATTACACGTAGAAGCGGATTCACGCTGATCAAAACGCGGATTAACGCGGATATCATAGTAGTGGGCACATTGGATGATTTCGTTGAGTATGGAGTCCGTGACGCCGGTGATGTGGTCGGGGATGGCTTCGGTTTTCAGGGTAATCTCGTAGTTTCGGGGTT
>Ga0155236_162_pt3 | contig 16368 bp, 22 predicted proteins | sample RifCSPhighO2_02_FD_106204 | JGI IMG/M metagenome (GOLD analysis project Ga0155236, IMG submission 106204) | Candidatus Sungbacteria bacterium RIFCSPHIGHO2_02_FULL_47_11 | reverse complement strand
ACTCAACGTGAGATACGCCGCGGTACTTCTTCTGTATCGCTTTTATAATTGTAAAATGTATATCGTGCCGCACCATATCTCCACTTTAACAAAACCGGGGATAAAAAAAAGGGACTATGTCCCTCAATACTAGATAGTGTTGTTACATTGCCGAATCAACTGATGTAGCCAGAGGTCTCTTCGTAGATCCTCCGCCTGCGGAAGAGTAAGGACTCTCAGTTCACAACAGGACGACAGGTCTTTTTCGTAAAGCCGCACCGACCCATTATCGTCCTCTTCGGGCAGAAACCCGGAAATCACTATCAACTTTGCAATGCCGCAGTCAGACAATATCTGATCGACAAACACCACGACCACTGAATTGTGGTACTCAATTTGCAACAATGCCCCTTCAGTGGTCTCGACAAAACGCTCGATTGACCGTCTCCTGAACTTCTTCATGGCATCCTCCAAAAAGTGTGCTATGCTTTTAATAACATATGGACGGGTTTGCTGTCAATAGACGAGCGCGGTTTGATTACGAAATCCTCGAAACATACGAGGCCGGTATTGAACTTTTCGGCTTTGAGGTAAAAGCGATAAAAACCGGACATATAAATTTAACCGGGTCTTTTGCGGTTATAAAAAATAATGAGACGTGGCTTTTGAACACAACTGTCCCGCCCTATCAGCCAAAAAACGCCCCGGCAGATTATGATCCCATCCGTACCCGGCGACTGCTCCTCAAAAAGGCGGAGATTGAAGAGCTTATCGGGAAAACGGCCCAGATGGGATTGACGCTTGTACCCCTCAAGGTGTATACTAAACGAAGCCGAATCAAGATATTGCTGGGGCTTGGGAAACACAAGAAAAAACAGGACAAACGAGAAGTTATAAAAAAACGGGAGACGGAACGGGAGATAAAACGAACTTTAAAATGGGGATGACCCCGTTAGAAGTCGTGCAGAAAAATTTACGCAGTAAATTTTTCTGGAGAAAGCTGTTGGTATAAACAGCAAACCAGCAATTTACTAACCACGGCTTCCGACGGGACAAACCAGACCTCTAACGGGGATGATCGGCTTCGATGGGAGCATGACGCGGCAAAAATCGGGCCGAGAACGCAAGAACACTCGTAAAACGCTTGCAACCGAATAAGTGCAAACTTGTTCCGATCCTTTGCTGCGCGACCTGCGCTTGCAGTAGCGTAATGAAGGCCCTCCGGTTTTTCCGGGGGCATCGGCCTCTCAATGCTCGTGAGGGAGCCCGCCGGTGTTATACCACCGAGCTTTGACGGTCGCAACGTCCGATAGCGGCCGTGACATGTATCGGGCAAAACCTTTCCGTAGCAATACGGAATACGCTCGTAGAAATTTTTGCCGAGGAAACTTCCAGACGGGGGTTCGATTCCCCCCATCTCCAAAATAAAGTTTTATTATTCGTTAAATTTTTATAAATATGCAAGAATCACCCACGGGGCAAAAGCAAGAATCGAAACCAGACAGAAGTAAGCAAGAGAAAATCTTGGAGCAAAAATATTATCTAGAAAAAGCCGAAAAGAGGGCACAAACAGCAATTTTGGAACTACAAAAAAGAAACGAAGACCCAGAATTGATTCTCCGTATGAACGAAGAGAGTTTGGAGAGTTTCTCCGGTTCGTACCAAGTGGGAAGCAACGAAGAACTCTCTGCCATAATTGCCCACTATCTTCTGCGGCCGTCCCTCTCCGCTGAAGACACGATTGATCAGAGAAAAAAGCAGTTGCGGGAAACAATAACAAACTAATCAACGCAAAATAAATTCTATTCAGAAACGTTACCGCATAAATCAATACATTCGCGTCTCGCCTATCCGTGTGATCGACGAAAACGGGAAGAACCTCGGTGTCATGGAAACCGCCGAGGCGGGGAAAATCGCGCAGGAACGCGGTCTTGATTTGATCGAAATCGCGCCAACCGTCCAACCACCGATATGCAAAATAATGGACTTTGGCAAATTCAAATACGAACGTGAGAAGGGCGAACGGGAACGAGGCAAAAAGCAAAAAGAGGTTGATGTAAAGGGCCTCCGCATTGGATTTGCAACGGGTAAACACGACCTTCTGCGCTACGCCAAAAAAATACAGGAATTCCTTGCGGAAGGCAACAAAGTGCAGATTGATATGCGACTACGGGGAAGAGAGCGCGCGCACCGAGACGTTGCGCTACAAAAGTTCCAAGAATTCATGGAGATGATCCCCGAAGAATTCCACATTGAGTTACCGCCCAAACGCCTGCCGCAGGGATTCGTGGCAGTGATTACGAAAAAATAAGATTGTAGTTTATAGCTGGTAGCTTGTAGGTTACACACCATGATTACTACAAGCTACAAGCTAATGCCTACAAGCTAATGAATGCGTAAAGCAGTCACTAAACGCATAAAAATCACCAAAACCGGAAAGTTGCTGCACCGCCGCTCGGGGCAGAATCATTTTAATGCCAAACAATCCCGACGGGCACAATTGCGGCAAAAAGGAACCGCCAAGTTCACGAAATCAATGGAGAAAAAGATTAAAAACTACCTTTAGTTTCGATGCGAATATACTAATTTACTAATTATACGAATTCGTATAATTAGTATTCATTCGTATATTGGCATCGATACTTTCTACAATGGTCAGGGTTAAACGAGGCGTCATTGCCCACAAAAAAAGAGAAAAACTTCTACACCATGTTAAGGGCTTCAAGTGGGGCAGAAAGTCAAAGGAACGACTCGCGCGCGAGGCACTTTTGCATGCGTGGTCGCACTCTTTTGTAGGCCGTAAACGGAAAAAAAGAGACTTTCGGCGTCTGTGGCAGATCAAAATCAACACTGCCGTACGGGAACACGATCTCTCCTATAGTAGATTCATGGCCTCACTCAATAAAAAAAGCATCAATCTTGACAGAAAGATACTTGCGGAACTCGCGGAGTATCATCCAAATATTTTCAAAGAAGTGGTGGAGACGATACGATAAACACACGAGTATCCACAGAAACTCCTTCTTGGCGAAGGAGTTTAATTTTTGCTACAGCGCCGCGGTTGTACCCTCCGATTTTCCTGTCCGAGCGAATCACCCGATGACAAGGCACCCAGGAATCACGATTTTTGTTAAGGGTGTTGCCAACCGCGCGAACCGCTTTGGGACGACCGATCGCGCTGGCAATTCCTTTATAGGTCAAAACACTCCCGCGAGAAATCCGCTTTACTACCTGATATACCTTTTTCTGAAATGGGGTCATAACGCCAAAATCAAAAAATTCTCTGCCTTCTCCAACGCCTCCTTCATCGGTTGCAATGTTATTCTCCCGACCGCCTCCTCGTACGGCAACCACTCATATAAATCATGTTCCCACGAAAGTTTTATTTTTTCCGTTTTTGTCTCGGCAAGAAACATCGCAACATACTTTGGCACCGATTTTCCGTCGCGGCGGGTAAAGTAGTGAACTGTTTCTTTAAAGTTGGGAACAATTCTTAAATTTTCAATTCCAACCTCCTCTTTTGCCTCCCGTTTCGCCGCCCCCAACCCTGTTTCCCCTTTTTCCAAAACACCCTTCGGAAGATCCCAGAAGTCCTTCACGTCTTTTCCTTTCGCGATCGTCGATTTGTCCCGCGAAGATCGAATAACCAAATACTGCCTCCCCGGAGACGTATTCCTAAAAATAATTATTCCTGCGGAACGTTCAACTGGCATAGTTTTACTCGCAATAGCGGTTTTCGATCATTTTGATCCAGACACGACTCATGCGCTCCTGCGGCGCATTCGCTAAAGGTCGAGCCGATTTTCCGCTTTCAGCGGAACCATGCAAATCGGCTCTCCCATTGTCTGGAATCAAAACGATCTCAACCGCCTGTTGACTCGTTATGGCATTTTTTTATTGTAGCGCCTCATGGCGCTTATTTATTTCTTCAAAAATGCCAGCATTTTCTCCACCGGCCACGCATTTATAATATCGCTCTTTGTAGCCCACCCGCGTCGCGCTTGCGCAATGCCGTATTCCAACAGCTTAAAATGCTGAACCGAATGGGCGTCCGAATCAATGCACATTTTAACGCCCGCCGCAACGCATTTTCGTATATATTCATCTTTGATGTCCAAGCGGTCGGGGAAAGCGTCAATCTCCAAAATTGTTCCCGTGCGCTTCGCGGCTTCAATAATTTCATCAATGTCAAGCTCAATCGGCTCGCGCTTGCCGATTCGCCGCGCGGTCAAGTGAAAAATAATATCAACGTGCGGGTTTTCCATTGCGCGAATAAGGCGTTTCGTCTGCTCGGCCCGCTGCAAATTAAAATGGCTGTGCACCGCGGCTCCAACAATATCAAGTTTTGCAAGCGATTCGTCTTTAATGTCAAGCGAGCCGTCCGGCATAATGTTTACTTCCGCGCCTTTGAGAATTTTGAAGCCGCGAAGCTCTTCATTGAGGCGATCAATCTCCTTTCCCTGCCGGGCGAGTTTTTTTTCATCCGCCCCGCCGGTCATGGCAAGGGTTCTCGTATGGTCGGTGATTGCAATATACTCAAGCCCATCTTTTTTTGCGGCATACGCCATTTCTTTGATTGAATTTGAGCCGTCGGTCCAGTCGGTTTGTGTCTGTAAATCGCCTTTTAGGTCGCCGTAACCAATAAGTGACGGCAACTTGTTTTTACGCGAAAGTTCTATCTCTCCTGAATGCTCCCGCATCTCCGGCTCAATATACCGCATCCCCAACTTTTTGTAGAGCTCTACCTCTGTTCTTCCGACGATAATCTTGTTTCCTTTGAACAAACCATATTCATTGAGTTTCCATCCTTTTTTAATCGCAATTTCCCGCAGGGCGATATTATGCGCTTTTGAACCGGTAAAATAGTTGAGTGCCGCGCCAAATGATTCTTCTGGGACCACCCGGAGGTCCGCATCAAGACCGTTTTTCAAACGGACGTTTGTTTTGGTCTGTCCGCTTCCGTAGACGTGCGCGATAAACGGAAGGTCCAGAAACCGCTCCATTACTTTTTTAGGTTTCGACGAGGTGGCAAGAATATCAATGTCGCCGATTGTTTCTTTTCTGCGCCGCACTGACCCCGCAACCACTACCTGTTCAACCTCGGGGAATGACTGAATTGTCTTCTCAAGCTGCCGGATTTCAGGCAACACAAACCCCAGTACTTGCCTGCCGCCGGATGATTTTAAAAACTCAATGCCTTTAAGAATTTTTTGCTCCGACTTCTCGCCAAAGTGCGACAGTTTCCGGATTTTCCCCGTGCGCACGGCTTTTTCTAAATCAGCGAGCGTTTTGATTTTCAACTTCTCCCATAAAACCTTCACCATTTTCGGGCCCACGCCCTCAACCGCCGTCAACTCGGAAATCGCGACCGGCACTTTTTTCTTGAGCCGCTCGTATTCTTTGAAATGTTTGCCCAAAAGCAGCGCCTCAATGTGCGCGGCAATGCCCGGACCAACACCGGGAATTTCTTTCATAAGGGCCGCAGAGCCGCCTGATTTATAAATTGCCCAGATGTCTTTTTCGGTCGCTTCAACCTCAAGTGCGACTTTTTCATAGGCGCGCGGCTTGAACCGTACCCCTTCCACATCATAGAGTGCTGCCATCTCATAGAGGATTTTAGCTATTTCCTGGTTAGACATGACAATATTTAGGAGGTCATACTTCCTACTCTTAAAAAACAAAAAATTACGCGTGTGCACCACAACGGATTACGGATTCACTACTCCAGGTTCGACGGCATCGGCGCTTACCATCACAATCATCATCACGGGTTCGCCGCCCATACTGTCCTTTGCCGGTTTGTCTTTTTCTGCGTCAAAGACGCCGTCCCCGTCGTCAAGGTGAAGCATGGCATAGATCGTCTCGCCGTCCTTTGTAACACGCGAAAGCAAAATTATCGCGGCGGGGCTCTTTGTTTCCCCCGCCGCAAGCAGGCCACTTGTACCCAAAATGGTTCCCGGCACTCCGGAGGCATCTTCGTGGATCACCACAAAGCCAAGATCCTCCAGGTGTACCACCGCAACCAAGACATTCCTGGACGGGACCTGTTCCGCAACATAGATCGCGTTCTTGCCCACGACGAGACCGGATGAATTACCACCCGTGTCAGATTGCTTCATATCGCCTAGTAAAAAAAGCGCGGCGCCCGCCATAACCACAATGATTACTCCGATGATGAAAAAGATTTTAGTATTCATTTGTTCACCCAGTTAGAGAGAAACAGAGGTTACTCCTTCTGTATGAAAATATTGCTGGTACCATAGGACAAGATTATTCAAAAATGATATCCTATGTTTCTCTCTAACGGGGTTCACTTTTAAGAATATAAGAGCGCCATGAAACAAGCAACCCCCGGCACGCCGGGGGTTGCTGTATCATTCTTTCGAATCAAACCCTACTCTGTCCAAAAGACAAAAGTTAATACCTTCTCGCCCTTACCCAAGTCGCGGACATAAAGCGATGTCTTACCCTTCCCGTCCTTCCGGAGCGCCTTGCCAAATTCGGCAACGCCATCCGCATCGTCATGATTCCCCCTGCGCGCAACCGTCTGGCCAACTGTCGTTATGGTATCAAGATGACTATATATGGTCTCAAGCTGTTCATAGTCATGCGCGTTCGGGTGCTCGTTCGAGGGCGGACCGTCGGGATCGCTCGTGTAATCCATACAGGTGCCGAGATTCAGGTTACTGAAATTTTCGTCCTGGTGGTCGAGCCCAAAAGTGTGAGCGATTTCCTGACACATTACGAGACCTCGCCACGCCGATGTGTTGTACGTCGCAAGGTTGAAGTAGGTGTCATTCACTTTGGCCGTGCCTTTGGTAATATGGTTGCCGCTTATCCAGATCTGAGCAACGCCGAGCCAACCGGTATTGCCGTACGCGCGATTGCAAACTTCCACGCGGCCAGTTGTGGCTCTGCATCTTTTTGAATCTGTGCCGCCCGCAACGACCGTGGTATCCAAAGCGATCGACTTGGTCCAGTCGGTTGAAGCTGCAGCGAGATAGGCATCCCACGCGCTTGAAACATTATCGCCCAGTTTCAGCGTAAAAGGATTGGCCTTACGCGCCCAGTGGTAATTGCCCCAAGAATGGGTAGCATTTGTAAATGCCGCCGCTCCTACGGCAGATAAAACTAAAGCGACGATTGTGGCGTTACGCCTAAATTTTGTTTTAAGCATAAATGTAAAACTAACTACCTTTAATAATTTAATAGATTTCGACTTTTTTAAATGTTTCTATTATGCACCCATCCCAAGAAAAATGCAAGTACGAACAAATCCTTCAAAAAAGCGATTTTTGCTGGGAGATTTCTTTCTGCTCGCCTTCCTTGAAAATCTCCACTTTACCATATTCCCCGTCAAATCCCGGCTCGATATGAAGCCGTCCCTCGCGTACCCGCATAATCCCCTCAACTATTTCGGGTAGGGTTGCACGCCCCAAATCAGATTTTTGAGCATCCACAAGTACCTCAAATTCGCTTCCAATTTTCTCAACCAAATTTTTGTATTCCGCTTGGACTTTTTTCGATGCGACGCCAACGCCAAAACTCTCGGCAATAATTTCATTAAGCGGCACAAGGTTTTTGTACGGAATGACGACGTTCGACTTCCCGCCGGGAGGCCGATCAGCCAACTGGTCCACGCGACTCATAACGCCGATAGTCATTGGTTTACCACAACGCGGACAAATTTTGTTCAATTTTTTTGTTTCTTCGGGCCCGCAGGAAAATTTACAGAGCCGGTGACCATCATAGTGATACTTTCCCTCCTCGGGGTAAAATTCAATCGTATATAAAAACTTTCTTGGGTCGTGAGATTTAATCGCGTCGATAATGCCATCATACGATAATTCGGTGTCAAATACGTTGGCCTCCCTGCCGATGCGCTGAAGCGAGTGGGAGTCGGAGTTGGAAATTAAGGCAATTTTATCTAATTTAGACAGCCGCCAGTTCATGGCGGGGTCGCTCGAAAGTCCTGTTTCGATTGCAAAAATCTGTGGAGCAAACTCATCAAAGCACTCTTCAATCGAATCGAACCCCGACATTGAACCAAAAACGCTGAACCACGGCGTCCATGCATGCGCAGGCACTACTACTGCTTTAAAATCAGCGTTAAAAACAATCTTTGCAAGCTCTTTTGAATCAAGACCCAGAATCGGGCGGCCATCGGATTTCAAATTCCCCTGCCAACCGAGCGCCGCGTTAATTTTCTCCGCGGTCTCAATGGACGGCGCAAAAATTAAATTATGAATTCTTCGTGTTTTCCCGCCCTTGGAATAAATACTCGAAATCTCAACCGTCAGCATAAACCGTGTTTGGGAGTTTGTGTTTTGTAATTTGTGATTTATTTGTGATTTCAGGACATATAGTCCCACTTCCGCAGGCTCAAGTTTTGCCTTGATTTCCTTAATCCACGCTGGGTGCGTAAAGTCGCCGGTTCCTATAACGGTAATTCCCTTGAGCCGCGCCCAATAATCCAGATTTTCTAAAGTCATTTCTTTCGAAACGGCGCGGGCGTATGGCGAATGAATATGGAGGTCCGCAATAATTCGCATACTAAGATATTATTATAGAGCGGCCACTGAAGTTAAACAACCTCATCAAGCTTTATCAATAAATTATTAAAATCGCTTTCTATGTTGATTTTCAAAGATTCAACCTGCTCTTCGGGGACTGAAAGCAAAAGCTGGAGAAATTCGATCCGCTCCTCCGCCGCGATCGGTGCCGCAAGAATCAGGCGCGCAACCGCAACCCGTGTGCCATCAAAAACATACACAGAGAAACTTTTTTGACGCAGTACATCGACAACCGCCCAAAAATAATTTTTATCATGCGGCGTAACTGTCTCGTAATACGTCCTCCGAATAGGTCCCGATTCTGTTTTTTTTTCGACCTCTCTCGGTTTAAAAAGCGCCGTCGCAACAAATTCTTTGACTATAGAGTTTTCTCGGAGATTCTCGCCTGACGTTATTTCACAGAGAAACTGGAGTGTTTTTTTAAACACGAAGGCAGAAACCATATTTTTAATACTCTTTTTTTGACGCGTCGCTCCTTGTCTTCGGCGGGGCCAGACGCCATTCGACAAGCGCCCGGTCCTGTTCTGGCAAGGCGTCTTTATCAGCAAAATACTGGGCAGCAATTTCGGCCCAATACTCCTTTACTTTTAACGCGAGCTCTATTTCTTCATCGTCGTTCTGAATTTCCTCTACGTGCCCAGACCGAAATCGATTTTTGGAAACGAGCCGCGACAATACGCGATAAAGCATCTCGATACGTTCGATAACGGGATACCGTCGGTCTCTCCAATCGTTCGAATGGGCAACCTCGTGGGCTAAGAAACGCCCCGCCGTCTCTTCTTCCCGCCCGGAAGGCAACTGGTAAAAAGTCACCTTCGAACGATTCGTATTGTAGTCGTGTTCTACGTCAGCAGCAGTTCTCCGACCCTTAAATCTGTACCTTAGGGAAGCCTCCCTGGTTTCTTTCTTAAAAAGAATGCTCTCGATCTTTTCAACCCAGCGATGAGGCAGGCGCCCTAATATTTCATCAACCGTTTCGGTACTCACACCCACGCTCTCTACATCACCTAGTATGTTAGGATACGACTGAACCTCTGCGGGCTCTTTAAACGGCGTTGTAATGCCCACCAGATCGTCCATTTGGCTCTCTCCAAATATTCGTTTGAGTGTGTCACCCCTCTCAACGGCGCGAAGCAAAATCGCCCGCTCGCCCCGCTCCGCATCGCCCTCTTTTGAGAGCATGTCGGCGTGTTTCAAATATTGAGACACGGCCGACTGTTCATTGAGTTTTTGCTCAACGTCCTTTTTTGAAAACCCGACCGTTTCGGCCGTAAGCGCGATTGGGAGTACGGCAAGCGCAATTGCTTTCTTGAAGTGGGCGCGCAAAGAACATGCCAGCTCTTCGCGGAGCGATTCTTTTGAGAATTCTTTGTTTTTTTGAGAAGCGGGCGCCGTCTCGCGTTTTTGAATTTTGATTTTTTGCTCAAACATGATTACATGGTTATCCGAAAAGTTTATAAAGCTCAAAGAGCGCGCCCGCGGCAATCACAGAAAAAATCGCGGTGCGCCATGCGTATGAAAACCACGGGAAAAAACCTCCTCCGGTGCGATGTAAGCGGTGTTGCATCAAAATAATGAGTGCTGAATCAACCCCGACCGCAATCGCCCCCACCGCGCCGATAACGATAATAAAATTTTGAAAACCCATGAGGTAAAAAACAAATGGAACGCCGGAGGCAACAAGCCACGCAAACGTTCTTGAAAGACCAAGGTCAAGATTCATAAGCGCTTGGAAACTCATTGAGAGGACTATGAACGACGTAAACACCGCAAGAAATCCGACAATACTCCCGAAAAGAACAAGCGAGCCGCCCGCAATCGGAGCTAGCCCCCGAACCGCCTCCTCGCTCACCGCGCGGCCCAGCACTCCCACCACCGCAAAAGCGAAAAGAAAATAAAGAATCGCGGGAACAAGGGTTCCGACGATTATTGCCCAACGCGCGCGCCCACGATCTTTGCCAAGCACCGTGATAAGATCTGGGATAACAACGCCACCCGCAAGAGCAAAAAGAAAAACACCATAAGGAACAAAAACGTTTTGTGGTTTAAATCCGGAAAAATTCTTCACCTCAACATTAGGGAACAAAAACAGAGTAAGAACGACAATAAAAACAATGAGAAGGGTGGTGAGTACGCCGTTTATAAACGCTTCGCGCTTCAGGGGAAACAGCGTAACGATCGCCCCCAAAACCGCCACCGCAACTGCCCAAAAAAATTCGCTTGACGACCCCCACACGTTCTGAAATACCGCGTGTAAAAAAATGGAACCGACCACAATGTAGGCAAGCAGGGACCCCAAGATCCCAAAAAACGCGGATGCCCACGAAATCCATGCTGTGTGCTTTCCAAGATGCGTCCGAACATATCCCGGAAGCCGATGCGGTTGAGGGGTCTTCAAAACCACCTCGCCGTACAAAAGGTGAAGCCACGTCATCGCTCCGGCAATCACTAAAAGTTCCAGCGCTCCAAGCCAAAATCCGACAGAAACAAAAGAAAACGGAATGCCAAACATCCCGACGCCGATTATCATGCCGGACAATATCAAAACAGCTTCAAGGAATTTCATTCATGTGATGCAAATCTACAAATTTTATGCGAATTCGCATCATTCGCATTGCATTTACAAATTTGCATTACAATTATCCTTTCTTGTATACCTCATCTCCTTCCTTCGCCTTCTCCACAAGCTTCACCGCAATCTCCTCGCCCTTTTTGGCGGACTGGACACTTTTATGATCCACCTGCATGGACTCAACCGTCTGCTCAAAATCAGCGGTCTTGCCCTTGACGTGAACCGCGTCGCCCGCCTTCAGCCCCTTCTCGAGCCGCATGACCCCGACCATGATCTTGTCGTAATAATGGATAATTGTACCGACTTGTTCCTCTGCCAATGTTGTCTAAATTTATGAGCGAGCTCCAACGGATAGCGAAATAAATTTAGCTACAACATTGAGCACCCGCCTAAATTCCTTAACACATAAGCATGCCCCTATTGTATCACAATCGGCCAAAAGAGGAATTCGGTAACGAGAGTATAAATTTTGGCGGGCAGACAAAATTGTGGTATAATATGGTTATGTTGGATGAGCCCAAAAAGATAGGACTCTCCGAAAACGAGACCAGGGCGTAGTATCTGGCACTTTTGGAATTGGGAAGCTCCACGGTCCAGCAAATCGCCCAAAAAGCCGTTATCAAACGTCCAACGGCCTACATACAGCTCGAATCGCTTATAAAGCGTGGTCTGGTGACGAGTTTTGAGAAGGGGAAAAAACGTTCTTCCGCGCAGAAGATCCGAAGTATTTAAAAAAGGTTGTTGAGAAAAATAAAAAACGCGCCGAGGAGGAAGCGATCACATTGGAAAAAATTCTGCCGGATTTGGGGAAACTGGATCTGGCAAAGCAGGTAGTCGGCCAACGTGCTGACGAGACCAGTGAAGGAGACCTACCCGTTTTTTGGACGAGGGCCCCGCGGCTTTCGTTCTATTTATTTAACCGCGCGTTGATCGCCTGCTGAATTTTTGCTTCCCGTGCTCTGGCGGAAGACGGAAACGCGAATCATCCACCGTGATCCGATCAGGTAAATCAAGTGGACGGGAAAAACTTGACACTAACCAGTTGCGGTGATAATTTTTTAATATTGGCTAATTCAAAACAAAAATATGGAAGAACAACCAAAAACGTCTTCGCCCTATGAAGAAAGTACGCTGTCGAGTCCGCTTGAACCGCAATCTGAGGAAGAACTAAAAGAAGCAAAAAAGAAAGCATACGTAACCAGTGAGTTTGAGGCCGCCTTACGGGGGCTTGAGTTTGCCGTCAAGAGCCGAGACGAGATGCTTTTCAACGGTTACAGGGAATTGTTAATTGACCGGTTTAATAAAAAAGTTGCGGAACTCTCCGCGGCAGAGGACTTTAACGCCGTAGCAGAAACCGCCCGTGAAGTTAAAACACTTATAGACAGAGGGAAGGATGAATTTCAAATTACGGCAGACACGGAAATGGTTATAGAACAAATGCTTGAGGAGATAGACGGCATAGCGCCAAAGGATCTTATATGGTTGCTGTCAAAAAGTTTAGGACGGGAAATCTCCGCAGCGAGAGACGACAGAACGATCATTAAAAACTTGGCTTCCCAGTACGTCAAAGCAACCAGTGGAAAAATGAGCGTCGAAGACGCTCTTCATAAGGCGTATGACGAAAGGATGGCGGCGAAACAAGTACTTGGAGCTAACGCGCGGGACAAAATTTTCGTCATTGACAAAAATTTAATTGTGCATCGTGCAAATAGCGTCGGGGAAGCAACGAAGAAGATCATACAACCCGAAAGGAAATAATACGGTCTTAACTGAAGCAGTTAAACTTTTTTCTGCGCCACTATGTCTCAACCACCTTCTCTTTTTTAACGAGTTCTAAAACTTTTCCAACCAAAATTTTGGGGTCGGACTCGTATACAATGGCCGCGTGCGCACGGTGGGACTTTGCGACAATCTCTTTCACCTCGTCCGCTATACCGCCTGTACCCGTTAGAACGCCGATCGGCTTTTGATCCTCGAACGCAATGGTAAATTCGTTGAGTGTCCCGATTCTGCCGCAGGTGACGATAATCGCGTCTGACGCGCGCGTGAGAAGCAAATTTCTTCCGGAATACCCAAAACCGGTATAAACAATGATGTCGTGGTAGTCGAGCGGAAGATCATATTTCTCAACATGTTCTTTTTCAGAACCCGCGGGCGAGAGGCCAATCACAAAACCGCCAGCTTCTTTTGCGCCGATCGCGGCCCAATAAGGCGCGCCAGTGGTGGCACCCGTTACAAGAACCGCGTTTCGCTTCACAATCTGGCGACCCAACTCTTTCGTCACCTCAAGGGCGTTGGGTGTGCAGTGGTCTGTTTCCGCTGATCCGGAGACACAGATTTTGTATTTAAGATGATAATGCGGTGTGGGCTTCATATTTCAAATGTATCATACAACACCGGGGCTTCGGCGTAAATTCCCAACTGGTCTTTTACCTCCTGCATTAGGTGGAGCGCCTGCGCCTCTTCGCCCTGCACTACAAAAACTTTTTTCAGGGTGTCCCGGTTTGAGGAGACAAACGAAAAAAGCTGTGGGTTGTCGGCATGCGCCGAGAAGCCGTTTATTTTTCTTACCTCGGCCCAAACCGGAACTTCCTCTCTAAAAATTTTCACGATTTTTGCTCTGTCAATCAATCGCCTCCCAAGAGAACCTGCGGCCTGGTATCCAACCACGAGCAAAATACTATTCGAGTCAGAAAGGTGGCGCCGAAGGTGGTGCAGAATCCGACCGCCCTGCATCATGCCTGATCCCGCAATGACCACCTTTGGAGGCGGCACGTCGTTGATTGCTTTTGACTCCTCAACGGTCTCGGTCATACGGAGCTTCTTGAACTTGAAAAGGTACGGATAGTCCTTGAAGAGCGACTGAATTTCTTTTTTATAGTAAAGAGGGTACTTCTCAAACACGTTCGTGACGCGGATCGCAAGTGGAGAATCAACAAACACGGGAATTTCGGGAATGCGTTTTTCAAAAAGCATCCTGTTAAGGAGAAAAAGCACGTCCTGTGTGCGCTCGGTTGCAAACGCGGGTATCAGCAAAGTTCCCCGCCGGGCGGTTACGTCCTCAACCGCACGCTCAAGAGATTGGACCCGCTCCTCGGCTGATTCGTGCTCGCGGTTGCCGTAAGTTGATTCCACTACGAGATACTCGACGCCGCGAACCCTGTCGGGTTCGGGGAGAAATTCCGAGGGCGCGTTTCCCAAATCGCCGGAAAAAAGCAGATGCTTTCCTTCGGCGCGTATTTCAACAAGCGCGGAACCCAAAATATGTCCCGCCTCGTCGAGACGCGCCCGCATATCACCAACCTCAATATCAGTATGATAAGGAACCTCCTCCCAAAGCGATAATGTTTTTCCAAGATCGTTTTGGGTAAAAAGCTCTCTTTCTTCCCGTTTTGCAAGCGAGAGCGCGTCTTCAAGAAGCAGTGCCGCGATATCGCGCGTCGGCGGAGTTGAATAAATTTTCCCTGAAAAACCTTCTCGCACAAGCTTCGGAATCCTGCCGACATGATCAATATGCGCGTGCGTTACAAAAAGCGCGTCTATTTCGCGCGGATTGAATTTAAAGTCCGCAAAATTCATATCCGCGTACTCGTCGCATCCCTGAAAAAGTCCGCAGTCAACAAGAATTTTTGTTTTCGCGGTCTCAAACAGATAACAGGCGCCGGTTACCTCCCGCGCGCCGCCGTGAAAAGACAATTTCATATACCGCCAGTATACTCTAAAAACTGCGAGGAAAGAAGTTTCCCACTCGCAAAAACTGCCGAGAAAAAGTACTATTAAAACGTATGGGAATCCTTTTTGCGTTGCTTGCAATGGCCCTCTGGGGTGGCGAGGAGTTGTTCCTGAAAAAGGCGATTGGGCCCCTCAAGTCGTTCACAATGCTTTTTATCAACACCGCTTCCGGATTTATCATTGTTCTCATCGGGGTTTTTGTATTTTTCCGTGACGAGATCACCATCATTTCTGGATCCGATTTTCTCATGATCCTTGCAACGGCAATGCTCGGATTCGTGGGATGGCTCTATTTCTACAAAGCGCTTGAGCGGCAAGAGCTTTCGCTCATCGCATCTCTGGACGAAAGCTGGATCGTTATCGCGGTCCTTATCGGAATCTTCTTTTTTGGAGAGTCGATAGGCGTGCTTCATGGCATTGCCATTATAGCAGTACTGATAGGCGCATTTTTTGTGTCGGCGAATTTTTCTCACCTCCGGCACATCAACTTTATCTCCGGCAGCGGATACGAAGCGACCTCAATCGTAGCTGTCGGCCTTACCGTCCCTCTAGAAAAAATCATGGTAACCAGCATCGGAGAGGCGAACACTATTTTATATATCTATATACTCACGCTCTTTTTTATTCTTTTATGGGGAGTTGTTTCCGGCTGGAATAGGGCGGTGCGTCCCACCAACACGCTTTTCAAAACAGCGGCGGCCTCGGGGCTTTTCGACTCACTCTCATTTTTCTTTTTCCTATTCGCACTGCAAGCAACCGAAATCGCGATTGTGTCGCCAATCGTGGCGTCCAGCGTCGTGGTTGCCCTGGTTCTTGCGAGGATTTATCTTAAAGAAAAAATGACACCAAAAGAAATTTTTGGTGCCGTATTAATTCTTGCGGGCGTTATAATACTTTCCGTAATCGCCGGCGAATAGGGCTCTCATGTTTTACCATTTTTACATACCCCCGGGCAGATTCGAACTGCCAATCTTCGGCTTCGGAGGCCGATGTTCTATCCGGTTGAACTACGGGGGCTCTCCTTCGCTCCGATTGACATCGGAACTACGGAAGAGCGAGCATACGTAAATTCGGCTTCCTCGCCCTTCCGAAGCTCACATGTAATGTGAGTGTAGGAGGGAACTACGGGGGCATAACAATTTCTATATCTATTTTACCATAATTTGCAAAAGCGGCAAAAAAGACCGCCTCACTCACGGCGGCCTTTTTGAAAAATTCTGTTTTTCTATCTGATTCCACGAACAATTCAGAAACTTTGACGGAAGCCCGAGTCGGAGGACAATAGTGAGATACACTCCAATTTGTTACTTCTGGATGCCCCAATTGTCCCCCCACACGGACCCCGCACAATCGGTGTGCGGTACAACAACGGTGTTGCCACTTCCTCCAATTCGGGGTCCTTTATTCCAAACCGAAGCCTGGAAACTCACCGAGGAGGGTCGGGAGCAGTATCAGAACCCCGAATTAGAGAAAACGGCTTAGATAATTATATTATACATCAAATAAAATAAA
>Ga0155236_162_pt1 | contig 16386 bp, 15 predicted proteins | sample RifCSPhighO2_02_FD_106204 | JGI IMG/M metagenome (GOLD analysis project Ga0155236, IMG submission 106204) | Candidatus Sungbacteria bacterium RIFCSPHIGHO2_02_FULL_47_11 | reverse complement strand
AGGTTAGGGTATAGCCAATATAGAACGAGGTATACATAACCCTGTTGGCTATTGGCTAAACCCTATACCCTAAATATCAAAAACAAGCACCGTTTCATACAACCCCGTTTCGGAGTTTTTCTTTATATCAACCTCTTGGTAGGACACCGCCTTGATTTCTTTTTCAAACCCATCTTCGACCTTGATGCCAAGCAGTTTTCCCTCAAGGAAATTCTCTCCGAATTTTTTGAACCGTGCTCCGAGGTAAACCGTATTCTCGGTATCCGACCGCGCGATCACTTCCGAAAGAAACTTAACAAAAAGAGAGGTAAGATCAAGCGCTTCGACTTTAATGTCCCATTTTTCTTTTAACGCTGTCCTTGCGGCGTCAAGAGTGCCGGGTTCTACGAAAGCGGCCATGCCGCGGAGCGCATTGCAAAAAAGCTCCTGGAGGGTGCGCCCCCAAATTTTTATTCGTATATCCGCAGTGTTCGGCAAAATTTCAAAACCGTAATCCACAAAACCTCCTACTCGATTATTTTCTCCTTTCCATTATATAACAGAGGCAGTAAATACAACAGGTCTTTTAAAGAACATGGTCTCTTGGAGGACGACTTTTATACTGGTGGAGCTTGTCAAATTCTTCGCGAACAACCCGTCGTTCATCCCACGGAATCTTTGTATTATGGGGTCCCATGACCCAGGACTCTGCACCCTTGCCAGTGCAGATAACCGTATCGCCTGGTTTGGCTAATTTGAGCGCCGCCCTAATCGCCTCCCGTCGGTCTAAAATTTTGGAAATTGGAAATTGCCTGCCCGCCGAAGCCTCGGCGAAGGCGGAGAAATTGGAAATTCCAGATTCTATCTCTGATAGAATCTGGTTGGGATCCTCGTCATATGGATCTTCATCGGTTAAAATCACTTCGTCGCAAAACTCGGCCGCAATTTTCCCAAACTCCGGACGCTTCCATTTGTCGCGTCCCCCGCCCGCAGCCCCTAACACACAAATCATCCGACGAGCTGATAGCTGTTCCCTTAAAAACGTGTACACATTTTTAAGGGAATCGGGGGTATGCGCATAATCAACTATAACTACAAACGGTTCGCGCTGCACAAATTCAAGCCGGCCGGGAATTCCTCTAACGCGCTCAATTGCCGATGCAATTTTTTCAATCGGAATATGCTGATTCAAGCCGACGGATACCGCCGCAAGAATATTGTAAAAATTAAATCGCCCAAGCAACGAAGAAACAATTGTCTGTCCACCAATGTCAAACTCAATCCCCTGCCCTGTAATCGAAGCGCTACGGACCGCCCACTCACTGCCACCCCCTTCAACGCCGGTCTCACCGTAGAGAAACACGTGTGCTGAAGTCGCCGCCCTGAAACGGTCCACATAAAGGTCGTCGCAGTTTAAAACCGCAAGGGCGTCTCGGGAAAGCCGCCAAAAAAGATCAAGTTTCGCGCGAAGATACTTTTCAAAACTGCCATGCGCTTCAATATGCTCGGGCGCAACATTTGTCATGACCGCCGCATCAAATTTGATAAATCGATGCCGGAACTGTTTAATTCCTTCGGAGGTTACTTCCAGAATAACGTAATGGCACCGCGCCGCAATCGCCAGGTGTAAAAAACGTTGCACAAAGAAACGGCCCGGCATCGTCATTTTCCGCTCATTCCGCTCTTCCTTGTCCCTAACCTTAAAACGCAGCGAGGAAATTGATGCTGCTCCGCGCCCGGTTTCTCCCAGTATTTCGTGGAGAAGCTCTACGACCGTCGTCTTGCCTTTGGTTCCGGTCACCCCGATCACAAAAAGTTTTCGCGAGGGAAACCCGTAGAAGAGCGCCGCAAACCATGCGAGGGAAAAATGATACACTGGCTGAAGAAACAAAAAAACATGCCGCGGAAGTATCTTTTTTAGGTTGGCGAGTACGCGTTCCATTACGATTAGAATTTATGCGATTTAATGATCCGGTACAAAGCGTAAAGATGATTCCTGTATATAACGTCTACGGTCTGCGGATACTCAATCATGGTTCCGCCGAACCCGAGCTTAAATCGCGTGAGTCCGGGCCACTTTTTTTCATCAATCCCCCACAGATCATACCGCGTGAATCCGCGTTTTTTCGCTTCCTGCGTGATCCACCGATGCAGAAGGTGTGGGGCCATAATTTCTCGGCGCTCCCGGCTCGACGCTCCATGAAGATATGTAGCCACTATCGAAGTCGGACTTCGATAGAAGTTGACTAAGGCCGCGGCTGTCACTTTTTCCCGATATTCAGCAAAAAATAACTCGTTAGAAAAGTTTTCCGATTTTATCTGCAATAACTTTTCATAATAGTTCCGTTCGTGCGGGCGGAACCCATCCCGCGTTGCCGTCTCCCGAAGAAGTTCCCAGAATTTTTGAAAATTGAAGATTGTCTGCCCGCCTAATCCTTGCTCGGCCTTCGTAGCCACTTCGGCGGAGGGGGCACGGAGGCGGGAAAATTGAAAATTATTTACCTGCACCCCCCTTCGTTCCGCCAGCCGAATATTATATCTCGTTTTCCCGTGCATTGCGACAAGAAGCTCATCTTCCGATTTTGTTAAATCGAGGATGGTGGTTTTTCTCGGTTGGACAGGAATGGACTCTTTTATTCTTACTTCATGATTACTGATTCTTAATTCTTCGGCGGGGTCTATTTTTAAAAAAATCGATTTTTCTTCCTTTGCTATTTTTTCAACACCAAATAACCAGTTACTAGTTACTAATTTGGGCCGAGGAGAATAAAGATAATTAAACCCCGTTAGAGCTGCGGAATGTGATATGCCTTGTGACATAGATAAAGATGGCGAAGTGCGTCTTAACCCACGTTTTAGCGCGGAATAAATCTCTAACGGGGTAAATCCGTACGGAAGCTCATGTTTAATTACCAACGCTCCATCGACACGCCATGTTTTTCTGCCAAGCGACTGTTGGAACTGTTCCCATTCTATTGACTGTAAAAATGACATTTAACATTTAACATTTAACATTTGTGCGCCGAGGGTGCACTTTGGTCAATTGTCAATTGTTACCTACGGCCCAACCTACTCAATGCCCCCCCCACCCTCTTCTCCACACTTACTATTTCCTTGGGTACAGCGGCAAGCGCCTCTCGCGCCTCTCGTTGAGAATACCCGAGCGAAACGAGCGCTTCGAGCGCATCCGCCTCTTCCTTGAGTTCCGGCGCCTCGACTGATACGCCGCGACCAGCCATCTTATCTTTTAGTTCGAGGACGATTTTCTCTGCGGTCTTCCTTCCGATGCCAGATACCCGCGTAAGGTATGAGGTGTCACCAGCGGCAATCGCTTTTTTCAGCGTGTCAATCGGCGCGATACCCAAAATACCAAGACCGCCTTTTGGGCCGATGCCTGAAATGTGAATCACGGTCTCAAAAAAATCAAGCTCGGCATAACTCAAAAACCCATAAAGTTCCACCGCGTCTTCCCGTATATACTGATGGGTCCAAAGTTTGACCGAACTATTTTTTTGTGGTATTTTTTGAAACGTTTCTGGTCCAACAAAAATCCGGTAGCCGACTCCGCCGACATTTACAATCACGAACTTTTCACCTTTAAATTCAATTGTCCCGTCAAGAAAACTTATCATACATCCATCATAACGCGACTTGGGCAAAGAAAAAAGCCGAGAACGGCTTTCTAAGGTGTAAATCAGTATCTTCCGACTTTACTGTGCAACTATCAACCATACCGCCAAGTATGGCTACAACATTCCCAAATCGAATCGTGCGCCAGGCATAGCCACGCCCGATAACAAACCCACATATGAGCAAGTGAACATCATTAAGTGTAAGACGATCCCACCCTGGATTAAGTGGACAGAAATAAGCTGGGAAACAATCTTCAAATATCTCTATGGCGATCCGATACTCCAGTGGTGCTTTTATTTCTGACATAATAATCCTCCAAATTGTAGGTGCTAACCCAAGTATATGCAATTCAAACTAAAAAGTCAATACAAACCCACCGGAGATCAACCGCAGGCAATTGAAAAACTTGCGGCGAATTTAGACGCGGGCGCACAGCATCAAACGCTCCTTGGGGTTACGGGTTCGGGAAAAACATTTACGATGGCAAACGTAATTGCGCGCGTACAGAAACCAACACTTGTAATCTCCCACAACAAAACCCTGGCCGCACAACTCTACCAAGAGTTCAAAGAATTTTTTCCTGAAAACGCAGTGCATTATTTTGTCTCCTACTACGACTACTACCAGCCGGAGGCATATATTCCGCAAACCGACACCTACATTGAAAAGGACGCCAAAATCAACGAACTGATTGACGCCCTGCGCCACGCCTCAACCGCATCACTTCTAACACGTCGAGACGTCATTATTGTCGCCTCGGTCTCCTGCATATACGGCCTCGGAAGCCCCGAAGAGTACGAGAAAGTTTCGATTGAACTCAAGGTCGGGGACAAAATCTCCCAAAAAGAGCTGATAAAGCAACTAATACTCCTCCAATACGCCCGCAATCCAATTGATCCAAGACAGGGACATTTTAGAACCAGAGAAAATACAATCGAAATCTTTCTGCCGTCTGGAGAAAAAATTATTACGGTTGGACTAGACCAAAATAAAATAGAAAATATAACAATTCGGTCCGCGTTAATCCGCGATGTAAAAAGTCCACGTCCGATCCGCGAACACAAGCTGTTTCCGGCAAAACATTTCGTCACCCCGCACAACAAACTTGAACTTGCCGTTTCAAACATAAAAAAAGAGCTAAAAGAGCGGCTTGCAGAATTTAAAAAACAGGGAAAGATTTTAGAGGCCGCGCGTCTGAAACAACGCACCGAATTTGATATGGAAATGCTCTCCTCCACCGGCTACGTCAACGGCATCGAGAACTATTCGCGACACCTCGATTTTCGGGCCCCGGGAACGTCGCCGCACACGCTCATTGATTATTTCCGCTATTCGCAAAATATTCGCAAACATTCGCATATGAATTCGAGTGATTTCTTAACCTTCATAGACGAATCGCACGCCACTATTCCCCAACTGCGTGGCATGTACCACGGAGACCGCGCGCGCAAGAGTACGCTGGTGGAATACGGCTTCCGGCTTCTCTCCGCAATAGATAACCGACCGCTCGCCTTTGAGGAATTTAATAAAAAGGTGGGTCAAGTGATATATGTTTCCGCAACGCCCGCGGAGTATGAAATTAAAAAGAGCGCAAACTACGGAGGTCAAACCTACATAGTTGAACAGTTGATACGACCAACTGGGGTCCTAGACCCGGAACTTGAAGTACGTCCGACCAAAAACCAGATCAAGGAGGTTATCAAAGAAATCAAAAAGCGCATTGCGCGTAAAGAACGCTCGCTTGTTATGGCGCTCACCAAACGTCTTGCCGAAGACATTGCCGAATACCTCACCGAGGCAGGAATCGAAGCAGAATACCTGCACTCGGAAATCAAAACCCTTGAGCGGCCGGAGAAACTAAAAAAACTCCGCACAGGAGAGTACGACGTCTTGGTTGGCATCAACCTCCTACGGGAAGGACTCGACCTTCCCGAGGTTTCTTTCATCGCAATCCTAGACGCGGACAAAGAGGGGTTTTTGCGGAACGAAACGACCCTGCTCCAAATCATTGGCCGTGCGGCGCGCCATACGGAAGGAAAAGTAATTTTGTACGCCGATACTGTGACCGGCTCAATGAAAACAACTGTCAGAGAAACGGACCGCCGCAGAAAAATTCAAGAAGAGTATAACCGTGAACACGGCATCACGCCGCAACAGATTAAAAAAGAAATCCGCGCATCCATTCTTGAAAACGCAAGAAAAGAAGATGAAAGCCTTGTTCCCGAAGGACCGACAGGAAAAATTATACAATCGCTTGAAAAAGAAAAGCGCCGAGCGATACGAGAACTAAACTTTGAATTAGCCGCCAAAATCAGAGACCGCATCAAGGCGATCAGCGCGAGATGAACCCCATTAGAAGTCCAATACCAAAGGTATCGGCAGACGCCTGCGGCGTCTTACTTCGAACGAGGTGAAAAAAGCGGTAAAAGAGTTCCATTTTGAGCTGGCGGCAAAAATTTGGGATCGGATAAAGCAATTGACAACAAAAATCTAATTGTTATACTGCAGAAAGTACTCTTAGAATCGAGGTGTATATGCCATTTGTTGTTATCGAAGGCGTTGCCTCTAGGGCAGACAATAAGGAACTCGAACAAGCATGTAAAGAGGTATGGGAGTCCATGGATAAACCAGAAAACGATCCGAAAAGTGACGTTGGGGGCGTAATGGTTCGAAGCGGCATGCCGACAGTAGAGGTGTTAGTCACCTTCATCTATAATAACAGGGGGGATGAATTTCACCGAAAACTTACTTCGGCGTTGGTAGAAAAACTGGCTCCATTTCGACTTCGTCTCTGGTGCAGGGTTATCAAAACTGAGCCAGATATGTGGTTCGACAATCCCTCATGGGCAATCGGCCCTTGTGCCAGAACGCACAAACCGCACATGGAAAGCTAAAAACCCCCTAATTAATCAGCACCAACTTCATGGTGCATTTTTATTTGACAAAAATAGTGTTTCGTATATACTAATAATCATGCCAATAACCAAGTCAGCAAAAAAAGCCATGCGCCAGTCCATCAGGCGTCACGCCCAAAACCTCAAGAAAAAAGAGGCGTATAAACGCGCGGTCCGTGACGTTCGAAAAGCGGTTGCGGCGGGGAAACACGACGAGGCAAAAAAAATGCTCCCGAAACTCTACCAAGCGCTCGACAAGGCCGCCAAAACCAACGTCATCAAAAAAAATAAGGCCGCGCGCCTCAAATCGCGGCTCTCAAATCTTGTTGCAAAAAATACTCAATAAGAAAATCCCGCGTTTGGCGCGGGATTTTCTTATCCGAGAAGAATCCGCAGAAGCGATTCTTTTGGTTTTGAGACGCCGGTTTTAATGCGGTGATCTTCTTCAAAAAAGCGGCGGAGCACCATACTGAGGTGGTCAATCGAGAGCGGACGCACAAGTGCGGTTGTTTTTTTTACCACAAAGTGATGAATACCGAATTCTGCTGGCACCGGCTGCCGCTGCTCTAAAAAAACTTTTACGGTAAGGAGTGTACGCGCGTGATTCGCAAGATACGCAAAAAGGTTGTGCTCGTCGTGGCCTTGACGTAAAAGATGCATTAGGATCCACAGTCCTTCACGCCACGACGTGAAAAAGGTATCACCGACATTAAAAACAGTAACATTTGACAATTGACCCTTGACATTTGACGCCGAACCGACTGCCAACTTGTCGAGCTCATTTGAAAGCGCCCAGAGGTCGTTTCCGAAAAGTTCCAACGATGCTGTGTGAACGGGATAGAGCCGTATGCCGCGTTTTTTTGCTTCATCCTGAATCCAATTGCGCACTGCATCGCGGGACAATAGTTTAAATTCCTGAACTTTGCTCGCTAACTTTTCTGCTCTTTTGGGCCGCTTTTCTGCTTTCTCATCCAATTCTCGATCCCACAAAACAACGACTATGTCGCGCGAACCGGAAACGGATTCGAGTAGCGGCTCGATCGTCTCGAACGCCGACGGATGCGCCAGCGCGTGTTCCACCACCACGAGCTTTTTTTGCGCGAACAAAGACGGCGTTTCAACAAAACGTTTAAGTTCCGCGGGGTCCTGTTCTTCAACATCAAAACGGTGCAAATCAAAGCCGCTCCCTGTTTTTTTGCGGTACTCGTCAATAATCTCATTTAATTTTTTCCGGCTCCGGTAGGTGTCGGGGCCGTGTAAAACGAGAAGCATGAATTATAAATTAGGAATTACGGATTAGACGACTTCTTTAAGATAACATTCCTTGCAATAAATCACAGGGGCCTCGGCTTCAGTATACTTTGTCTTGAATTCTTTGCCACATTTGCTGCACACGCGGGGAATCTGGCGCAAATTTTTCACCCAAAGAATAAATTTCTCGTTAATACGGCAGAAAGGGCATTCGCGCGGAAGCGGCAAATTCCGTTCGCGCAAAAATTTCAGCTCCTGCGCAATGACGCGATACCCGCGATTGCACCCGGAGCATTTGATTGCTTCGTTCAAAATCGAATCCGGCGCGTCTCTGATGTGATCGGGCAGTTCCTCGGCTTTCATTGTGGTATCGTGCCGCCTAGGCTCGGGCTCGCGCCACTTGTAGCCGTTTCCCAGAATTTCTTCCTTTTTCATCGGGAAAAAGCCGTTCGCGGTTGTTTCGTTGTAGGCAAATGGGGAGATCTCCGCTGGAAAAAATTCGCCGTATTTATAAATTCTCCCCCTTTTGTCAACATAGGGCATCATATCCATATGTTCAACAATCTTTGTCCGCAGCTTCTCGTATTCTTCTTTTGAATAGTGCTTGTTTAAAATAATATATTCGCCCTTCCGCGCGGACGCGCACCCGAACTGATGGGAACCCACCAACGAATCTTTGCAGTATTCGGCATCTAAAAGGTTAATTCCGCTTGAACAACAAAATTTCAGTCCGGAACTCTGCTCCCCCACGTTGCAACAATCATATGATAACGCGAGGTTGTTTCCCCACGTAGATATGTCGTAACAATCTTTGATGGGCGGATCATACATCATTAAAAGATATTTTGAATCCTCCGCGCCCTCGACTTGATAACATTCTTTACAATTTCTGGAACGGAAAACCTGTGTACCAATACAATTCACCGAAAGTTCGTCCTGATTCGGTTTTGGCGGAAGCGTTTTCCAGTACTCCTCCGCGCGTTTTTTTGCCTCCTGATATGTTTTGTATGAGCCTAGATCCCACTTTTGCATCTCTTCAAAATATGCCTCTTTGGAATACGGTTTGTTAAAAATGTGATACTTTTTGTTTCGCAGGTTCGCGGAGGCAAAGCAATTCTGACAACCGCTGCAGTCCTTAAGAAATGCGCAGTCAAACGAACTAATCAACTGACTCCGTGCGCCCACGCAACGGCTACTTTTATAGCAGTACATGGAGTCGTAACATAGCTCGGAAGAAATCATAAGCGATGAATCGAACACGTCACGAACGTGGTTGAAATAAAATCCGTATGCCGAATCCTCCACAAAGTCCGCCATAAAAACAAGGTATGCATTTTTAAGGTGGCCCGCGTGGTTAGTATAGGAAGAATTGACCAGTGTCGGTTCATCAATCAGCAACCCTTGGTGGGGCACTTTATGTAATAATTCGTTGAACTGTTCAAAAAACGGACGCGAAAAATCGTAATCTTGCCCATGGTCCAGATAACTCCATTTATCCGACCACCAGCAAGGCGGACAATACACGGCGTAGGAGGATTCGGAAGGAAATATCGAAACCATCTCTTTCGCGCACAAATCGCACAGCCGTTTGTAGAGCGAAAACATGTTGAGAAACGCCAGCCGCCTCTGTAGCCGGCACTGGGGACAAAACGTCGGAGGGGGCACCTTCATTTTTTTGTAGAACGCAAAATCTTCTTCCTCAATCGGGAAGTTTTGTTTGCAGTTCTGACAAATTTTGATTTCGGAGTTCATATAACTTCTTGCTGATAACATTCCTCGCAGTAAACAATTTCTGGCCGCTTCGGGGCGTAACTTGTCTGAAGTTCTTTTCCGCACTTAGCGCATTGCCGTTGCCACAGCCGCGGAGGGTTGATCCGTGCGAACCGTTCTTTATGACGGCACTCAGGACATTTTCGGGGAACAGGCAAACCGAAGCGGCGCAAAAGTTCAAGTTCTGGTTTTATGATGCGATACGCGCGGCCGCACGAGGAACACGCAATAACTTCGTTAACAATCGAGTCCTGAACGTCAAAAATGCTATCGGGCACATCTTCGAGTTTAAGGGTGATTTTATACTGACCCGGCGTTGGTTCGCGCCACCGCCAGCCGCGTTCCAAAATCTCTTCTTTTGAAAGCAGATAATACTCCATTGCGGTGGTCTCGTTGTAATCGAACAAACTCAACTCGTACGGAAAGAATTCGCCGTATTTGAACACCCTGCCTTTTGAATCAATATACGGCCGTTCGTTCATGTCCTGAATTATTTTTTCACGGAGTTTTTCGTACTCTTCTTTGGCATACTGTTTATTCAAAATGCAATATTGTTTATTCCGCAAGCCAACGCAGCCAAACATATGCTGGGAAGACAACAAGCCCATTGAGTACTCAATATCTATGCATTCCCGCGAACAGGTGTAAGAAAATCGAATATCGCTGGATCCAAGCCCCGCCGTGATACTCTCATAAATTCTTTGTGCACCCTGCCCCCACTCTGTGTAATCATATACGTCTTTTACCGGAGCAAGCGTAATCAGTTGGCAAAACTTCCCATCCTCAACGAAGCGTGCCTTGTGCATATACTGCGCATTTTTTGACTCATAGACATAATCACCAGAGACGTTTACGTTGTGACGGCCGTGCATAAATTTGTGGGGATGTCCTACCCAAAATGTATATAACTCTTTTTTTAGATGCTCTACTGCCGCAAACGAGTCAAGCCGAAACTCTTTTAGTTTCTCCTCGTATGCCTCTTTTGAATATGGCTTATTGAAAATAAAATAACTCTTATTTCTCAAGTTGATGCACCCGAAGCAATTTGTACACCCAACGAGATCTTTCGAAAAATAAACTCCGAGGCAGTTCACGCAGTCCTCCGAGAAAAAAACTCGGGAGCACTTTCCGCAGTTGATCACTTCGTAACAGAGTTCGGACTCGCCCAGCATGTTCGCGTCCAATGAGTCCTTGTTGTGCGTTATAAGAGTTGCGTAATGCGTATTCTCACAGTAGTCGCCGTTATACAACAAATAGCAGTTCTTCATAAAACCGGCGTGGTTTGCATACTCCGTATTCACCATAGTGGGGTAGTCCACCACCAGTGCGGAACGAGGAAACCGCAACGAAAGCGCCCGAAGTTGCTCAAAAAAATTCCGTTTTGGATCATACTCCTGTCCGTACTTTCCCGGATCCCATGCTTCAGACCACCAACAGGGGTTGCAATATACCGTATATGGCTTCTCTGGAGCATAGATCGTTATCACATCCTTTCCGCATAAATCGCATTTTCTTTTATACAAACCTCGCTCGTTCCGAATCATTAATCGCCGCTGGAGCCGGCATTGTGGACAAAACGTCGGAGGGGGTACTTTCATTTTTTCGTAAAACAAAAAATCCGAAGCGTCTATGATGAACGCGCCTTTACAGTTTTGGCACTCTCTTTTTTCGGAATCAGGCATGGTGGTGGGTGTGAACAAGCGAAGTCCAGCACCGAGCTTTGCTCTGATGCTGTGGCTCGGGCTCAATCCGAAATTCTTGTTTGCAGTTTTGACAAATTGTGTTTTGCGGACTTTTCATGGTTATTCAAAATCTCCTTCGCATAAACCCGACTGACGCAAGATTGAACGAAGTGTGCCGCGGGGAACTTCTTTTCTCTTTGCCGGTACAATGACCGTAAAGGTTCGCATTCCGACTTTGCGATATTTTGCATAACTTCCTCGTTGATCAATAAAAATAAAGCCCTGGCGTTCCAGAACTCGGACAATGTGTCGAGAAGAGTACAGTTTAGACATACTGCATTTCCCGCACCACTATGGAAGGGGATTCTATTTTTTGAACCTCGAGGGGTCTGTCTTCAAGATATAACTCAACCGCTTCTTTCAGGTTCTTCAGTGCTTCTACCCTTGTTTTTCCGAAGCTTGAAACGTCAATGTTCAAACACTGGGCGACGTGATATCTGCCCTCTTTCCATACTACGGAGGTAAAATATATTTTTTTCTTCATGATTTAAGAGTAACAAAAAGAAATAACGTCGTCAATCGAAACTGTTCAATGATCTTTTTTCGTAAGTTATGCAACTTCGGATTGGTAGCAGACCTCGCCCGCCCTCGCCTTTGGCTTCGGCCTTGCTCCGCCGAAAGCGGCTACGCGAAGGCGAGCTGGACTCCAGCTGTTTTTATTTATACAATTTCGCTGTTGTAACAGCTTTCGCAGTACACGATTTCGGGCCGCTCGGGGGCATAGGAAGTTTCAAACTCGTTCGGACAGTGAGTATCGCCGTGGAAGTGGGCGGCGGTATTTTTGTATATTCTGTTTTCGGAAGTAACGCCCACGCAGGCACAATGGCGGTGCCAAAGTTTTGCCGGATCACGCATCCGAAGCCGCGCATAATAACGGCAGTTCGGACAGAGTGCGGGAATCGGCACATTAAACTTCCTGTAAAGTTCGAGTTCCGCGGGAACAACCCGAAACGCGGTTGTGCATTTTTCTCCACATGCTCCTTCGTGCGCACACCCGATAACTTCTTTCAGAATTGAGTCATCGACCTCCATAATGTTGTCGGGAAGCTCACTCGGTTTTTTTGTAATTGAATAATCGCGTGTCTTCTCCCCTCTCCACGAATACCCCTTGGCGCGCGCGGCGCTCTCGGTAAGCGGAAACCACTCAAGCGCCGCAGATTCATCATAGGCGAACGGGGAGAGGGCAGCGGGGAAAAACTCTCCCCGCTCGTCCGTCTTTTTCATATGCTCGACGATCTTGTCCTTGAGCTTGTCGAAGGATTCTTTGGAGTATCGCTTGTTTAAAATGGCGTACGATGTGTGCTTCAGGCCCGTTGACCCGAACACATTGTTGCACGAATGACAGTTATTGGAATACTCCGCGCTCATGCATTTCCAGCAGAAGATCGAAAACCTATTGCCGCGCGAATTATCGGGCGTGACGCATTCGTAACAGAGTTCCGGCTTACCGGTATTGTTGCAGTCATAACACTCTTTGGCTTGATCAATTTCAAGAAGAAACCGGCAATTTTCCAGGCCCGCGGCATAAAAGCAATCTTTGGACTTTCTGCTCTCCGTAACCATGTTGCCGACACACTCAACCGATTTTAGATTGTATGCGTATTTTCTGGGAAAGCGGAGCACAAATTCATGAAACTCACTTTTGTGTTTTTCCAAAGAAGCCCTGTCGTCAAGATGGAGTTCACCCAATTTCTTAAAATACTCCTCCTTGGAGTATTGCCGATTCAAAATACAGTACTGCTTGTTTCGCAGCCCGACGCACATGGCGCAGTTGGAGCACCCTCGAAGGTCGTACCCCAACACACAATCATGGCAGTCGAAACATAAGGTAAGAAATTTAGACCGTGCGCATTTGTTTGATGAAATCAGTTCGTAAACAAGCTCGGAGTGATTCACATAAAAACTATCCATCACGTCCTTGTCGTAGCAAAGATATTTTGAGTAGAGGCAGTTCTCGTCATACCATCCGTCGGTGCAAAGATAAATATTTTTGCTGAACCCCCAGTCGTAGGAGTATTCGCAGTTCGTGCTCGCAACAGTATCGTCGTTCATAATGTTTATGACCGGCGCCTCGCGAAACAACTCCTTAAACTGTTCAAAAAACGGGCGCGAGAAATCAAAATCGCGGCCATAGGAGTAAGGGTCCCACTTATCCGACCACCAGCATTTCTGGCAGTAGACTGGCCCGGTATATTCGGGGGCGTAGGAAGAAATAATGTCTTTGCCGCACAAGTCGCATGTTCGTTTATAAAACGTCCGTTCGTTTCGGAAGAGCATCCTGCGCTGTAGACGGCAGTCGGGGCAGAATGTCGGAGGGGGCACTTCAATTTTCTCGTAGAATGCAAAGTCCTCAGATTCAATAGTGAACCCATTTTTACAATTTCGGCAAATTTTTGCTTCTGGATTCATACACTACGACATTCTCATATTCTCAAGAATGTAAGAATGTTATGATTAATACTCTGTGGAGAAGCGATCAACAAGCTCCCCGACCTTTTTCCAAAATTCCTCGGTACGTTTTTTGGATTCCTCCGATGTGGGATATCCGCCGTATTCTTTGGCGAAGTTATTGAAATAACTATTGTCAAGGTGCTGCACCGACTTGTCGTTTTGAGGAATACATGCTTTTTCAAGCACCTCCAAAAGAAGTTTATCAAATTCCGTCTTCTCTTCAGAAGACTCGGGCTGAGGGACAAAATATGGCTTATGATATTTGTCAAGCCACCCACGCGTGGGAGCGCCGAGACGAAAGTCGATAGCGTATACTTCGACCCCCTCCTCGCCTTTCAATTCGTGGTCAGGGCTTCTTCTAAAAAGTATCTCGGAGAGCGGTTCGCTAAACTCCTCTGTTAATCTAATCAGCTCCCCTAAAAATTTCTCTCCGTCCGGCAAATTCCTATTTATAATAATGAGGAGCCCGGCGTGTTCATAACCAACCAGTCCAAACTTGCTTTCCGGATCGTCTTTCCCGTGCCCAGAACAAGAATCGAGCGTTTTTATAAACGGTTTGGGGAGGAGGTTGTTTATCCGAATCGCCAAGTCACGTATGGTGGGGTCAACGGCTTCGGGATATTCACGGACGTCAACGCTCCGCAATGAAAAAGCTGACTCAAATCCTTTTTCCTTAAGCCAGCGCTGACGAAACCATGCGACGTCCTCTATGCTCCTTATTGTATCATTGGGGTCAAGGACACTCCGAGGGACATGAAAGTCAAAATACTTCTCCCACCATTCACCTTTAAGAAATCCTGACTCCTGTTCTCTCGCCCGAATCTTTGCAGCAACCTTTTTTCGTTCCTCGTCTTTCCTGCGCCACCCCTCCTCTTTCATTTCTCTCTCGCTTCTTTCGTTCGGCCTCCTCAGGGCTAGGTTTATACGACGCGAAGTCGGCCGGATCCATGCTCGCCGCAATACGTTCAAGTACGGCGCGCGTATCGCGTCTCTGTTTCTCCTTAAATTCGGTCCATTGTTCGGACTTCGAACTTCGGGTTGATTCTTTTTTAGAAAAAGATTCTTCCATACAACTACATCTGCAACATCCTTACAAACTCAAGTTTGTAAGGATGTTGTTATGGTTCTATAACTCCAGTTGTTCGCCCCAATTGGGACCGATTTTCACGTCAACGACAAGCGGGACTTTTAGCTCCGTAACGCCCTCCATAATTTCTTTGATTTTTGGTGTGGCTGTTTTTACCGCGTCTTTTTCTATTTCAAACAAAAGCTCGTCGTGTACTTGCAGAAGCAGCCGGACGTATGCACCCAGTTTCTCTTTTTTAATCCACTCGTCAACCTTGATCATTGCCATTTTAATAATGTCTCCGGTGGCTGACCCCTGTATGGGCATATTGATCGCCATGCGCTCGGCCTCCCGCTTCATCTGCCAATTCGGCGAGTGGATTTCGGGAATGTACCGGCGCCTGCCAAAAATCGTCTCAACGTATCCATGCTCCTCGGCAAATCGTTTTGTATCTTCAATATATTTCCTGATGCCGGCAAAGTCGCGGAAATATTCATCAATGAATTTTTTCGCGTCGTCCCTCGGCATGCCGGTTGACTCGGCAAGGGCTTGCGAACCCATGCCGTAAAGAATCCCGAAATTCAGCGTCTTTGCCGCTCTCCGCAAATCCGGCGTCACTTTTTTAATCGGAATATTGTTAATTTCTGCCGCAGTCATCGTATGGATATCAAGACCGCGCCTGAACGCCTCGATCATTTTTGGGTCACCAGCAATGTGCGCTGCAACACGAAGCTCGATTTGAGAGTAGTCAAACGATACGAACTCGTACCCCTTTGGCGCGACAAACGCCTTCCGAACCTCACGGCCGTATTCGGACAAAATCGGTATGTTTTGCAAATTCGGGTCTGAAGAAGAGAGACGCCCCGTCGTGGTACCGGTCTGATTAAACGTGGTGTGCACCCGTCCGGTTTTCGGGTTTATAAGCGAGGGCAGAACATTAATATACGTTGTCTTGAGCTTCGCAAGCTCCCGGTAGTCAAGAATTTTTTCAACAATGGAGTGCGTACCTTTGAGTTTTACCAATTCGGACTCGCGGGTTGAGATAACTCCGCCCTTTTCGGTTTTTCGCAGGCCCGATGTTTTGATTTTGAGTTTTTCAAAGAGTATTCGCGAGAGCTGCTGGGTTGACTTGATGTTAAACTCCGTGCCGGCAGATTTGTAAATCTCCCCGGTCAGGCCCTGTATCTTTTTGTCAACTTTTTTGGAGAGCCCGCCCAAAAAACCCGGACCAACCAGAACCCCCCGTTCCTCCATGTCTGCCAAGATACGGGAGAGCGGCAATTCGATCTCTTCAAAAATTTTACGAAGCGTTCCCACGTTGAGCTTCGCGTCGAGCGAACAAACAAGATCAAAAAAATGCACGAACTCTTCTTCCGACGCTGCTACAACCCGACCGAATTCTCGCGCCGCCAGTGCAGGATACGAAAAGTCCCGCGAGAAAGAACTGACGAGGTACGCGGCAAGCATGTTATCGAACACAACGGTTCCGAGTTCAATGCCGTATTTTCTCAAAAAATGAATAACGGTTTTGGCGTCGTGGACAAAAAATTCTCTTTCGGAAAAAAAAGAACGGGCGTCTTTTGTTTTGAGAAAAGAGTCG
>Ga0155236_160_pt1 | contig 17012 bp, 23 predicted proteins | sample RifCSPhighO2_02_FD_106204 | JGI IMG/M metagenome (GOLD analysis project Ga0155236, IMG submission 106204) | Candidatus Sungbacteria bacterium RIFCSPHIGHO2_02_FULL_47_11 | reverse complement strand
GCCGACCGAAACGGTATTGCTAAACTCTCCCAAGGCGTTTCCGATGGCAACAACGCTCTGCCCGATTTTTACCGCCGACGAGTCCCCCAACCGCGCAATAGCAAACCCCGAGCCCTTTATTTTAAGTACCGCAAGGTCCTGTAAGGGGTCACGCGCAAGCACTTCTGCCGAAATTTTTCTGCCGTCGTTCAAAAGCGCGGTATAGGCCGCCTCGGTATCGGAGACAACGTGTTTATTCGTAATAACCAAACCATCTTCGGAAACAATAAAACCGGTTCCCGACGAAACCTCCTGTCGCTGTGTCCCTTTCTGGCGAAACTGGGGGATTCTGAAACCTGAACCCTCGTCTCCGAAAAATTGTTGGAGCAGAGGGTCGTCCGCAAACGGATCGGCAAAAAACCGCTCAACCACCGGCACGTCTTTGGTTGCGATCACGCTCACCACCGCGGGCGAAACCGTCTCGACAACAGTTACGATAAGTTCGTCCTGACGGATAACGCGCTCCGTAGTTTCTCTCTCCGTAACTGTTTCGATAATCTTATCAATAATCGCCGGCTTGTTAAAAAGTATCGGCCCGCCACCCTCTTCTCCCAAACCAAAAAGCGGCCCTATAGTGCCGAGGGCCAACACAGTCCCTATAACCGAAACAATAAAACTTAATACAACGGTGAAGAGAACGATTTGTTTTGTAGTTGGATTGCGGTCTTCGAACATATATACAGTATACAAAAAACGGTTTTAGTAACGCAAGCCAAGAAAAAAGACCGCGGATGCGGCCTATGATTTACTCAAAATTTCCGTGAGAACCTCAACATCTTTTCCGAAGTGGTGCGGATCGTCAGCGATCCTTTGCTGGGCGCGGTGAAACGCTGTATCAACCCATGTGCGGTCGCGGTTGAACGCGCGCTCCAGAACCTTAGGATCTCTTCCGAGTAATTTAATGCAGAAGTAAAGCGCTAAATCGCGCGCGTATACGTCTTCGGTAGAACGGCTGCGCAAACTAAACACCTTATCGGAAATCTGAAGGTGATCCGCAGCAGCCCTCTGAATTTCCGCAATCGTAAGTCCTTCCCGCGCGACACCTTTGACGCCAAAAAGTTCATTAAGCAACCCTTCGCTGATAATTCTTCCGTACCGGTCAACATAACGCTTTAAAAGTTTGATGCCGCCTTCAAGCTTCCGTATGTCCGGGCCGAGGCGTTCGGCAATCATAGTCGGAAAATCATCGCCCGAAAGCGGTACACCGTACAGTTCCGCCTTCTTCGTCACAATTGCAACACGCAGATTAAATTCCGGTTGCCGTATCTCCACCGACATACCCGAAGCCCGCGAAGAAACCTCCGCGCGAAACTGCAACGCCTCCGACGTTGGTACGGAACTCATAAGAAGCAGGCCACCGCGATTCATGATAGAATCGTAGATATTCCGAAACTCAGTCTCGGTTTTGTCTTTCCCGGCAAGAACATGAAGGTCGTCAACAATCAGAAAATCGGCATTATGGTACCGTTCACGAAAGCGAATCTTTTTCACCCTCTCGTCCGACAGCTGGCTATCAACAAAGTGGTGATAGAAATCGTTCGCAGCAACATATACTACTCTCGCATTGTGACGTTTTTCCAATGCCAGCCATGTAGCGGCGTTTAAAAGATGGGTTTTCCCCGAACTCGTGCCGCCGGTAACCAGAAGCGGACTTAGCTCGCGCGGATTATCTGGCCAGCTCGCAAGATCAAGAATCGCGTCGTGAGCGACTCTATTCGTATCGCCCACAACAAAATTCTCAAAGGTAAACTCGGAAACGAGGCCTCTTGGCTTCGAAGCGCGCTCCTGCCCTCCTTTTTGCGCAGAATCTCGCGTTACCTCACCAAACAAGGATGTCTGGAATGGAGTGCCTGATGCGTCGACATGGGCATGCTCGCCTCGTTCAACACGCACGCTTTGGGTCACTCCCAGTTCTGCCAACGCGCGCCCTAAGGATGGCAAGAAACGCTCCTTAAAATTACCCACATACCACCCATTTGGGTCATAATTAGCTGGAAAACGAAGGACAATGCAATCTTCCGCGAAGGCGCACTTGATGTGATTAATTTCAAAAACACTACGAAGACCATCAATGCCTTTCACTGCCTTCTCGAACACAGTCGAAAGTTCTGCCATTTCAATCACCTCTTTTTTCAAGTACTGCGTCCAGTAGTACCATACCTTTATTTTTTCTGCAACCAGAAATCCTCTTCGCGGGACAAACTTCGTCATACATACATTTTCGCGCTGCTACACCGCCTCAACGCTCGCCACAGTAGGAATTTTTGATTTAAGCATCTCTTCAATCCCTGCTTTCAATGTCACCTGCGAGAGTGGACATCCCTTACACATGCCAAGCATTTTGACGTAGACGATTCCGTTCTCAAATTTTACAAACTCAATGTCGCCCGCGTGCTGTGCTATGTAGGGACGGATTTCATCAAGCGTTTTTTTTATCTGCTCTTCCATAAAATTCCCAAAAATTGACCGTGTCCGACAAGTCCGAAGTCCTCACTCGCGTTCCCCCAAGAGACCAAACTTTCGACCGCATAACGATCGCCGTATGTTTCTTTAACTCTTTTGACAAAAACCTCGTCCTGATTTTTAGGATTTTTAAAAACAATAAAATCTCCTTTCCGAACCCGTAAAAGATTGATGGCAAGGTATGTTTTCCCGGGCACCAAAACAGGCCACATGCTTTCGCCCGTAATTCTCACACGAAAAAGCACCGTGCTAAAATAGTGTATCAGTAATTTTTTTATATGCATCATATTTGTCCGGGGCGTTTTTGGTTCCGTAAAACGTCTTCGCGATCTCATCTACCGCCGCGACCAATTGGTCAGCCGCCGCTTTGTTAACCTCCTGCTTGTTTTTTGAGCAGAGCTTCAATGACTTCCAAAACATATCGTGCAGATTCGGAACTTTTTCCAAATGCTCCGGCTTAAAAAAATCAGACCAGAGGATCGCAAGCTCCCGCTTACAAAGTTCGGCGTGTTCCTCTTTGACTTTGATCCGGCGCGAGACGCTGTTGTAATACACAAGCAACGTCTCCTTGCTCCCGTCCGGAGGCAACGCCAACTCTTCAAGCTGTAGCACCATCCGCTGTACCGTACGCGCAGCAATTTTTGCGGGCGTAGGATCATAGATACCGCAGGGGATATCACAATGGGCATCCGCAGAACTGATGGGTATAAATTTTGTTAGAAGTTTTTTCATCGATTCATGATATTTCATAGTTATTTCGCGAATCTTCGCGAATCAAAAGCGAATTTTCACGAATCGCAAATTATTTCATGTATGATTCACGGTTCGCGCTGATTCGTTAAAAATTCGCGCCCATTCGTTTCATGGGTAAATTTGATTCCCTTCTTCATCAAACACCAAAATCGCCCTCGTAGGACACGACTTGGCCGCAAGCAAAATCGTCTCGTCGTCCGCCCCTTTTTCATTATACACCACCGCTTTGTTTTCCGAATCCAGCTCAAACACTCCCGGCGCTACCGCAACGCACGACGCCGCGCCGATGCAAAGATTCCGGTCAACCACGATTTTACCGATTTTGAGAGTTTTTTTTTCTTGCAGTAATGGGCTATTTTGTGTGGACTCTTGACTCATGAAGTTGTTTTGTGTATAATTATTTTATCGAATTCACCAGAAGAGGCAGTAATGACTTCTTAAAGAGAACAATCGGGAAGCCCAATAACCACAGGGGCTTTTTAAATTCTAAACCGCTTTCCGAATTGTATCAAGGAAGAGTGTCACGCATTTCATCCGCGAGGGGGTTGGTTTAACCTGAAGCAATTCCGTTATCTTTTCGGGCGGTACCGCCAACACGTGGTCCCGCGTCTTTCCTTTTATATATTCAGAGCAGAGAGACGCGGCGGCCCTACTCACCACGCAACTATCGGACTCAAACGAAACACCGGTAATCACATCCTCATCGAATTTCAGACGCACCGTCATTGAGTCCCCGCAAAAAGGATTTTCCCCTTTTATTTCAATATCAAACCCGTCCCGAAGACCGTAGTTTTGGGGATTGTGATAGTGAGAAAGAATATGATCGCGGTAGAGAGAATCCACCGAACGACATCTGACATTTAACATTTAACATTTGACGTGTACGGTCAATTGTCAGATGTCAATTGTCAGGTGTTATAATGCTGATTGCTTTCTCAATCCCATTCATCAGTGCGTCAACGTCTTCAAAACTGTTGTACACCCAAAATGAAGCCCGTGCGGTTGCCGGAACCCCGAGCCATTTATGAAGCGGCATGGCGCAATGGTGTCCTACACGGATGCATACTCCCTCACGATCAAGGAGCGATGCAAGATCGTGAGGATGTACACCATTGATCAGGAAACTTATAACTCCGGCGCGGCGCGAAACGTCTTTAGGACCGAAAAGTTTCAAATTAGGAATATTGTCGAGCATTTTAACAGACCTTTCCAAAAGCATCTCTTCGTTTTTTCTTATCTTTTCAAATCCTATACTTTCTATATATTTGATCGACGCGGCAAGACCAATTGCTCCCTCAATATTCTGGGTTCCTGCTTCAAATTTCCACGGAAGGTCGTTCCACGACGCCGACTCAACCGACACTTCGCGAATCATTCTGCCGCCGAGAAGCACCGGCGGCATTTTTTCAAGCAATTCCTCCCTACCGTAGAGTACCCCGATTCCGGTGGGCGCTCCGATTTTGTAACCGGAGAACGCAAGAAAATCGCACCCGAGCTCCTGCACGTCTATCGGAATATGCGGGACGGCCTGCGCCGCGTCAACAACAAAGGCAATGCCGCGTTCGCGGAATAATTTTCCCCACTCTTTTACGGGATTAATCGCTCCGAGTACATTGGAAACGTAGAAAAAAGCTGCCAATTTTGTGCGCGGCGTGAGCGCATGTTTAATCCATTCCAGTGATATTTCGCCTTTTTCGTCAACATCAACGATATCCAACACAACACCTTTTTCCTCCCGTAGCGCAGTCCATGGCAGAAAATTTGAATGATGCTCGGCGCGCGAAACGAGTATGTGATCGCCTTCTTTCAGGGAACTTATGCCAAACGAAGCGGCGACGAGATTAAGCGCCTCCGTAGTATTTCGCAAAAATATGATTTCGCGGACGGAGCGCGCGTTCAAAAATTTCCGCACGGTCTCGCGCGCGTCTTCGTACGCCATAGTGGCTTCTTCGGAAAGCGAATAAGCCCCGCGATGCACGTTTGAACGCAGACGCCCCGCATGCTCTGCCACCGCCTCAATGACGACGCGGGGCGAGTGCGCCATTGCCGCGGAATCCAAATACACCAATGGTTTCCCTTGTTTTTCAAAATGCTCAAAAATTGGAAAATCGTTTTTAAACATAAACCTGATGGATCAACTCCTGCAACACTTCCGTATCAAGACCCATTGTACTTTCAATGGTGCCCTCGAAAGATTCGATATAGGGGGCAAGAATCGGATCGTCAAACACAAACCCCCCCGCGCCGCGCATCGCGTTGCCGTTTGCAATATGCGCATCTATTGCCTCAACTATGGACGGTTTGAAACGAATTCGTGAATATTGTGCCGCCTCTGCCCGCTTTTTCGTCCCCGTGTTTACAACCACAATAGCGCTGACAACCTCCACGGGATTACGCGCATAACTTTCAAGAAACTCGCGCGCTTCCTGTTCCGAGCGCGGCTTCTCGCGCACCGTGTTTTCATACAATACGACCGTATCGGCGGTAATAAGAATGGCGGGCTCCGATATGCACAGAAGCAGGGCATCTGCTTTTGCGTTGGCAAGTGCCGAAACAAGCTCCTGGGGGTTACTCCGCCGAATCGCTTGTTCATCAATGTCTACGACCATAACTTCAAATTCCCATCCCAGCCGTTCTAATATCCGCTGCCGCGACAATGACGAAGATCCGAGGATAATTTTCATTGGTATATTCTCCATAATTATTGTACTCCGCGATCTTTGTACGTATGCCGTATCCATTTTTTTTGAAAAAGGGCATCGTGAAAGTTGAAATCATAAAAGCAACCGCGGGGACAATGGCGTTCAGCCACGGGCGGGGAATTTCAATTGCCCACAAGTACGCGCCAATCGCAAGGTACGTAAAAATTGCGAGCAAAAACTGCCGCATCCGGCTTGTTTCCCACGCCTTATCTGCCTCAACACTTTTATTCCGCTCCTCAATTTTTTGAATTCTCTGTTCTAAATTTTCCATATTATTTCCCATGGCATTTTGGGTTTTTATTGACATAACCACATGGATTATATCTCTTTGACCTCTACTAATTTTTGTTCAAGAATAACATCCGATTCGCCAAAAAGGAATTTTCCTTTAAACTTCTTCCCGCTCAAGAATAACGGCATCCAATATATATCATCCGGCCACATTTCTTTGAATGGGATCTCGTCAATATTAAACCATTGCGGCTTCATTTCCTCGCTTTCTTTCAGCTCTCCTGAAAAATTATCAGATTTGAAAATGTGAACCTCCAAAATGTCAGGATTGTCTTTGAATTCAAAATCTAAAATTCCAACCTTATCCAGATTTTCTACCTTTATTCCCGCTTCTTCTCGAAGTTCTCTTTTCGCCGCATCTTCAATTGTTTCCACTGTGGCAACCTTACCGCCGAAACCATTCCATCTTCCTACACCAAACCCTCGCTTCTTCATCCCAAGTAATACCTTTGGATGCTGATATATTATGGTCAATGTAAGTATTTTTTTCATATCTTTCCTTATTGCCCGTGACACTTTTTATATTTCCTAGCGAGGCCACGCGAAAATTTATTTTCGTGATGGGCGAGCGACGGAAATTCAAGAAATGCAGTGACATTTCTTATATTTCTTGCCGTCGCAGCAGGAGTAAAATTTTAGGCGTAAACTCTCCGAAAAATCCCGCAAGGATTATATTTTGCGCCTCTTCCAGCTCAAGGCCCCGACTCTGCATATAAAAAAGCTGGCGCTTGTCAATCCGCCCGACGCTTGATCCATGCGACGCCTTTACCTCGTCGGTTTTTATTTCCAGATAAGGATGAATTTCGACGCGAGCTTTAGGCGAGAACAAAAGCGCTTTTGCCAAAAGGTACGAGTCCGCACCGCGGGCGTCCGGCCCGATTTCAATCATACCGCGAAAATTGATTTTTGCCTCGTCAAATAGCGCCGCTTTTACCGTCACCCTGCCGTAGGTCTCTGGCGCTTCGTGAACCAGTGTTACGTTCAAGTCCATCGCATCTTGCTTTCTGCCTATATATATAAAGGTCAATTCCGCACTGCTTTTTCGTCCTTTCAGCCGAACCAGAAAATCGCCCCTTTGCGGAATTTGATCCGCAAAAATAAACGTCTGTTTCAATCCGCCCCCTTCCTCGGCAACAATTATTTTTTTCTGCATAGCTTTTTCTAAATTTTTTAAATTACTATTGTTCTTTGACCAACTGCTCCGTATATCCCGCATCTACCAATTGTTCATATGCAGTCCATACATCACTTGGTATCTCTTGAGGAACCTGAAATCCTTTTTCTGAATATATCTTGAGGCGTTGCAGATCACCAATCATTATATTTATTACTTTATCTTCAGAAATTTCTTCATTAGGGTAATCCTCGTATGATATTTGCGGAGAAATAACTATCACTGTTTTATCCTGCCACAGCTTCTTAAACGTCGCATATGCCCTTCTCTCCATATATGGCTTTTGCACAAGAATTATCTTTTGGGGACGAACCCCGCATTTAGCGAGTAATTTTTTTGTAAAAACAATGTTTTCTCCCGTATTTGATGATTGATTTTCGATCAAAATTTTATCTTGCGGCACACCCATTTCTATTGCGCGTTGTGCGAACTCTTCCGCTTCAGAATTTTCCCAACTATTTGGAGTCAACCTTCCTCTTCCGCCAGAAAAGATAATCAAAGACGCCCATCCCTCAAGAAATAACCGCGCTCCTTTTTCGGCAACTCTCAAATCGTGGCTACCCAGAACTAAAATACAGTCGGCCTTTTCAAGCTTCTGATTCAAAAGGTGATAATCCCAGATTTTTTTCGCCAACTGGCGGACTTTTTTTCGGTCCATATCCTCTTCGTATAGTGAGGTTCAACCTCGCTATTTTTATCTACCGTCAACAATGCTGACTTTCGCGTGGTCGAGCCCCGCCTTTTGTCCGCGAACTGAAGGCGAGGTTCCATTTGTGATCGGCAAAAGGCGGAGCGAGGGAGCCACGCGAAAGTCACCCCACCGCCCCTTCCATTTGTAACGCAATTAACCTGTTCATCTCCACCGCATAGTCCACCGGCAAATACTTCACCAACGGCTCAAAGAATCCGGCGACAATCAATGATGCGGCTTCAATTTCCGAAAGCCCTCGAGAACGCAAATAAAACAATTCTTTCTCGCCGATTTTTGAAACCTTTGCTTCGTGCTCCATCCGAACATCTTCTTCGTCAATCTTTTGCGTCGGGTATGTGTCTGTGCGTGACTCCGGATCCATGAGGAGCGCGTCGCACCGCACGGAGAGCCGCGAATTTTTCGCTCCCCGCACCACTTTTGAAAGTCCCCGATACGACGTTCTGCCGCCCCCAAACGAGACCGATTTTGATATTACATTCGAGATCGTATCCGGAGCCATATGAATCATTTTGGCCCCCGCGTCCTGATGCTGTCCGGGCCCTGCCATCGCAACCGAGAGAGTATCCGCCCTCGCGCCGCGACCCATGAGTAGAACGCTCGGATATTTCATCGTCGTACGACTACCGAGGTTACAATCGATCCACTCCACAAACGCGCCCTCCTCTGCCCGCATCCGCTTTGTCACTAAATTGTAAACATTATTTGACCAATTCTGCACTGTGGTGTAGCGGACGCGCGAATACGGATGCGCAATAATTTCAACAACCGCGGCATGCAGAGAATCGGAAGAATACACAGGCGCGGTGCACCCCTCCAAATAATGAACCTCGCTTCCTTCCTCGGCAACAATCAGCGTCCGTTCAAACTGGCCAAAGTTTTCAGTATTAATTCGAAAGTATGCCTGAAGCGGCATCTCAACTTTCACCCCTTTGGGAACGTAAATAAAGGAGCCACCCGACCACGCGGCAGAGTTCAACGCGGCAAATTTGTTATCGCCAACAGGAATAATCGTTCCAAAATACTTTTTGACCAAATCCGGATACTCACGAACTGCCGTATCCATATCAACGAAAATCACCCCTTGGCGCGAAAGACGGTTTTTCAGAGCGTGATAAATAACATCCGAGTCATACTGTGCCGCAACTCCGGCAAAAAACTTCCGCTCGGCCTCTGGCACCCCGATTTTATCAAACGTACTCTTAATTTCCGCGGGCACCTCGTTCCACGAGCGTGCTTGTTTATCCCATGGCCGAACGTAATAAATAATTTTTCCAAAATCAATGGAAGAAAGATCAGCGCCCCATGTTGGCATCGGTTTTGCCAAAAATACGTTTAACGCATCCAGCCGGAATTTTCTCATCCACTCCGGCTCTCTTTTTATGGAGGACATTTTCTCAACCAACCGCGCCGAAAGGCCGGGCTTGGCGGTATACACCGGTTTGTGTTCGTCCCGGAAACCATAGCGGTATTCGGTTGTTGATAATTTTTGCGGTTTCATACTCATGCTCGACGGAATCTTTTATTTTTTCCAAGCAAACATTCAAGAACCTCTTTAATTGGAGGTATAAGATCATAACGATCGCGGTCATTCGGAGAAATCCATTTATACTCATCATGATCCTGACTAAGCACCACATCTAAGTTTTTTGGGCGGCACTCCATAAAAATGCCAATAATTTGAAGGCGAGCGCCCTTGACCATCGGGCTCCATTCTCCCACAAAAATGGGCCTGCCAATCTCAACATCAAGACCGCATTCCTCTTTTGTTTCCCGTGTAAGCGCAGTATGAAAAGTTTCTCCCGGCTCAACCCGCCCTCCGGGAAAATCATACCTTCTTGTATTCGCACCCTCATCGTACTTTGGAGATTCACGAATGATAAGTACCTTATCGTCATGAACGATAACCGCCTTTCCTGCAATTCTTTGTTTAATCTTTTGCTCCATAGTATGCTGTCTAAAAAATTATTTCCTATACCGCAGGAGCAGATTCAGCCACACGGCCAATACGGGAAAAAACTCCGTACCCGCTGTTCTCAAGTGATTGAATAATTTCCGGGCCTCCTGTCGCCGCAACGCGCCCTTCAACCAAAACATGAACCCTATGCGGGATAATTTGTAAAAAAAGACGCGGGGAGTGGCTGATCAGAAGTACTCCCATTCCACCATCTGCGGCATTTTGTATGATATCAGCTGTTGTTCTCAACGAATCAAGATCAAGTCCCGAATCGATTTCATCAAAAATTGCGAACCGCGGACGCCGCGACAAAAACTGCAAAATTTCCGACTTCTTTTTTTCTCCGCCGGAAAACCCTTCATTGAGAAACCGCAGAAGAAATTTTTGATCAATCCCCAATGACTTACGCACCGCATCGTGATCTGTTTCATCGTGCTGCCCGGCAATTATTTTGAGAAATGATCCCAAGCCGATCCCGCCCACTTCGGGCGGCTCCTGAAAAGACAAAAACAACCCGCGCTTCGCACGCTCCTCAACCGCAAGCGACAGAAGGTTTTCACCGCAAAGCGAAACGGAGCCATTCGTGACATGATATTCGGAGTACCCCATAACCGCACACGCCAAAGAACTTTTCCCGGAACCATTCGGCCCCATGAGCGCGTGAATTTCGCCCGGTCTAATTGTCAGAGAAAAGTTCTTCAATACCTCCTTCCCGCCGACTACAACAAATATATTGTTAATTGAGAGTGCATTATCCATGAACTCGTTGCAATTTTTTAACGATATCCGGCAATACTTTCAAAACATAATCCAAATCTTTTTTCGTTGTCTTCCGCCCAAGCGAAAACCGCAACGATCCTCCCGTATACTTATAGGAACGTCCAAGGGCCGACACCACATGCGAGGGAGTAAGTTCGATTGAGCTGCACGCGGATCCGGTGGATGCCGCGATCCCTTTTTCATCCAAATAAATAACCGCGGCCTCGCCTTCAAGCCGGGGAATCGAGATATTTATATTATTGGGGAGGCGTTTCTCCGGATGCCCATTGAGCACTGCACCCGGAATCCGCTTCAAAATTTCTGCGATGAAGTAATCGCGGAGTTTCTCAAGGCGCGCGTTTTCTTTCGCTCGTTCCCCGTGCGCGATTTTGAGCGCCTCTGCCAACCCGACAATTGCAGACACATTTTCCGTGCCCGAGCGAAGACCTGACTCCTGTCCTCCGCCGTAAATCAACGGTTTCAACTTTACGCCGCGGCGCACAAAAAGCGCGCCAACCCCTTTGGGGCCGTATATTTTTGAGCCGTTAAGCGCAAGCAAGTCAACCCCAAATTTCTGCACGTCTATATCAAGCGCGCCCACGGCTTGACAGGCGTCAACCAGGAAAAACGGAGTTTTTCCTGGAATTTCTAATGTCGAATTTCTAATTTCTAATTTTTTTCTACGAAATTCTTTAACGACTTTTCCGATTTCCGCAATCGGCTCAATGGCGCCAATTTCGTTATTGGCGTACATTACCGAAACGAGAACGGTGTCGGGTCGCAATGCCGCTTTCACATTTCGAGGATCAACGAGACCATCTTTATCAACCGGAAGATAGACAACTTCGTACCCCTCTTTTACAAGCGCCTCCACCGAGTGCAAGACCGCGTGATGCTCGATTTTTGTCGTCACCAAATGCCCTCTTCCCGCCGAAAGTGTGCGAAGCTCGGTTTTACACATTTGGGCTTGACGGATTACTCCAAAGATTGCAAGATTTATTGCTTCTGTTCCGCTTCCGGTAAAAACGATCTCGTCCTGCCTGCAATTCAAAATCCGTGCGACTGTTGCGCGCGCTTCGTTAATCGCCTCCCGTGCCCTGCGGCCCATTGAGTGAATACTTGTCGGGTTGCCGTATTCTTTCTCCCCGTACGGCTCCATCGCTTTTCTCACTCGCGGATCAAGCGGGGTAGTGGCGGCGTAATCCAAGTAGATTTTCTTGTTTTTTTTAATCACCTGTTATATATTGGTCATAGAACCTTAATTTAAGAGGGGAGACATGACTTCGATATTTTTCCTCTTTGTGGGATTCGTTTCGTTGCTATATGCGATTGTCTGCTATAAAAAACTCTGGCGTCGCGTACGCTTAGATGTCGTATCACTTGATAACATACTAGAAGCCATCATTGTCGCATTGCCACCCATAATATTTTTCCTTGGAAGTATCGCCTTCAAACTTCAGGGCCTGTGATAAATTCTCATCGACCCTTTTTATTTCTCAAAAGCGGACACACCTCATACGGTCGGTAAAAAAGATTGATAATTTCTCCTGTGGAAACTTTTCGGTGTGTTTTTGCAAGCCGATATCCGCCTCCGGCGCCCCGTTTTGATTCGAGCAGGCCCTTTCGTTTCAATTCTTGCGCGACTTTTTCAAGAAACGCATACGGCAGGAGAGATTCGTGAGCCACAACGCTCACGTCAACAAAAAGTTCTTTGGCGCGTTTCAGGCGATCAACTAAAATAATTGCGTAATCGATTTTTCTTCTCATGCCCTTGCTTTCTTTGCTGTGTCGCAAACCTTTACTTTACTATAATTTCGGATGGTTTCTATCCGAAATTATAAACAAGGAGTAATCCCCTGTCAAAAGAAGATTATCCCCTCCTATCCTTTCCTATTTTTAAATAGAGCCAAAAGCCGATCCCGTTCGTCTTTTCTCCGCAGCACATGGACTATTGGCGGGAGAAATGAAAGAATAATAATTACAATAACAATCGGTATAAGATAGCGGTCGGGGTTCGGAATAATGCTTCCTAGAAAATAACCGAGCAGGGGCATGCCGATACCCCACAAAAAACCACCGATGGCGTTGTACGAAAGAAACGTGCGGTAGCGCATGTTTCCGACTCCGGCAAGAATCGGCGCAAACGTACGGATAATCGGCATGAATCTGGCCAAAACAATCGTGGCGGGGCCATAACGCTCATAAAAAAAAGCCGCGCGCTCAAGATGTTTTTTATGGAAAAAAATAGAGTCCTCGCGCGTAAAAATTTTCGGCCCGACCCGGTATCCGAATGCATAGCCGAAACTGTCGCCCAACACCGCGCCCGCAAAACACACAATAAAGAGCGGCCAGAGGTCAAAAAACCCTTGTGACGCAAGAAATCCTGCGGTAAAAAGCAAGGAATCGCCGGGCAAAAAAAATCCGACAAGAAGCCCGGACTCGGCAAAAACAATTCCAAAAAGACCAATGAGACCAACGGTTTTTATGAGTGCGGCAATATCAAACCCAAAAAATTCCATGAGGCGAGAACATTCTATCGAATTTCGTAATTAATTGAAACAGTCACCACTACCTCCTGCGATCCGGGCTCAATGGCAGGCGCGGGAACCGACAAGGCGTCGCCCCCAAACCCTCCCCCTTTTGCTTCAAAAGCGCGATAAACCGGAAAACCCCCTCCTTCTTGGATAGAAAGGATGTGTCCGAGTTTGAAACCGCCCGCGCGCGCAACTGCTTCCGCTTTTTCCTTTGCCTGCGCGATTGCTTTGGCCCGCGCTTCATTCTCGAGCGTTGTCTCGTCATCAATAGTGAAAGAAAGTTGCGAGACCGAATTTGCGCCCCGCCCAATAACGCCCGAGAGGACCTCTCCAATTTTTGCAAAATCACGCACTTTTACGGAAACCACTTGCTCAACGGTGTATCCCACAACATCCGGCGGTGGGCAAGGTTTGACCTCGCTGGACGCAACAAACTGCCGCGGGCAGCTATACGTCTGGTAACGCGGGTTTAGGCCAAAATGCTCGGTTTTGATATCTTTTGCCTCAACGCCTTTTGATTTTATAAATTCGATGGCACTGTTGACTTTCGTGGTATTCTGCGCCTGCAGTGTCGCGATGTCCGTGCCGCCCTGCGTGATAACGCTCAAGGTGAAACGCGCAACATCGGGGATTGCGACAACCTTTCCCTCGCCTTGCACCGAAAAACTGCGGAACGAAGAGGGCTCAATGGATTTCGAGTAGGTGTTGACGTAGCTTATTGCCGCGTACGAAACCGCGAGGATTACAATAACACCCGCGGCTCCAACGATATTTTTGAGATGCGTATTCATATTGTCAGAAGTCTGTCCTTATATGGCTCGATGGCCGGCTTCGGACAAACAAAAACATAATTTTAATTGTTGATGGTTGAGCCAATTGGCTCACCCATCAAAACCTTTTTTAAATTGCCTTTTTTAAAAATATTGAAAATTTTGATTGCGAGGCCGTGTTTACTCGCGAGTGTTACCGCGGTCGCGTCAATAATTTCAAGATTTTTATTCAAATACTCTAGATACCCAATACTGCTAATGGACTTGGCGTCTTTGAATCGTTCAGGATCCTTGTCAAAAATTCCATCAACTTTTGTTCCTTTCAAAACAACGTTCGCCCCGATTTCGTGCGCGCGGAGCACCATTGCGGTATCGGTTGAAAAATCGGGGTTGCCGGTTCCGCCGGCCAAAAGTATGACTCGTCCTTTCTCAAGATTGCTCAAGGCCTTGCGGCGGATATAGGGTTCGGCAACCGCGCGCGCCTCGATGGCGCTCATGACGCGCGTATCGAGCCCGAATTTTCGTTCAAGCACTTCTTGAAACGTGATGGCGTTCACAATAGTTGCAAGCATTCCTGCATAGTCGGCCACCACCGAATCCTCCAAGCCCACCTCCTGTCTCAGGCGGCTGCCGCGAATCAAATTTCCGCCGCCTATTACCACCGCAAGTTTACAGCCATCTTTGATCGAGGCAATCTCTTCCGCAATAAAATCCATTGCGTCTTTATCAAACCCGCTGCGGGACTTGCCGCTTAAGGCCTCCCCGGAAATTTTCAGAAGAACCGTCGCGTTTCCTTGCGGAGAAACTTTACGCTTGGAAAAATGTGTTGCCATACCCCGTTAGAAGTCTGCCAACCTTGATACACAGATCACCAGAAAAACAGACCTTTTTATATAATGCCTCGCTGGGTGCCAGCAGGAAAATTTCTATGAAATTTTCCTGCCCAAGACTTCTAACGGGGCATACAATTAAGAAGTATAACCCAAAAAGAGCGTTACCACAACAACAACATTGACAGAACGGCCTTAAGTATCGGGCTAAATAAATGAATATATTTACCACGTTAGAAGTCCAATCCGCTTACAGATTGGCAGTCGCCCTTGGCGACTTACTTCTAACGGGGTTTACATACCGGATTTGAGATTAGAAGCAGCAGCTTATCTTTCAATTAAAAAATAATAACACTGGCGGCTAAAAAGTAGACAAGCAAGCTAATTAGATCCTGAATAATAGTGGCAACCGGCCCGGAGCCCAATGCTGGATCGGCGTACCTTTTATAGAGAATGCTTGGGATTAATACTGCTAAAACAGGTGCCAATGTAAGATTAATAAGCATTGTCAGTCCTATCGTAAGACCGATTGCAGAAGATTTGAGCCAGTACGTTGCAAAAACACCTACAAGCACCCCAGAAATTATGCCTAAACAAAACCCGATGGCGCTTTCCTTAAAAATATATTTTACAAAATTTATTTTCTTCTCGGATAGAGCCCGAACATAAATAGTTTCGGTCTGCGTTCCAACAGCGTCGCTTAAATAAACAATAATGGGAATAAAAAAAGCAAGCCGCACATCGGCAGAAAGAATCGCCTCATACTTGGAAACAACAATGGTAGCCAGCAACCCGCCCAAAAGTCCAAACAAAAGCCAAGGAATACGATGCTCAATTAAATGGTCTACTCGTTCCTTAATAACATCTTCTTCTGTGTGTTCATTTTGAGGCCTTATCTCCATACGCTCAATTATATACTATGGTCCGGCGCGCGCAAATAAAATTGACTCACGGGGCTCCCCATGCTATCAATGATGCAGCTTTGCTCCTAAATAATTTAAGGAGATTAGGCCGATGGAAATTATAATGTTGAGGCATGCCTATGCCAGTGACGGTTCGGTACGCGCCTTAGGGAGGGCTAGAGACAGATTTGAAAAGCTGGAACGCCCCCATTTTGACGCCATTATCTACGCGTATTCCGCTTCGGCCATGGAAACAGCCAAGCATTTTGAGGGTTTCCTATCGCGCCTCCCATATATGCGTGTTCTTGGCGAACTTGAATTTCCGCCGCACCGCTACCGCTTAGAGGAAGAATACTTAATTTTAGGCGAATCTTCTCTCACAAGATACTATCTGCGCCCAGACCCTGTTCCCAGGATTTTGGCGGACTATGCGCGTAGAGCGCTCGAAGCGGTAGGCAGGGAGCTGTTTTTTTTCCACACGGCGCGGGCTCTTATTATTAGCCACGCACCGCTCGTTCAGCAGATGACCTATGAGCTTTTTCCGGAGCGGCCAATTCTTACCAATGTGCTTTTGAGCGGTTGCCAGGGTTTTCGATTCCAATACTTTCCTAGAGGGCATGCTGCAAATCTTGATTTTCTGACTTGGTAATGTCCATCGGTAAGGGGGTTAAAATCAGCGGTATAAAAATAAATCCCGTGGACTTTGCGTCTCGGGACTTTTTATTTGTACCATTTCCAAGAACAAAATAGGTTTAGAAACCGTTAAATAACCTTTGTTTGTAACGAAAAAAGATTCCAGTTTTAATCGTTCCGCGCGGGTCGCTTAGTGGATATAGATCGCATGATTACTGACGGCGGGCTTTTGTGCGCTCGGACTCAGTAAGATATTGCTTTCGCAAACGGACGCTTTTGGGGGTAATTTCCAAATATTCATCCTCCGACATGACTTCAAGACCCCGCTCGATGTTCAAGGCGTAGGGCGGCACAAGATCAATCGCTTCATCGGATCCCGCAGCGCGCATGTTGGTAAGCTGTTTGCCTTTTGTCGGGTTAACACGCATTTCTTCTCCCTTTGCGGTGTTGCCGATTACCATGCCTTCATACACCTCTGTACCCGGACTGATATAAA
>Ga0155236_117_pt2 | contig 17123 bp, 23 predicted proteins | sample RifCSPhighO2_02_FD_106204 | JGI IMG/M metagenome (GOLD analysis project Ga0155236, IMG submission 106204) | Candidatus Sungbacteria bacterium RIFCSPHIGHO2_02_FULL_47_11 | reverse complement strand
TATGTCGCGGTTGTCCGTCCGGGGAAGGTTGTGTTTGAAATGGACGGCATTTCGCGGGAGGTTGCGGAAGAAGCGTTGCGGCTTGCGGCGCACAAGTTGCCGGTGAAAACAAAATTCATTAAAAAAGGGTATAGCCAATAGGGTATAGCCGCCCTAAATCCTAAATCCTAAATCCTTGAAGGTAACTGAGTTACGACAAAAATCGTCAAAGGGACTGCAGGAGTTGTTACAAGAGAAACGGCAACGTGTTGACGAACTTCGGTTTCTACTGCGTCAGAAGAAGGTAAAAAATGTGAAAGAGGTGGCGGGGGTTAAAAAGGATATCGCAAGGATTTTAACCTTATTGAAAAGTTTGTAGCTGGTAGCTGGTAGTTGGTAGCTTGTAGACGTTTTTACAAGCTACAAGCTAATTTCTACAAGCTTCGTAGAATGAGGAAACTTAAAGGCACAATTGTATCAAATAAAATGCACAAGACCGTGGTGGTTCGGGTGGACCGTTTGAAAAAACACTCTAAATATCAGAAGTATTACCGTATGTCAAAAAAGCTCAAAGCCCATGACGAGAAAGGTGAATTTCGGGCGGGAGATCAAGTGGTTATTGCGGAAACCAGACCGGTATCGAAAGAGAAGAGATGGAGGGTGGTTGAGTTGGTGAAACGGTCCGAAATCGACGAAAGACAAGTTGACAGTTCTTAGCCGGTTGGTTTTAAGTTTCGGTTAATAGTTATTAGTTCAGGTTTCTAGTTTAACTAGTAACAAAAGCTAAAAACCAAGAACTATAACATATAACTAATCAACTAAAAACTATTTATGATTCAAACCCGTTCCATGCTTAAAGTTGCCGATAATTCCGGTGCCAAACTCCTTCAGGTGATCCGTGTTTTGGGCGGTTCAAATCGTCGCTATGCCGAGCTGGGAGATCTGGTGGTGGCGTCAGTGAAGATTGCCGAGCCGCGCAAGCTCGTAAAAAAGAAAGACGTTGTGCGCGCTGTTATTGTCCGCCAGAGAAATCCGTACCGGCGTAAAGACGGTTCGTATGTTCGGTTTGACGATAATGCAGCGGTGGTAGTTGATGCTTTTGAACCGAAAGGCGGTAGGATTTTTGGACCCGTACCGCGTGAGTTGCGCGAGCGAGGATTTGTAAAAATTGCTTCATTAGCACAAGAAGTAATTTAGTTAGCTAATTAAACTAGCCAACTAACGAGCAAACGAAGCGATTGAAACTAGTTAACTAACTATGAAAATCCGCAAGGGTGACATCGTTAAAATAATTTCCGGAAACGACAAAGGCAAACAAGGAAAGGTATTGTCCGTTTTTCCGCACGAAAGAAAGATTGTTGTGGAGAAGCTTAATATGAAGAAAAAGCACGTTCGGCCGCGGAAGCAGGGACAGAAAGGGGAGTTGGTGCGAATGCCCGCATCGTTTTCGGCTTCTCGGGTCATGTTGGTTTGTTCAAAATGCAGTCAGCCGACGAGAGTGGGACATAAATTTAATGATTCTAGCCAGAAACTTAGAGGATGTAAAAAATGTGGAGGGGAAACATAAAAATTTTCAATTTTCAATGGCCAATTTTCAATGAATTTTCAATTTTTAAATTTCCAAAATCGCTGCGTCAGTTAATAGAAAATTGATAATTGGTAATTTTATGGCGGCCCAAACCTTGCAAGAAAAATATATAAAGGAAGTTGTCCTTGCCATGCGGGAAAAGTTTGGATATAAAAACGTCATGGCCGTACCGAAAATTGAGAAAGTGGTCGTGAATGTGGGTGTCGGTCGGCTCCGCGACGAAAAGGAACACGAAGAGGTCAAAAAATATCTTGCGCTCATTACTGGCCAGAAGCCATCACCCCGTCCAGCAAAAAAGGCGATTGCTTCGTTTAAGACCCGTCAAGGATTAATTGTCGGGTATCAAGTAACGCTTCGTGGCAGACGGATGTATGATTTCCTGTCCCGTTTAATCAATGCTGCACTTCCCCGGACGCGCGACTTTCGGGGCATTGATGAAAAGGCATTTGACCCGCGTGGGAGTTTGACAATCGGCATCCGAGAGCATATAGTATTTCCTGAGACCATCGGTGAGGACTACCGACTTTTGTTTGGACTTGAGGTAACGGTAGTCACCACCGTGAAGAAAAGAGAGGAGGGGGTGGAGCTGTTGAGGTTGATTGGATTCCCCATAAAGCAAGACAAAAGTTAAAAGACAAAAGATAAAATGTTTTACGGAATTTTATCTTTTTACTTTTATCTTTGAGTGTAAGCGAACGTGGCCAAAAAATCAGTAATTGCCCGCGCCTTAAAGAAGCCGAAGTATAAGTCGAGAGTAGTCCGTCGTTGTTTTCGGTGCGGCCGGAAACGGGGATATTTAAGAGATTTTGATTTGTGTCGGATCTGTTTCAGGGAGTTAGCAAATAGGGGGGAGATCCCTGGAATTAGGAAAAGTAGCTGGTAGCTGGTAGCTGGTAGCTGGTAGATAAATGTAAATGATTTTTCGTCTACAAGCTACAAGTTAGTTCCTACAAGCTTTAATGAATGGACCCGATTAGTGATATGTTTATTCGAATTAAAAATGCCCAGAAAGCCGGTAAAGAATCGGCACACATTCCCTATTCAAAATTTAAGTACGAAATTGCAGTCGCTTTGCACCGTGCAGGGTTCGTGGGTGAAGCTGAACGGAGGGGTAAGAAGACGCGTAAGACCCTTGAGGTGTCGCTACAATATAATAAAGAAGGAAAACCGGCGATCACCGAAATTAAACTGATTTCAAGACCCAGTCGGCGTCTATACTCTTCATACCGAGAGTTTAAACTCTCGCAGCATGGAGGTGTTGTCGTTGTCTCCACACCTCAGGGGGTGAAGAGTGTCGAGGAGGCACGTAAAGCGAAAGTGGGGGGGCAATTGCTAGCGGAGATATGGTAATTAAAAAAGACGAAAGACGAAAGACAAAAGATAAAAGATAAAATTTTATCCTTTATCTTTTAACTTTTATCTTGAAGTAGTGAGCAGAATCGGTAAAAAACCAATACCAATTCCTGCCGGAGTGGTTGTGACGGTTACGAATGAAGTGGTACGCATAAAGGGGCCCAAAGGGGAGCTTGAACTCAATACCCATTACGATATGAAAGTTGAGGTGGGAGAGGGGATGATCAGTATTTCTCCCCGGCGGCATACTCGTAAGAGCAATGCTCTGTGGGGTCTTACCGGCGCGCTCGTGGAGAATATGGTCGTGGGGGTTATGAAAGGGTTTGAGAAAAAACTTGTTTTTGAGGGGATCGGTTACCGCGTCAACCTTGAAGGGAAGAATTTGCTTCTGCAGCTCGGTTTTTCTCACCCGGTGCGTTTTGACGCGCCCGAAGGGATTACCCTCTCGGTCGAGAAAAACGTTATTACCGTTGGCGGAGTTAATAAAGAACTCGTTGGGAACGTGGCTGCAGATATCAGGCGGCTTAAGCCCCCAGAGCCTTATAAGGGAAAAGGGATCCGCTACCAAGATGAAGTGATTAAGAGAAAATTAGGAAAGAAAGCAGTTGCATCAGCATAAGACCTTTTGCACAATAAGCATTCGTAACGAAATTCCAGAATTTTGTGCGAGTTCGTGAAGGGCGAGAAGGCATATATGCATATATACGCCGACGAGACCTGAACGATTTACAGCCAAAATTCTGGAATTGCAGTAGAATTGTTATTGTGCAAGAGGTCTATAGTGTTACGAAATATGAATTGGTAAGAATATACGAAAACGGCATTCGTATATTCTAGAGGATTCGTAATTCGCAGAGAGGGCGGTGTCGAGAATCACATCAAAACGCGAAAAAAGAAAACGTCGCCACAAAAGGGTAAGGGCGAAAGTAAAAGGGACCATAGCGGTCCCGCGGTTTTCGATATTCCGTTCAAACCGCTATATCTGGGTGCAACTGATTGACGACGTGGCCGCGCATACGTTGGTCGCGGCAAGCACTCAGGAGATATCTCAAGATAAAAGTAAAAAGACCCCGCATCAGAGTAAGCGTGGTGCTGGGCAGGTAAAAGATAAAAGCAAAAAAACAAAGGATTCAAAAAAGGCAGTCGCAGAACAGGTCGGCGAGCTGATTGCCAAAAGAGCGTTGAAGAAAAAAATTACGAGAGCGGTGTTTGACCGTGGCGGGTATAAATATCACGGTGTGGTAAGGGCCGTGGCGGAAGGGGCGAGAAAAGGCGGATTAAAAATGTGATGCGAATCTGCGAATTCCATGCGAATGATGCGAATATGCAAATATGATTAGCATATTTGTAGATTCGCATTACATTTGTAGGTTGGCATCATGATTATGGCGCGACCAAGAGAACGAAGATCAGAATATAGAGCCGAAAAGTCCGAATTTGACCAGCGAGTGTTGGAGGTGCGGAGAACCGCCCGTGTTATTGCGGGTGGCCGGCGTTTTAGTTTTCGGGCAGCGGTCGTGGTTGGAAATCGAAACGGAAAGGTTGGAGTAGGCGTCGGAAAGGGGGGTGACGTGGCGACGGCGGTTAACAAAGCAACGCGTCAGGCAAAGAAGCAGATTGTCGTTGTTCCGTTCAACGAGCACAAAACCATTCCGTACGTTGTTGAGGCAAAATTTTCCGCCGCCCGCGTGCTTCTCAAACCCGCGCGCGAAGGAAACGGCCTTGTTGCCGGAGGGCCCGTGCGGGTCGTTGCGGATCTTGCCGGAATTCAAAATCTTACTGCAAAAATTCTTGGTAGTACGACAAACAAGTTGAATAACGCAAGAGCAACCGTAGAGGCGCTCAAAAAGTTAAAATAATTTTCAATTTTCAATGCTCAATTTTCAAACATGGCCGACGCGTTATTTGAAAATTAGAAAATTAGATAGTTGATTGATAATTGATAATTTGAGAAAATGCAATTTCATAACCTATCTCCACAATCAAAATTTAGGTCCGCACGAAGAATTGGCCGAGGAGGCAAGCGCGGCACCTATTCAGGCCGCGGTATTAAGGGGCAACGGGCGCGCGCGGGCGCCAAAATCAGGCCCGCGGAACGGGATATTATAAAAAGGATCCCTAAACTTCGAGGATATAAATTTAAATCATTTCGGAGAAAACCCGCCGCAGTGAAGCTTGCTGATATCGAGAAAAAATTTAAAACCGGCGATACGGTATCGCCGGAGAGTTTGCTTGAAGCAGGATTAGTGCGTAGAATAAAAGGAAGGACGCCCGAAGTAAAGATTTTGGGGGGAGCGGAGCCCAAGAAAAAGCTTGTGTTTAAAAACGTAACTTTTTCCGCAAAGGTAAAAATAAATCACGCTTTCCCCCCGTCAAATGTTTAAAAAACTCTCGCTTCTTTTCACTATTCCCGACCTTCGCAAAAAAGTCCTTTTTATTTTAGGGGTCTTGGCGGTTTTTCGTATTGCCGCGGCAATTCCCGTACCTGGTGTTGATGCCGAACGGCTTGGGGCGTTTCTTTCCGGAAATCAGTTTTTCGGACTTTTGAACATTTTTTCAGGCGGGGTTCTTGATAACCTCTCGATTGTTATGCTCGGCGTGGGTCCATACATCACGGCGTCAATCATCATGCAGCTTTTAACAATGATTTTCCCGCTCCTGAAAGAAATGTACCATGAAGAAGGGGAGGCGGGTCGTCAAAAGTTCAATCAGTATGCGCGGCTTCTGACCGTGCCGTTGGCGCTCCTTCAATCTTACGGGCTTCTCGTTCTTTTGATCCGTCAGCAGGTGATCCCCAATCTTTCTCCCTTCGATTATGCCACGAGCATGATTGTGGCAACCGCGGGAACCCTGTTTCTTATGTGGTTGGGTGAGCTTATCACAGAAAAGGGCATTGGCAACGGCGTGTCGCTTATCATTTTTGCGGGGATCGTCTCCGGTCTTCCGCTTGCCCTTCGTCAGGAGCTTTTTACGTTCTCGTTTGAAAAAGTCCCCGTCTTTATCGCATTTATTGCGGTGAGTCTTGTGGTTATCGCCGGCGTGGTAATTATTTCCGAGGGCCAGCGGAATGTTCCGGTATCCTATGCCAAACGAATACGAGGCATGCGGATGTACGGGGGCGTCTCAACCCATCTGCCGCTCCGCGTCAATCAGGCGGGGGTTATTCCCATTATTTTTGCAATCTCGATTATTCTTTTCCCCGGTCTTATTGGCAGTTTCCTTGCGGGTGTTCCTAACCCGATGGTTCAGCGCGCGGCAAACTTTCTTATTCAGATTTTTAACAACCAAATGCTCTATGGCATTGTCTATTTTGTCCTAGTGTTCATGTTCACTTATTTCTATACTGCCGTTACGTTTGATCCGCAGGCGATTGCGGATAACGTCCAGAAGCAGGGAGGATTTATTTTGGGCGTCCGCCCGGGACGGCCAACCGCGGAGTTTTTGGCCCATATCTTGAGCCGCATTACTCTTGTCGGCGGGCTTTTTCTTGGGATAGTTGCAGTCCTGCCGCTTATCGTGCAGGGTGTTTTCAGCATTCAGGCGTTAACCCTTGGCGGGACGGCGCTTTTGATCGTAGTTTCGGTGGTATTGGAAACCATGAAGCAGGTTGACGCGCAGCTTGTGATGAGGGAATATGAGAGTTTGTAGTTTATATGCATCCTCGCTGTCTTATTTTTTCAGCGGTCCTCGGCTACTCCAGCGGTAGCCTGCGGTGGTCGGATGAGCCACCGATCACTCAAGCGCCCTTGAGTGCTCGGACCAAGCTGGTTCGTCCTCCCATCGCTGAAAAAATAAGACATCTCGGCCACACGGATTTTGGTTGTATATTCCCTCGGTTTTTGATGGATAGAGGTCGAAAAACTAGTCACCAGTTTTCTTTTTTATAATGCGGAGTATGTTTTATGTCGGAGAGCAAGTTTGCTATTAGCGTAATGGGTCCGCCGGGTTCCGGAAAAGGAACGCAGGCGGAACTACTTGTCGAGAAACTTGGGGCTTTTTATTTTATCACGAGCATTGAGGGTAAAAAATATATTGCCGCCCACGACGACCCAGAAACGAAACGCCAAGAAGAACGGTATAAAAAGGGACTCCTCTTTGAGTCCCCGTGGACGCTTCGCGTGGTGCAGGAGAGAACACAGAGTATTTTTGAGAACGGACGGGGTATCGTTTATGACGGATCACCGCGTACTCTTTTTGAGGCCGAGGAATTAGTTCCGTTTCTAACTCGGCTTTTCGGCAATGAGTGTGTTATGGCCGTGGAACTCAGCGTGAGCGAAGCGGAACTGAAGCTGCGTCTTTCAAAAAGGATGGTGTGTAGTCGCAACCATTCGCACATTTTTATCAATGCTGGACGCCATCGAATTGGCGATCCGTGTCCTGAAGAGGACGGGGGGAGTTTGCAAAAAAGGGACATCGATGACCCAAAGGTTTTTGAAATACGCATGGACGCATTTCGAAATTTGACTATCCCAGCTATTGAATTTTTGAGGAAAAAAAACATGCTTATCGTCATCAACGGCGAGCAGCCGGTTGAAAAGGTGCGGCAGGATATTGATAAGGCGCTTGCTAAGCGATTGGGGAGAAAATGGCCCAAGAGATGATTTCTATAAAGACAAAAGAAGAAATAATAGTTCTTCGGGAGGGCGGCAGACGGCTTGCGCAAATTTTGCAGAAAGTGGTTGACGCCGCAAAACCGGGAGTATCAACGTTTGATTTAGACGGGCTTGCAGAAGGCCTGATTTTTGAATCAGGTGGGACTCCGGCGTTTAAAGGATATCGCCTTGATGGCGTGAAAACGCCGTATCCTGGAAGTTTGTGTGTTTCAATCAACGACGAAGTTGTGCATGGAATTCCTCGGCAGGATCTAATTTTAAAAGCAGGAGATATTGTGGGACTTGATATCGGGATGGCGTGGCCCTCCTCCGCCAAGGCTACGGAGGGTAAACCTTCTGATCAATTGTTAAATGTCAAAGGTCAAATGTCAGGTTTGTATACCGATATGGCGGTTACGATAGGTATTGGTAAAGTTTCTCCTGAAGCAGAAAGGATTATTCGCGCAACAAAAGAAGCGTTGGAAATCGGGATTCAATCGGTACGTCCAGGCGCTCGTGTCGGAGATGTTAGCCACGCTATTCAGAAACATCTTGAAAAATATCGCCTCGGAATTATTCGTGATTTAGCAGGACATGGGGTGGGGTATAAATTGCACGAGGAGCCGCTGATCCCCAACTACGGGAAAAAAGGCATTGGTCCAGAACTTATCGAAGGCATGGTTTTGGCAATAGAGCCCATGGCAACACTTGGTGATTGGCGCATCACGCTTGATGAGGATGGGTGGACATTTCGCACTCAAGACAGCAGTTTAGCCGCGCATTTTGAGCATACGGTTGCGGTTAGCAATGAAGGCGCAGAGATCTTGACAGTTTAATAACGCTGCACTGTAATTATAATACTGTTTGATAAGGAGGAACCGTATGTTTTGGTTAAGTATCATCGTGAAAGGGGTATTCCTGGGGCTACTAATAGGAATACTCCTAGTGTTACTTCTGGGGTTGGTGATTCCTTCGATAAAAGAGAAGAATGAATTTACCTCTATGTAGCAGTGGGTGACGTATGTCACCTTTTTCTATTTTTTTTACACCGTTAACCACTTTAGTAGATTTGCTTATAAATACGTGGTTGGTATACTGGGTTTATGCGGTATATGGGTATTGACTACGGGAGAAAACGCATTGGCGTTGCGGTTTCCGACAAAGAAGGAAAAATAGCGTTTCCGCGGGGAATTGTCGAAAACATGAAAGAGCTTCAGCGTTTTATTGCGCAAGAGAAAATAGAGAAAATTATTGTTGGTTTACCGCGATCGTTTGATGGTTCTGAAACCGCCCAAACGCAAGAAACCCGAGAATTTGTTGGAAAGCTTAAGAAAGGAGTGTCTATTCCGGTTGAGTTTGAAGACGAACTTCTGACAACGCACATGGTCAAAAAAGAAGGTGTTGGTCTGGCGCACATTGATGAGGCGGCAGCAGCGGTAATTTTACAGGCATACCTTGATAAAAGTCAAAAGCTGAAAGACTAATGACAAAAGCTTTTGTCTTTTGTCATTAGTCGTTAAACAATGTATCTTTCTTGGATTATCCCCGCTCACAATGAAGAACGCCGGATCGAGAAGACCGTACGGGAGGTTTCACGTTATCTGCAATCAAAAAATTTTGCATACGAAATTGTCGTGGTTGACAACGCTTCAGGTGATACAACGTCGGAAATCATTACACGATTGAGCCGTGAATTGCCCGGGGTGCGTCTTCTGCGATCAAACGGCCCGGGCAAAGGGTGGGCGGTGAAGGAAGGAATGCTCAATGCTCGCGGCGAGATCCGTTTGTTTTCTGATGCCGACAACGCAACCAGTCCCGAACACTTTGACCGCGTGGCGCCGATGTTTCAGAAAGGACATGACGTTGTCATCAGTTCCCGGAATCCCAAGGATGCGCCGGGCGCGACGGAAGATCGTCCCGAGGGCGCGTTGCGGCAGTTTGCCGGAAAGCTTGGCAATGTGGCAATACAGCTTTTTGCCGTGTGGGGGATTTGGGACACGCAAAACGGCTTTAAGGCGTTTCGCGCGCGAGCGGCAGAGAATATTTTTTCCCGACTTACTATTTTTGGATTCGCCTTCGATATTGAAGTGTTGGTGCTTACACGGCGACTCCATTATAAAATCGGCATTATCCCTGTACAGTGGAAGCACGATCCGGACAGTAAAGTGACCCTCGGGTCTTATATTAGTGTTTTATTAGATGTTTTGAGAATTAGGTGGAATATAATTATCGGAAAGTATAATGGAATTAAGAATAAGGAATGAGGAGTTAGGGCTTGCAAAATTCCCTACATTCATAATTCATAATTCATGATTTGCGGTGCAGCCGATTTCTGAATTACGCCAAGATATTGTTTCCGGCGATTGGGTAGTTATTGCAGTGGGCCGCTCACATCGTCCCCACGCCGGAAAAAAGAACAGTTTATTTAAACAGCCGGCGCGTCTGTGTCCTTTTAAGGAACTTGCGGAACCCTTGGTACTCTATACGCATGACGGCGCGCATGAAGCGCTGTCGCGTTCCGCAGCGAGCTGGCATCCATGTACGTCGCGCATCAGGGGTGCGGAATGGTGGGTTGTGGTAGTTCCTAATAAGTATCCTGCTTTTTTTAGCAAGGGAGTGTGCGCCGTATTTCGTGCAAAGGGGCCGTATCGCTTGACCGATGGGGTCGGATTTCACGAGGTGGTAATCACCAAGGACCATGAACGGTCAATAGCAGAGATGTCCGACGAGGAAGTTGAGCTGGTTCTGCGCGCCTATCAGGACCGGTACCTTGCGCTTAAGAAGGACGATTGCGTCAAATATATTTCTGTCTTTCACAATCACGGGCGGGAAGCGGGAGCAACAATTTCGCATCCGCACTCGCAAATCATCGCCGTACCCATCATTCCAAGCGACGTAGGGCGTAGCCTCAAGGGCGCTTCGGATTTTTTCCACAAACACAAACAGTGTGTTCATTGTGTTATTCTTGAGTATGAAATGAAGATCAAGGAGCGTATTGTTTACGAAAATGATGCGTGTATAGTTGTTACTCCGTATGCCTCTCGAACGGCATTTGAGTTGAGGATTTATCCCAAACGCCACAATGCTTATTTTGAAGAAATTCCTTCCGGAGAACGTAGAGCGCTTGCTAATGCCCTTCGGATAACTCTTGCCAAACTTTACGGGGGGCTTGAGAATCCGGACTACAATTTTTTCCTTCACACCGCCCCGATCGAAGGTTCCAAAGAATTCGGCCACTACCACTGGCATTTTGAAATTTTACCAAAAACCTCCGTTTGGGCCGGATTCGAGATAGGGACAGGAATTGAGATTGCGGTGGTAACGCCTGAGGAAGCGACAGAAATGTTGCGAAAGATAAAGGTGTAAGGAAACTCTAGACTCTAAACCCTAAACAAATTCAAATGTCCAAAACCCAAATTTCAAAAACGTGTTTGAAACTTTGAATTTAGAATTTTGATATTGTTTAGAGTTTAGAATTTTTATGAGAAACCCTCTTATTATCGCCAACTGGAAAATGAATCCTCTCACGGCACGGGAAGCGGTTTTATGGGCGCGTAAAATAGAACGTGGAGTTTCAAAATACAAAAATGTTGGGGTGGTTATAGCGTCCCCGTTTCCATTTTTGATGTCGCTCGGGCGAGTTTTGAAACATGCGCGTCTTGGCGCGCAAGATAGCGCTTGGGCCGAAAGCGGTCCCTTAACCGGCGAAGTTTCGTGGCGCCAGCTGCAAAACTTTGGTGTTCGCTATGTGATCGTGGGGCACTCGGAGCGGCGTATGCACATAGGTGAGACCGACGAGATGGTACAAAAAAAAGTACAAGCACTCTTGATCCACAGGATGGTGCCGGTTCTGTGTATCGGGGAACGGGTAAGAACCGGAAACGATATTCCTGCTGTTGTGGGTGATCAGCTCAAAAATGCGCTTAAAGGCGTTGCACGGCCTCTGGTTAAAAACCTCATTGTTGCATACGAGCCGATTTGGGCGGTTTCGACGATACGGGGGGCACGCGTCGATACTCCGGATAACGCTTTCAGAACAATGGTTTACATTCGTAAAATTCTCACTAGTTTTTATGGACGTGCGGCCGCAGAAGCGGTACGGGTCATTTATGGCGGATCGGTACGCTCGACGAACGTCGCTCTATTTCTCAAAGAAGGAAAAATGGAGGGGACACTTGTGGGCGGCGCGAGTTTGGACCCCGTTGAGTTTTCAAAAATCGTTGAGGTCGCATCACGGCAATGAACCCCGTTAGACATCTGCGTTACAACACAATGATGTGTAATGATGTCTTACGGGGTTTAAAAAGTTATTCTGTCAGAAATGCAACAAAAAATGTCTAACGGGGTGAACGTTCTTCCTCTCTTAAGGATTTTATCGAGCAAGGATCTCGCAGGAAAACGGGTACTCCTCCGTGCCGATTTTGACGTTGCGGTTAAAAACGGCAGAATTCAAGATTACTCTCGTATTAATACCAATATACCGACGATCAAATTTATTCTTCGTGCTGGCGGGTACATTCGGATTGTTACGCACCTCGGGAGGCCTCACGGGAAGGTTATTCCCTCGCTCAGTATGAAAAAAATCGCAATCCAACTCGGGCGTATGCTGCGGAGGAAAATTATTTTTCTTAGAAATCCATATGATCGCAGGTCATTTAAAGCATACAATAATTCTCCAGAGATTATTTTTTTTGAAAACATTCGTTTTTGGCCCGGGGAAGAAAAAAATAGTCCATCGTTTGCCAAAAAACTATCTGCGTGGGGCGATCTTTATGTAAATGAATGTTTTGCCACTTCACACCGCAAACACGCTTCTTTTGTCGCGGTGGCTCATGCCTTGCCGGCTTTTGCCGGATGCTATCTTGAAAAAGAAATTTTTTATTTGGACAAGGTTTTGGTAAAACCCCGCTGGCCTGTAGTTACAGTTTTGGGCGGATCAAAGCTTGAGACGAAACTGCCCCTCGTTGAAGTGTTTCTTAAAAAGCAGTACGACGTCCTCGTTGGAGGAGCGATTGCGAACACCCTTCTTGCCGCAAGAAACGTTTCGGTCGGACAGTCACTTGTTGAACACGATTATTTTGAGCGCGTACGGAATGTTCTTTTCAACCCCCGGCTACATCTTCCTTGTGACGTGGTAACCGCCCCAGCGTTGAAAAGTCGGTCGGTGCACATCGTTGACGTCGACCGCATTCCTCGCAACGAAACAGTTTTTGATATTGGTCCGCGGACTATCGGGCAGTTTGAAACGGTACTCCGTACTGCGCGAACTATCTTTTGGAACGGTCCTGTGGGGTATGCGGAGATTCCGCGGTTTGCCCGTGGTACGGTTGCGCTCGCTCGCGCCTGTACGCAGAGTAGCGCTTTTTCCGTTTTGGGAGGAGGGGATACCTCCGTGGCACTGCGAAAGTACGGCGTCCTTCACCCCGTTAGAGATGCGGAACGAAAAAATCCGCGCGGCGTCAACGCAGTATGCGGGACGCATTTCCATGTACGTTGCAGGAAGGAACAAATCTCTAACGGGGTTCACGGATTTGGCCATGTTTCTACCGGCGGAGGAGCGATGCTTGAGTTTCTGGCAGGTGGAAAACTGCCTGGGATAGAAGCCCTAAAACGAAAAAATTCAATTTCCAAGTATCCAATTTCCAAACGTGTTTAAAATTTGGAAATTTTATTCTGAGCCCATCGAAGGATAAAAATTTAGAAATTGTTTGGAAATTGTGAAGTTGGGAATTTGGAAATTATACAATGTGGTATCAAGATCAAAACCATTTTAAAAATGAGAACGGTTACGAAATCAATAATCAATGGTATCCTCGCGTCACGAGGATTCTTGAGATAAAATCAAAGCCCACGCTTGAACAGTTTTTTAAAGAAGTAGGGCACTATTCTTCTGCCGAAGAGGTCAAGAATAAATCAGCCGCGGAGGGGTCCCTTGTGCATAATACGATTGAACAATTGATGCTTGGAAAACCAACGGATGTCGCAGACGGCATCAAGCCGGCTGTCGCCGCATTTCAGGAGTTTAACGAAGGGCGACGGATTGTTTTCCACCCGGAATTCGTGGAATGCCGAGTGTGGTCGCTCCGCCACCGCTATGCGGGAACCGTTGACGCACTCGCGACAGTTGACGGCAAGTTCGGGGTTTTGGATATTAAAACATCGGCCGGCTTCTACCCCGAATATAACCTGCAGACCGCGGCATACGTTTCCGCTCTGCAGGAGTTTGAAACGAAACGAACGCTACAGCTTCCCCGCGATATTGAAACGCGCTGGATTTTGAGAGTTGATCAGCACCGTCCATGCCGGACATGTGGGGCGGTCTTGCGTGAAAAAGGCGGAAGGAGCAAGATCCGCACGCCGAAGGGCCGTACCTCCGGCGCCGCAACTTGTCCGGACGAAAAACACGAGTGGGCCGAATTGCGGGGAGATGTCGAACTGCGTGAATTTCCGTATCTTTACCGAGATACAAAAGCGTTTATCGCCGCAAAGACGCTTTGGGAATGGGAACATGGATACTGGTTGAGGCATATCGGCTACATTAAGTAGCTACGAAATAAGAATGGATACGAATATACGAATTCGTATATTCGTAAAAAATTCATATTTCGTAGCCCTTTGTTGAAATGAGGAAACAGGAGAAACTTATCGTCTATACCGATGGCGGTTCCCGGGGAAATCCGGGCCCCGCGGCGCTTGGTGTTGTTATTAAAGACGCGGCGGGACACATTATTAAAAGTTACGGCGAGGCGTTGGGGTGGATGACTAACAACGAAGCAGAGTATGGGGCCGTGGTTTTTGCTTTGAAGAAAATTAGGGCGCTTTTTGGGAAAAAAGAGACCAAATTAATGTCGGTCGAGATGCGCTTGGATAGCGAATTAGTGACTCGACAGCTTAAAGGCGAATATAAGATTGAAGAAGAACGGCTTTCCCACTTTTTCATAAAGATCTGGAATTTAAAAATGGATTTTGGTGGTGTTTCGTTTCGACACGTACCGCGTGATGAGAATCGGGACGCGGATCGGTTGGTAAATGAGGCGTTAGATAAAGAGCAGGGAGGACTATTTAGTAACCAGTAACCAGTTTATTAGTAACTTTAGTAACAAAAACGGCCCCGACGGGTCGTTTTTGTTGTCCTTGATATATCTGTAAGCCGAATTCTGTCCCCCCACTTTCTAAAATTATCGGAAAGTGGGGAGGGTGATCATTTGTCTGGGCCTTCGATTACTCTCTGGCTCAAGCCCAACTCGAAATATCGAAATTTTGATATTGCGAGTCAGTTGCACCGGATAGGAGTTTTCAATCATGTTACCTCGCGGCAACAAGACGTGCGCTCTTACTTTAAGTCCGTTTGGGGACCGCACGATTTCACCTTTGCCTGGACACCTTTAGGGTGGCCATAGGCCGTATATTTTCTGTTGCACCCAAAGCACTAGGACTTAGTGCTCGGCCGAGCACATAAAATCATAATTTTATGTGTTTCGGTTTCCGTCCCCGCAAGATTCCTCCTGCAAAGCGTGGCCGTTAGCCACTATCGCTATCGAGCACACAACATACACTATAAAATTTTTTGCGCAAAACACAGTGTATGTTGTGTGCTCGATGGTGTTCGGACTTTCCTCCGAGCACTCAATTTGCACTACTTCGTATTTGCGCAAAAGCGCAGTGCAAGTTGAGTGCTCGGCGATCACCCGATGTATCAAGGTACGCTCGCAGTATAGCACCGTGATATAAAATCGTCAACCCCGTTAGAGATACGGAACAAAACAGTATTGGTGGCAGGAGATTGTTTGCGGAGTACGTCTTATCGCTCGCTTCGGGCCGAACTAAATCTCTAACGGGGCTATATGAGAGCAATGTCAATTTTTCTTCCGTTTTTTTTGTTTTTCGAATTTTCAATTTTCCGTAGCACGAGGTCAATTTGGTCAAACCGATACACCCTGTAGTTGTTGATCGGATTACGATAGGCAGTAAGAACACCACGTTTGTCCCAGTTACGGAGTGTTAAGGGAACAACCCCCAAGATTTTTGCCGCGTCTTTGATTGAGAGATATTTTATTTCCATATTAATCGGCGAATGGATCCCGTTAGAAGTTTACGATGCCACTTTTAACGGGATAAGATAACGAATGTAATCATTCTTTTCATTTCGAGTTTTAATAAGAACAGACTTCTAACGGGATGAACGCGAATTTTGTTGCGGATCTTCGCGAATCCGCGAATCAGATTGGCACTTTTGTATTTATTCGTGATTCGCGGCCATTCGCCCCTGGTTCGCGTTAATTCGCTTTTCAAAAAAACTGTCAAGAGACAAACGCAATTTTTCAACATCGTAACCTTTATTTTGGGGCAGAACTTTTGAAAAAACAAACATTCCTAAACCCTACTAATCAATACAATTGTTTTATTAACCTTTACCACCGTGCAGTAATGATTTTCCCGTCATCAATTCCACTATACCTATTATCGATAATTAATTGTCTTTGAGCAACATTGAGTTTTCCACAGAGAAATGAGAAATTTTCCGAGAACCCAATGGTACAATTTAAATAGGATTTAAGCAGGGTTTTAGTCCCAACCAATACCATATCGGATGATATCCGATATCGCATAACTACGACAAGATTTCAACCGTCTTTGAACACCATATACACAATTTTTCTACACCATTTTTTGGTCCAAAACAATGAATGAGAATACAAAAAAATACATACCGATTTCCGAGGTGGCAAAAGGCACTCCCTACTCACAGGAGTATTTGAGTTTGCGCGTGCGCCAGGGAAAGTTCCCGGCAAAAAAAATCGGGAGAAACTGGTATACCACAAAAAAAGCGATTGATAAGTATATTGCCGAACAACAGGCCCTGCTCATCAAGGAGACGCAAAAAATTAACGGCACTGCGGGTTTGTCTCCGCAGGACAGCATTGAACGTGCGGGTCTTACAACCTTCAAGGGCGATGACGCGTTGGGCAGCGACGACAAAAAGCCGGTCACGACAGAAGGTGTTCGTGAAATACCGACTGCCGACCGCAAAGAAAAAGATACTCCGATTCTTGGCGAGTCGTTTGGAAATATCTATAGTGCTTTCCGCTTCCACAAAAATTCGTTTGGAAGCGCTGCAAAAATCGCCGCCGCGGGAATTGTTTTTGCAGTAGTCTTTGTTTTCGCCGGTGCCCTCATTTTGAGTTTTATCGAGGGAGGCATCGGAGCGCGCGAAAAAATGTTGATGACGCTCGGCAGGAATGCTGTCGTCATCACGCGGCAGGGTTTTGCCGCGATTAATGATGCGTTTCTTCAGGTAGCACAGGTAACAGGAGGGTTGCCTACGATCAGTCAAATCGCGATTGATGGTGAAGATGCACGCGCAATCGGTGTGGTGGTTCCTGTTCAGAATTCTGATGTTGAAGAGGGCGACATCATCAGTTTGGCAGACGGAGTGTATCGTTTGAGCGAAGGAGCGTTTGAATCAACACTTTTTGGCATCGTTGATTTTGACCCGCCGATAACAATCGGCGACTCCGCGAGAGGCGGCGTTCCGGTGGTATCTTCCGGTGTTTCATCCGTTCGCGTATCAACCATCAACGGAAACATTGATCGGGGCGACTTTATAACTT
>Ga0155236_165_pt4 | contig 17664 bp, 15 predicted proteins | sample RifCSPhighO2_02_FD_106204 | JGI IMG/M metagenome (GOLD analysis project Ga0155236, IMG submission 106204) | Candidatus Sungbacteria bacterium RIFCSPHIGHO2_02_FULL_47_11 | reverse complement strand
AAGAAACTGAAACCCCATCGGGGTTGCAAGTTCGGTATCAGTTGATCGCTGGCGAGCGGCGGTGGCGCGCCGCAGAACGCGCGGGGCTTTCGCAAATCCCCGCAGTTATCCGTCGTGGGATTCCCGACGATCGAGTTCGGCTTGAGCTTGCCCTAATTGAAAACGTCCAACGCGAGGATTTAAACGCCATGGAGAGGGCCCGCGCGTTCAAACAGTTGGTTGACGAATTTCATATGGTTCAGCGCGAGATTGCCGATAGAGTCGGCAAGTCGCGCGAGATGGTGGCAAATACGTTGCGTCTTCTCTCACTCCCGGCAGAAATTCAGGAAGCGTTGCAGGCAGGTTCCATAACCGAAGGTCATGCGCGCGCGGTTTTGATTGCGGGGGACGATTCCGCGAAACAGTTCCAAGTATTCCGTGATATTACTGCGGATCGTCTGAATGTCCGTGAGACAGAGAGCCGCGCGCGGCAGATTGCCGGAAAGACCTTTACTCCACGGAAGCGCGCTTCAGCGGTGCAAGACCCCGAAATGCGCGAATGGCAGTCGCGTCTGCAGGAACGGTTCGGCACGAAAGTCCAGCTACAGCGCATTGGAGAGCGCGGGAAAATCGTGGTGGAGTTTTACTCTGAAGAAGAATTAAGAGGAATACTTGACAAATTAATAAGAGAAGTGCAATAGCGGTCAAAGAAATTTATATCCCACCTCTTCCACCCCCTTCACTTCTTTCAACTTAACCATTATTTTTTCAAGTTCTGTCCTGCTTTTGAAGGCCGCCTGAAGTTTTATAAACGGATGCATCCGGTTTTTTGATTCAGTGGTGACGTTGTGCATGCTGATTTTGTGGCGTGCGAGTATGTGCGTGATGTCGCGCAAAAGCCCCACGCGGTCTCGGGCTGTCAACTGCAGTTCAACCGTCTTCCCTCTCTTTTTCTCGAAGCGATGTTCTTCCTCCGCCTTTTTGAGAGTTGTAGTGACTTTTTTCCGCGCCTGCGCGCTTTTCACAAATTCGAGCCAGTCGCGGCTCGGTTTCTTGTTTTTTTGGGTGAGGATTGCAACAACATCGCCATTTTTTAATTGGTGATCTAACGCTACCATCTTTCCGTTGACCCGTGCGCCCATCGCAGTATTGCCGATATCAGTATGGACGTGGTACGCGAAATCAACGGGTGTTGACCCTTCCGGAAGGTCAAAAACGTCTCCTCGCGGAGTGAGCACAAAAATGCGGTCTTTGAAGAAATCAATCTTGACTGACTCTAAAAATTCGTTCGGCTTTTCAAACTCTTTCTGCCATTCGTGAAGTTGTTGGATCCATGCAAATTGCCGCTGGTTCATAAATGAGGTCCGGTTTTCTGTATACGATTTCGCGTCGTTCCTTTTGGATTCTGAGTATGCCCAGTGCGCGGCAATGCCGTACTCCGCTTCTTCGTGCATTTCGGGCGTTCGCGTCTGGATTTCAAGCGGCCGTTCTTCGGGACCGAAAACGGTTGTATGCAGCGACCGGTAGCCATTTGATTTTGGGAGTGCTATATAGTCCTTAATTCTGCCTGGTAGCGGCCGCCATTGGTGATGAATTACGCCAAGGGTCGTATAGCAGTCCTCGACCTCGGGGACAATAACGCGGAGTGCGACGATATCAACGATTTTCGTGACATCCATGTCCCTTTGGATCAGTTTTTTATACAAACTATAATAGTGTTTTGCCCGTGCATGGACGTCCAGAAACCGTACCCCTTCTTTGGTAAGCGTTTCAATAAGTAGCGGTTTTACCCGTTTTAGATATTCGTCCCACTCCTGGTAGCGCTCGCGGGTGGTGCGCATAAGCCAGTCATGTTCTTTTGGGTGGACGTAAGGGAACGCAAGGTCTTCAAGTTTCCCGGAAAGATCTTTAATTCCCAGGCGGTAGGCAAGGGGCGCGTAGATTTCTAGGGTTTCTAGCGCGATTCGTTTTTGTTTCTCGGGCGGGAGGTATTCGAGCGTCTCCATATTGTGGAGTCGGTCAACGAGTTTGATCAACACAATCCGTATGTCCTCCGCGATTGCAATGAACATTTTTCTCAAACTTTCTGCGGAGCGCTCGGTGCCGCGGTAGCGGATTTTATCCAGTTTCGTGACGCCCTCGACTAGAAACGCGATTTCGTCGCCAAATTCTTTTTGGACATCCTTGCTCGAGAACTGCGTATCTTCACAGACATCATGCAGGAGTGCGGCAGCGATGGTGGGTGTGTCAAGCCGCATCTGGGTAAGTCGCAGGGCGGTTGCAAGCGGATGCACGATATAGGGTTCGCCGGACTTCCGTTTCTGGCCCTCGTGGACTTTCGCGGCAAATTCGTACGCTTTTTTTATCAATGCCAAATCTTCATTCGGCCGCGTTTGAAGTTTTATGGTATCGAGCAGTGTTTGCACGGTCATACGGCGATTTTAGCATGTTTTCGATATTTTTTCAGCATTTGGCAAAATAGATCCCCCACGGGCAATCCCGTGGTACTCCGTACTTCCGGCATTTGGCGAGATGCGTAGCAACGCCTCGCCAAATACCGGGGTCTATAACGGACAGCGAGGGAGAAATGAAAACAAGTTTTCATTTCGACCGAGTGAACCCGTTATACGAAGTATATAACCTCCTCCGCTCGCTCCGGGCTGTCATTCAACCACGGGTAAACCCGTGGTTGAATGACAGGGATTATAAAAACCGCACCTTCGTGGCGCGGTTATAGTATTACGCGTTGATATTGAATCTCCGAAAAACCTCGCTGACGCATACGTTTCTGAAGCAATGCTACATTTACATTTTTATGCGCCCCAATGACGCAGGTTTGCCAGTCAAAAGAAGTTTCCCATACGTGCGGAAAATAAGGGCGGAGCGTCTGAAACACAGTCCACCAAGGCCACGGCGCGAACTCCGCTTTGCCACAAATCCAGTCGTGCTCAAACTCACAAAATGTGGTGATACCGGACTGGAATATAACGACGGAACAGTGGTCGGCAAGATCCTGGCCTCTTTTTTCGAGAAACCAGGGGTTTTGGAGGTAACCTATTCCCATCAATATGACGTCCCAGTGACGGTTGAACTGGAACGTGAATGCGTTTTCTTCCGCCACACGGAATCGCGTGAAATGCCTTCGGAGATATTGGCACGCAATAGGATTCACGTCAACAAACGTGAAGTCCCTGATTCCGTTAAACTGGGCGGCCCTGCCGCATGTGCCCACACCCCCGCCGATTTCAAGCACGGACTTAACTTCTTGCGTGGTGCATATCGCCTCGAGTGCCTCGACACTGCTTGAGTCGGGACTGGCATAGTGCGTCCCCTGTTTCATTACGTGGGGCAGACCGTACTTTTTGCAGTATCGCAAGAGTGTCGAACCCTCTTCAATTTCACCGCTTTGGATGAGTGATGAGGGCCGTTTGTATGATACATACATTTCCGTAAAGTCGAGAACGTCCTTTGTAGCGGTCGCGTATTGGATGGAAGGATGCGACATCGGTCTCTTAAGGTGAACGTATACGTCAAGTAACACTTCGCGGTCGGGGAATAAACTTCTTATCAGTTTTACCCCGAGTACCGTGTACATTAACTTTTGTGGTGCTTGTCTTCGCGCAACCTCAAATGTCTGTCCGAAAGATTCGGGATTTTTAGTGTGGACGTCAAACGAAATATAAATGCCCTTACGCCATGCTTGTGCTCGTTCGGGAACATAGTAGTGCACTCCCGTAACGTTTAGTTCCAGTTCCGCAAGACGTTCTTTTGCAACAAATCCCATCTCTTTGAGCGTAGATATCATACGGCCTCCTGAAGTTGTCTGCGAGCTGTGTGCAGTATAACAATAGTTGGAGGCGTCGTCAAGGTGTTGTACGCGGCATTGACACGTCTCCAGTTTCTATTTCTTATTTGACTGTTTTGTCTTCTTTCCGCGGGTCGGTCCAGCTCGCGTAGTCGCAGTCGGGGTATCGCGAACACCCATAAAATATTTTTCTGCGCCGCGTCCTTCGGATCACAACGTCGCCTTCACTGCATTTCGGACATTTCATATCAATTGTTTGCGGTTCAACCTTTATTGTTTTGGTGTTTTTGCAGTCCGGGAAACCGGAACAGGCAATGAATTTGCCGAAACGGCCCATTTTCACGACCATTGGTTTTCCGCATTTCTCACAGACCTTATCGGTTGTTTCCTGTACTTCGTGTTTTTCAACCTCTTCGTATTTTGCTTCCAGATGTTTTGAAAACGGCTCATAAAATTCGCGAATTACGGGTTGCCACCCCTTTGTGCCAGTCGCGATTTCATCGAGTTCCTCTTCCATCTTTACCGTAAATTCGACATCAACGACTTCGGGAAAATGCTCAACGAGCATGTCGTTGACAATAAAGCCAACCTCGGTTGGTTTGAGGTATCGTCGTTCGAATCGTTCAACGTAGCCACGATCTTGTACTGTTGAAATGGTGGGTGCATACGTTGAAGGGCGCCCAATGCCGTTTTTCTCGAGCGTTTTAACCAACGATGCTTCGGTGTAGCGTGGCGGCGATTGGGTGAAGTGTTGTTGTGGTTTAAGTTCCGCCAGTTCGAGTTCTTCTTTTACCACAAGTTCCGGAAGGGTTACCTCGGTAAATTTCGTCGGATATATTTTCAGAAATCCATCGAATTTCATCACCTGTCCCGTTGCTCTAAACGTATAGTTGGTAGTTGGTAGTTGATAGTTGGTAGTTGCAGCGACTTCGACAGCAGTACTTTCGAAAATCGCTGTTGGCATTTGCGTGGCGACAAATCGTCTCCAGACGAGATTGTAAAGCTTGAACTGTTGCGCGTCCAAAAAATGTTTTATGGATTCGGGCGTGCGCCACGGATCCGTCGGCCTGATTGCTTCATGCGCTTCCTGCGCGCCCTTTGTTTTCGTCTGGAAACGGCGTGGGGATGGGAGCGCGTAGTTTTCCCCGACCTCTTTTTGTAAAAATTCGGAGGCCGTTTTCAGCGACTCCTCGGAAAGATTAACTGAGTCGGTGCGCATATACGTGATGAGGCCCGTGGCTCCTTCTTCTCCAAGTTCCACGCCTTCGTAAAGCTGTTGGGCGAGCCGCATGGTTTGTTTTGCCGAGAAGCCCATGTGTCGGAATGCTTCCTGTTGGAGGGTTGATGTGGTGAATGGCGGTAGCGGATTTTTACTTGTTGCCCGCTTTTCGACATTTTCAATCGTCCATGCCGCATCCTTGAGGGTTTTTACAATTTTCTCCGCCTCCTCAGCTGTTTTTATGTCGAACTTGTCTAACGTTTTTTCTCCTATTTTTGCTAAATTCGCCTCAAATTCGTTTAAGTCGGACGCAAATGTTTTTGCGTCCGACGGGCGAAGCCCGGGAATTTGCCGAGGGGGCGAATTTTGAGAATTGGAAATTGGAAATTCCAATTTCCGCAGTAGGGCGGAAATTGTGTGGTACTCTTGTGGTTTGAACTCCTGAATTTCTCTCTCCCGCTCCACAATGAGTCGTACTGCAACCGATTGTACCCGCCCCGCCGAGAGGCCGCGGTATACTTTTTTCCAGAGAAACGGCGAGAGTTTATATCCTACCAATCTGTCTAAAATTCGCCTTGCCTGTTGTGCGTCCACCCGTTTCATATCAATATCGCGCGGGTTTTTGAGCGCCTCTTCAATCGCATGCTTCGTAATCTCGTGAAACACAATTCTCTCAACTTTTTTGATTTTTGATTTTCCCTTGATCTGAACTCGGGATGAAGGTCGACTTTTGATCTCGTCAAGGCCTAAGGCCTTAATGAGGTGCCACGCGATGGCTTCTCCTTCCCGGTCCTCATCAGCCGCCAAGATGATTGTATCCGCTTTTTTTGCCGCCTCGCGGAGTTTTTTGACAACGGAATTTTTGTCGCGCGGAATCAGGTACTGCGGATCGAAATTATGTTCAACGTCAACACCGAGTTTTGACCGGGGCAGGTCCCGGATGTGGCCGTAGGAGGACTCCACGATAAAATCTTTCCCGAGGAAACGGGAAATAGTTCGTGCCTTTGTCGGACTTTCTACTATGACTAGTTTTTTCTCCATAAGTTATCTTTCAAATCCCATAGTATATTGGAAACTAGGAATTAGTAATTTTCTGGTAGGTGTCTCCTTCCATATTTTTGATAAGTCCTTTTAGTTCCAGCATCGAGAGCGAGGCAATGATTGTTGGTGTCGCTAACTCTGTTTTTTCTTTGAGGAAATCAACGCCGATTGGCTCCTCTAAGAGGTTTAGGATCGTCTGCTCGTTCGTGGTAAGCGATTCGCGCGCGATGTGCTCCTTTTTTTTAGTATAATCGATTCCCAACCCTTCCAAAATATCTGCCACGGAGGTAATGAGTTTTGCGCCTTCCTGTATAAGTTTGTGCGTCCCTGCGGCGTGGGGCGAAAAAATAGATCCCGGAAGCGCAAAAACGTCGCGGTTCTGTTCAAGCGCGAATCGCGCGGTGATTAAAGCACCCGATCTCTCGCGCGCCTCGATAACGAGCGTGCCTTGCGCAAGGCCCGAAATAATGCGGTTTCGCTGCGGGAAGTGTTCTTTTATCGCCGGGGTTCCGGGCGCGTATTCTGAAATAACGGCTCCACCGGATTCCTCAATACGGCGCGCAAGGCCCCGATTTTCGGAAGGAAAGATAGAATTCTGGTCAACGCCAGATCCTAGGACCGCAATCGTGTGGCCGCCCGCATCAAGCGTTGCGGCATGCGCGCGCGCATCAATACCCGTTGCAAGGCCGCTTACAATAGTCAGTCCTAGGGACGCAATCTCTTGTACCAGCATTTCGGTTGCCTCAAGGCCATAGGAGGTGGGACGCCGCGTTCCCACCACCGCAAGAATTGACTTTGATTCGGTTTTGGTTAACCCTGTTAGAGATTTATGCAGTACTGAAATGGCGGGCGAAAGGTGCTCCGCAACTTCCTTGTTCGACACCTGGACCGCACCATTCCGCATCTCTAACGGGGTTAATAAGGGATTACCCTTTCCGTAGAGGGTAACCGGCGGATTGGGAATTTCTTTGAGTAGCAGCGGGTATGATGGATCCTCTTCAGTGATCATCCAGATGTTTTCTTTCACCAGCCGTCCCATTTCTTTGTCAGGATTGATCGAAGGACGTTTCCAGGTTATCGAGAGGTACGCCTGTTGCTGAAGGTTGATCGCGGACAGCGCGGAGTCACTCGCGCGCCATGCGTCCTCGTATGTTGTAAACCGTTCTTTGAGAATTCGCAACGTCGCCGGACCAACACCGGGGATTGCGTTGAATGCGTTGAGAAATTTGATGTCGTTGGTCATTTGAGGAGCGTACTACATTTTTTTATGGCGGGCAAATTGGTAGTATAAAGAGGAAGCGGGTCTTCAAACGACTCAAGCTCTTCCGGAACTGACTATTAATATACATTCAAAGGAGTCATTGGATTCTTTATATTTTTTTCCACCGCTTCTGAAAGTGTTTGGCAGTACAAATTAAGGCCCACTTTATTGATTGCCCCCGATTGTTCGCGGCCGAGGACATTTCCGGCCCCCCTGATTTCAAGGTCGCGGAGGGCAATTTGATATCCGGACCCGAGTTCAGAATATTCCTTGAGTGCCTCGAGCCGCTCCGCTGCTTTATCGGTGAGTTTGTGCGGCCGGTATAAGAAATAGGCAAATGCTTGTGTAGCACCACGGCCAACTCGTCCCCGAAGCTGGTGTGCCTCTGCAAGTCCGAGCCGCGTTGCGTCGTCAACGATTAAGGTGTTGGCCGAAGAGATATCAAGTCCGTTTTCAATGATGGTGGTTGCAAGGAGTATATCCAATTCTTTGTTGCGGAAGGCGTTCATGACACGGATCAAATCTTTTTCTTTCATCCGGCCGTGAATAACTCCCACATGAGGCGTGTTTTTATATACTCTCCCTTTTTTATGATCGTATGAAAAGGGGAGTAGTGAACGGAGAAGGGTTTTTTTGGTATGTTCTAGTGTCTCAATACGGTTATGGAGGAAGTAGATTTGTCCCCCTCGTTGGATTTCATAAAGCAGTGCCCGCGCTACTGTTTTTTTAGAATAAGGGAGCATAAAGGTTTGAATCGGAAGCCGTTCGGGCGGTGGTGTTTCGATGAGGGACAAATCGCGGAGTTTCGCAAGTGCGAGCGAGAGGGTGCGGGGGATGGGCGTTGCGGAAAGCGAAAGAATGTCAATTTCGGTTCGGAGTTCTTTGAAACGTTCTTTTTGTTTGACGCCAAATCGTTGCTCCTCGTCAATAATAACGAGCCCCAAATTTTTGAATTGAATGTCATGCGAAAGAAGGCGGTGGGTTCCGATAACACAGTCAACCGAGCCGTTTTTGAGGCCCTCAAGAATTTTCTTTTCCTCTTTTGGGGGAGTGAGGCGGGAGAGCGCAAAGACGGTTACTGGTAGTTGATTACTCATACGTTCTTTGAAGGTTTTTTCGTGTTGGGCGGTAAGAACCGTGGTGGGCGAGAGCACTGCAACCTGTTTTCCTGACGCGATAACGCGTAGAGCCGCCCGGATCGCAATTTCGGTTTTGCCGAATCCGACGTCGCCGCAGAGCACCCGATCCATTGGTTGACGTCCTTCGAGGTCGCGCATGATTTCTTGTTCTGCCCTGACTTGGTCTTCGGTTTCTTTGAACGGGAAGGTGTCGTGAAGTTCTTCCTCGAGTACGCCATCGCCCGCATACGGTTCCCGCTCCGTGTCAGCGCGCTTTGTGTAGATGGCGAGTAGACGCCGAGCGAGTTTTTCAGCGTCTTCGCGCACATTCCGTTTTGTGGTCTGCCATACGGTTCCGCCGAGTCGGTGGATCCTTGGCGTCTCAAACCCAACGTAAGGAGCGAGACGATTTTTCTTGTCTGTGGGTACATACAACCGATCTGGTTCTTTCCCGGGTGCAGGAGGGGCATACTCCACCACAAAGTACGTTGATCTACGCTGATCTATACGCGGATTTTCGCGGACAGCCGTATCAGCGTTTATCAGCGTTGTAATCGGCGTTGATCCGCGATAGATGCCGATGCCGTGGTCCACGTGCACCACGAAGCTTCCCGGCTGCAGTTTCTCGATCGCGCGCGCAGAAATGCGCGGTTTTATTTTTTCTTCGCTCTCCAGCCGTTCGTGAATGGATGTGATGAGGTTGCCGGTAAATTCAACAAGATACGGTTTTTCAGTATTGATCGGCCACAACTCAACAACGCCGCCGCGTATCGCAAAAAGGCCCCTTCCTCGTACTGTTTGGGCACGTTCATATCCAAAATCTACAAGGCGACAGATCAGTCCCGATGGCTTCATGACCAAATCGGATTCTATAAAAAAACTGTTATCCCGCCACCACGGATTCGTGAGCCGCGCTCTTTTGATTGAGGCCAGATTTTTGGAGAACCACAAAGCACCCCGTTCCAGGTTTTGGGGCGATACACTCGCTATTAAAAACTCGCTTATGCGACCCGAAGGACTCGAATTCATCACCCGAATGAGTCGAATATTATTTATTATTCGAATCATTCGGGTGGCATTCGAATAATGGAGTCGCTATGCGCCGTTGATAATGCCAACCGCCTTTTCTGTTTTTCCTACGGCAAATAATTCGAGTCCCTCAAAGATCTTTTTCTCTAATTTTTTTACAGTTTTTTGTTCATCCGGCTTCAGTTTTTGCAGGACAAGTTTTTCCGCCTCGACTCTTTTTTTACGCTGAATCCCGACACGAAGGCGCCAAAAGTCCCACATGCCAAGCGTCCGTTTTACGGATTCAACCCCTTTGTGTCCGGCAGAGTGTTTTCCGAAGGAAAGTTTTGCGCGGCCAAGTTCAATGTCGGCATCATCATGGAGTACCACAATATCCTTTGGTTTGATTTTAAAAAATCGCGCCGCAGGCCCCACCGCGTTGCCGGACTTGTTCATAAAGGTTTCCGGGAGGAGCAGTACCACCTTTATTTTTTTCGAGACGAGAGCATTCCATTTTTTATCAAACGAAAAATCGGCAGCACCTGATGTTTTTTGCCAGCGTGCGACAAGTTCCCGTCCGAGGTTGTGGCGGGTTCCTTGATATTCGTCGGTGGGATTGCCGAGGCCTACTACAAGAATCATGAAGTATGAATCATGAATCAAGGAAATACGTTTACCCGTAATTCTTGATTCTTGATTCTTGATTCAGTATACTATGTGATATGCAAGAGAGTAAAGAGTTAGAGGCACAAATGACCGTGGAGTCGCCTCATCGTTGGGGCGGTGAGTTATGGGAAGTCGCGAAGGTTCTTTTAATTTCTCTTGCGATTGTTCTTCCGATACGCTATTTTATTGCACAGCCGTTTATTGTCCGTGGCGCCTCCATGGAACCAAACTTCGAGGATAATGAATATCTTGTTATTGATGAAATTTCATACTATTTTCGGGAGCCGAAGCGCGGTGAAACAATTGTTTTCCGCTACCCGCGGAACCCCCGGCAGTTTTTTATCAAACGGATTGCTGGGCTTCCCGAAGAGCGTATAGAAATTGCGGGGGGGCGTATACGTATTTTTAATGTCGAATATCCCGCAGGATTTACGCTTGAAGAGCCATATCTTGTACCGCCGGACCGTTCGACACATCCTGATGTAGTCAGAACCTTGGACGATGATGAGTATTTTGTGTTGGGGGATAATCGTGATGCGAGCTCCGACTCCCGGCTTTGGGGTGCGCTTGAGGAAAACCTTATTGTGGGGCGCGCGCTCTTCAGGGCTTGGCCACCGCCGCGCTTCGGAACGGTTCCCGATTATGCAGTATCCTACTAAATAAAGACAAAAGACAAAAGATAAAAGGTATCGGACGGATATTTTAAACTTTTATCTTTAAACTTTTATCTTCTTTGTGTGTCTCGACAAAAACCGACAACTCCGGATTTTATATTGCATCTTGACCGCCTTCCCCAGCGAGAGCAGTTTGTAATAAAACTGCGGAAAGCATTTTATGCATTGGCGACATTTTATGGGTTTGAGCCGATTCATATCCCACCGATAGAGTCGTACCGGCTCTTTGCGCCGTTGGTTCGAGATGGAGTGTTAGGTGAGCGAACCCCCCTAGTTTTTAGAACCCGTGAAGGGTTTGAGTATATGTTGCGTCTTTCGGGGTCCATCTCGGCTATACGGATGTATGCATCGCACCGGCTACAAGACGAACCCCACCCACTCAAATTTATTTTTGAGGGAGACGCCTTTGTACTTATGGGCGGGCAGGATCCAAAAATCGAAGGCGTTCCGGAGTTTGGACTCGTCATGATCGGCGAGGACGGTCCGATTGCAGAGGCAGAGATTCTGCAGGTTTTCTGGAAGATGCTGGGCGAGATCGGGGCTTCCAACGATTCTATTGAGTTACGGGTGAATGCTGTCGGTTGTTCTGAGTGCCGCCCCCCCTTTCGCTCGCAGTTTGTTTCGTACCTGCGAAGCCGTGCGGCAAAACTCTGCAAAAATTGCAAACGCTCTCTTAAGCGCACGCCGACGCTCATTCTTTTTTGTACGGAAGAAAAATGCAAAACCGTCGCGACGCGCGTTCCGCAGGTGCTTGATTTTTTGTGCGAGCGGTGTAAAAAACACCTTCGGTCTCTCCTTGAGTTTCTTGACGAGGCGCGGATTCCTTACTTTCTTGACCCGCGGCTGTTTAAAGAGGACTCGTGGTTTAGCGTTTTTGTCTTTGAGATTTGTTTCCGTGAGGAGCGCGCCAAAAAGCAAGAAGGCCAAGAGCTTTCCGGAGAAGAACAAACTCGCGTAGAGTCGGTGCTGATTGCGGAAGGTGGCCGGATGTCGCGCGTTGCCGAACGCATTACGGGGAAACCGCTTGAAGTGGTAGGAGGAAGCATCTTTTTTAAAGATATAGAGCGCTTGGTCTCGCGCAGGCGCGTAGCAGGGGGCGAACGCAAACAGAAAATCTTTTTGGTGCAACTTGGTGAACTTGCAAAGCGGAAAAGCCTGGGGCTTTTAGAGATGCTTCGCGCAGGGGGTGTTGAAGTTAGAGAATCGCTTGGCCGCGATTCGATTAAATCGCAGCTGAAAGTCGCCGAGCGCATCGGCGCGCGGGTTGCCTTAATTCTTGGTCAAAAGGAAGCGCTTGACGGCACGATTATTGTGCGTGAGGTGCAGTCGGGAATTCAGGAGACGATTTCGCAAGATAAGCTGGTTGAGGTTTTGAAACAGAAATTGAAGAAATAAATATGATGCAAATCTACAAATCCTGTGCGAATCTACAAATATGCGAATTGTATTTGCATATTCGCATCATTCGCATTAAATTTGCATCATTCGCATTACATTGATGGATTGTCTTTTCTGCAAAATCTCAAACGGAGAACTTTCCTCGGAAACCGTGTATGAGGATCTCGATGTCAAGGTTTTCAAAGATAGCCACCCGAAAGCCCCGGTGCATCTTTTGGTAATTCCAAAGGAGCACATTCAATCTATTGCGCATCTTGAAGCAAACCATACCGGCATCATTGCAAAACTGATTTACACCGCAAAACGGGTAGCTTCTGAGAAGGGCTTGCAAGGATATAAATTAGTGTTTAATGTGGGGCGAGAAGGTGGGCAGGTAGTGGACCATCTGCATCTTCACCTTTTGGGAGGTTGGTCCAAAGTAAACCACGAACTATAACGCGAATCCTTACACGAATAACACTAATAGTTTATTCGTGAAATTCGTGGAGTAACTCGTGCGATGATTAGTGGTACAAGTCAGAAGGCGAGATCACGAAACAACCGGAGCAATGCTCCGTAGATTCACCCGAAAAATACAGATGTCGGGTACTTTGCTCTCCGCAAGAAAGCGGCAGTTTTATCATGCCCACCCCACTAAACGAAACATGCGGGAGCGGGCGTTGCGGAGAATTATAAAGACGAAGGAGATTAGGCGGCTGGAGAAGTTGGGGAAGTTGGATGAAGTGAAGAAGTGATTGCGGGCCCTATTGATTGGCGTGGGTACTCTCGGCATAGTGCTTCGAAAAGTCGCTCTGCGGACTTAAGCTTTATGTTTATATATTTCCGCCTCGCTACGGTTGCGGCCGCCCGCAAGCCGTTTTTTATTGCAAGCTCCATTAAGGCGGCCTCCACAGTCCTTTTCGAAGCACTATGCCTCGACCCACGCCCTCAACGAGAACTATTTTTTTGATGCATCCCCGTTGGAATTGATAGTGGGATAATAATAAACACCGAGGAGAAATCCTTGGTGTTTGACTTCTTCCTTGGGGTTTGCTACAGATTGGCTTAGGTCCTTATCGAAATCGAAAGGAGTTAAAACAATGGATGTCATAATGGCGTGGATTCTTTGGGCTCTCGTGCAATGGTGGTTTTATCCCGCGGCCCTTGTTTACATCGCAATCGGGGCGTGGTTCGGATCGATTAACTTTTTGGTTGCAAAAAGAACCGAAGAATATCGATACGTGGTGAAATTTCTTTTGTACCCGATTTCAACGGTTTTCCGCGAAGGTTGGAGTTTACTCATTGTGATATACGTCCTTGTTTCATTTGTAGTGGTGTTTGTGATAGAGCGTGTGGTGGTGTGTATAGTCAAGAGTTACGGGTATGTTTTAACGCTTTGGCATGTTTTTCGGAGAAAATACACAGCATAGCAACCTCCTTTTTTGTATTTGCCGGAAGGATCCTTCCGGTTTTTTATTTTTTTGGAGACAATTGTTGACGAATCTGTCATAACCCGCATGCAAGACGGCAGTTGACTTTAACATTGGTAATTGGTATGAAAAAGCTATGCATGAAAAAATCAAAAACGATTTAAAAGAGGCAATGCGTGCAAAAGATGAATTGCGGCTTTCGGTTCTGCGGATGTTGTCGTCGGCGATCCATAATCGGGAGATTGAGAAAAAAACGAAAACCGGTAACGCGGCTTTAACCGAGGAAGAAGTTATTGCGGTGGTCCGTTCCGAAATCAAAAAACGCCGCGATGCGGCCGAAGGGTTTACCAAAGGCGGCAGGAACGATGCGGCGGGAAAAGAACTGGCAGAGCTTAAAATTCTGGAAGCATACCTTCCCGCGGAACTTTCGGACGAGGAAGTTGAGAAAGCGGTGAAAGAGGTAATTGCCTGCATGGGAGAAATTACGACGAAGGAATTCGGGAAGGTTATGGGAGAAACGATGAAACGGCTCAAAGGACAAGCGGGCGGGGATCGGGTGAGTAATGCGGTAAAAAGAGGACTTCAATAATGAAAGAACGCATCTAAGATGCGTTATGGTAAGCGAAGTGCGGTGTATTGGAGACCGATTTCCGGTTTGCTTGAACTTTTATGTTTGCAGAGCGCGAATTGAAAGAGGTGTGGAAATTGCTGCGTCGCGATTACGCACGCCTTGAAGATTTCTTGGTCGGGGTCGTTTTCGTCTGCATCAAGTCCGGAGCGCGTTATTACCTGCGCCTTGATCTCTTCGAAAGTTACCGTAATCTGCTTGAATGTAAAAAGAGAAGGCGGCTCCGGGCGTATCATCTCTATAAATCGTTCAAGAATCAGAAACGCGATTTTCTCTGGCCCGACATGAACATCTTCAGATCCACCCGCGCGCCCCATGTTCAGCCTTATTTTCATTGCGCACCTCCGTAACAACACGATAAAACAGCTAATGCGATGGTAGCAAACGTTCAAACCCTTGTCAAACTGCTTCCTGTTGCGCTTCGTAAAAAATTGCCGCGGGAGGTGGTCGTTGTTCATATTGGCGAGAAAGATTCAAGACGGCTGAACCGCCGCTACCGCAAGAAGAATAGATCGACCAATGTTCTTTCATTACGCTACGGCCCGGATTACGGCGAAATTTTGGTGTGTCCGACAGTAATCCGGCAAGAGGCAAAACGGAGTAGCGTGCCCTATAAATACCAGATGACAAAAATGGTGGTACATGCTATGGTACACTTGGCGGGAATACATCACGAGAAATCTCGAAATATGTCTCGGAGATTCGAGCGGCTGGAACAACGGATTTTGAAGAAGTTTAAAACAGCTATTTGAATTTTCAATTATCAATTTCCAATTTTCATTGAATTTTCAATTAACCAATTTTCAAACCGACGGTTATTCGTCATTGAAAATTAAAACATTGATAATTGATTGAAAATTGAGCATTGAAAATTGAAAATTATTGCTAGTTTGTCACGCAACATCATCACAGCTCTCGATGTTGGTTCTTCCACGGTGACCACCGTGGTTGCGGAACGAAGAAAAGGGGAAGAGCGCCCCCGGATTTTGGGTATTGGGATTGCGCCTTCCTTCGGGGTGCGGCGGGGAGCGGTGGTTGATTTGGAAGACGCTATTTCCTCCATTCGCGCGTCGGTGCATGAGGCGCGTCGTTCTTCCGGTTATCACATAAAATCCGCCTGGCTTGCCGTCGGGGGATCGCACGTGTCGGTTGCTTCGTCACGGGGCGTTGTTGCGGTATCGCGGGCGGACGGCGAAATTTCCCACGAAGACGTCCGGCGGGCGATCGCCGCGGCCGAGGCATTTATTCCGAAGAACGCCAACAAAGAAATTCTCCATATGATTCCGCGCGATTTTAAGGTTGACCACGAAGCAGGCATCAAAGATCCGGTTGGGATGCACGGAATCCGGCTCGAAGCGGACGTTTTGATCATCGAGTGCTCCATTCCTTTCCTGAAAAATCTTTTCAAATGTGTTGAGGCGGCAGGGCTACGGATTGACGACTACGTTTTCGGACCCCTCGCGGCATCAGAGGCGGCGCTCACGAAGCGCCAAAAGGAATTGGGTGTTTTTCTGCTTGATATTGGAGGGGGGACTGCAAGTTTTATGGTGTTTGAAGAGGGAGTGCCGATCCACGCTGGGGTTATACCTCTTGGCGGAAAACATATTACGAATGACGTTGCAATCGGCTTTAGAACTCATGTTGACAGTGCCGAAAACATCAAGGTTGCGCTTGGCTCCTGCATGCCAGGAGAAATATCTAAGCGCGACACGGTTCGGATCGCCGATTTTGCCCCCGCGGATATTCCCGAGGCGGTGGTATCCGACGATTATGCTGGTGTGTATACTCGTCGGGAACTTGCCGAGATTATTGAGGCGCGGCTCCGTGATATTTTCGAGTTGGTGCAAAAAGAGTTGAAAAAAATTAATCGCACCCAGCTCCTTCCCGCGGGCCTTGTTCTGACCGGCGGTTCTTCTCTTGTTCCCGGAATTGTTGAGTTTGCGAGGCGAGAAGTAAAACTGCCCGTGGACCTTGGCGTGCCATACGTTTTTGAGGAGGCGATTGATAAAAAAACAGCGCCAGTTCTTGTAACGTGTCTTGGCCTATTGCAGTGGGCTGATAAGCAACAGCACGAGAAAGGATTGCCTTGGCTTAGCCGTTTTACGCGCAAGACCGAACGTATGTGGTTAAGATGGGTGAAATCTCTGCTTCCTTGATACGTAAATTTTAAGCGAGTTTACCACCACACCCTTACGGGTGTGGTGGTTTACAAACGAATTGGGATCTCTTCTAGCGGTATGAAATAAGTAAGATGCCATTGGCGTCTGCAGTCGCGTTTTCGACGTAACGGACTTCTAATGGGGTGAATAACCTGTGGAATGTCTGTTAGCCCCGTTACACTCATACCAAGCGAAAAATGGTCTGAAATAAGCCAAAGTTGTTCCATTTTATCCGCTTTTGACCCGGCTTTTTTAAGAGTGTAACGTGGTTAGTTTTGTCCGTGACTTATAGCTATTGTCAAGAAAAGAGGGGTATGCTAGGGTGAAGGCGCTTAAAAAAGACAAAAATTAAAAGTTAGAAGATAAAAATAAACGTCTTTTATCTTTTATCCTTTTACTTTTATATTGCAAAAGTGCCTCAATTAAAACCCGACATAGAAACATACGCGCGGATCAAGGTGGTTGGCGTTGGTGGCGGCGGCGGAAAGGCAGTGACTCGCATGATAGACCACAAAATTGCTGGGGTTGATTTTGTTACCATTAATACCGACGCGCAGGATCTTCACGGTACGAAAGCGCGCACCAAAATTCATATCGGAAAAAACTTGACCAAGGGTCTTGGCGCGGGAATGAATCCAGAAGTGGGGCGGCAGGCGGCCGAGGAGAACCGGGACGAAATTCACGAAACGTTCAAAGGAGCTGATATGATTTTTTTAACCTGTGGCCTTGGCGGCGGAACCGGATCAGGCGGCACGCCGATCATTGCAGAAGTTGCGCGGGACGCCGGAGCCCTTGTTATTGGTGTAGTCACAAAACCCTTCGCTTTTGAAGGTGTACAGCGGGGGCGTATTGCCGACGAAGCGTGGCAGAAATTGCGGGATCGGGTTGATGCCCTGATCACTATTCAAAATGACCGATTGCTTGATATCATCAACAAAGAGACGTCTCTTATCAACGCATTTATTATGTGCGATGACGTACTGCGTCAGGCGGTCAAGGGCATTTCTGATTTAATTACCATGCCCGGAATCATTAATGTTGATTTTGCGGACGTGAATGCGATTATGAAAGATGCGGGCTCTGCCTTGATGGGCGTCGGATACGGCACGGGCGAGGACCGTGCGGTTGCGGCGGCAAAGGCGGCAGTGAATTCTCCGCTCCTGGACATTTCTATAAATGGCGCGCGTGGGGTTTTATTCAACATTGCCGGCGGTTCGGACCTTACCATGTGGGAGGTGAACGAAGCGGCAAAAGTGATTACGGAATCAATTGATCGGGACGCGAAAGTTATTTTTGGCG
>Ga0155236_141_pt2 | contig 19332 bp, 16 predicted proteins | sample RifCSPhighO2_02_FD_106204 | JGI IMG/M metagenome (GOLD analysis project Ga0155236, IMG submission 106204) | Candidatus Sungbacteria bacterium RIFCSPHIGHO2_02_FULL_47_11 | reverse complement strand
ATCGCCTTGACGTCCGGAGCGTCCCCGAAGCTGGTTATCAATCCTGCGCGCTTCGTGCCGCGCTGTACCGATAACATACAACCCCCCAGCTTTGCGGACTTCGTCCGCTTCGCGGGACGACGACGAATTTCCACCGAGAATAATATCAACACCGCGTCCTGCCATATTGGTTGCAACAGTTACGGCACCACTCCGACCAGCTTGCGCGATGATGAGTGCTTCCCGTTCGTGGTTTTTTGCGTTGAGGACTTCATGCGGAACCCCTTCAACCTGAAGCATTTTTGAAAGCAACTCGTTTTTCTTGATTGAAACAGTGCCGATGAGGACCGGCTGTCCCCGTTGATACCGTTCTTTCGCTTCGCGAACAACCGCCTGAAATTTGCCGAGTTCGGTGCGAAACACCAAATCCGGCAAATCTTCACGAACCAAGGGCTTGTGCGTCGGGATGGTAACAACATCTAAACCGTACACCTTGTGAAATTCTTCGGCGGATGTCTGCGCGGTTCCGGTCATACCTGCGAGTTTTTCATACATTCGAAAATAATTTTGGAAGGTTATGGTCGCGAGGGTACGCGATTCCTGCTCAACCTTTACACCTTCTTTTGCCTCAATCGCTTGGTGCAGTCCCTCGGACCAACGGCGCCCGGGCATAAGGCGTCCGGTAAATTCGTCAACAATTATAATCTGTCCGTCTTTCACCACATAGTCACGATCCTTGTGGAACAGCGCCTGCGCGCGAAGTGACGACTCAAGATGGTGCACAAATCGAATCCCTTTTTCTTCGTAGATATTGCCAATGCCAAGCATCCTCTCAATTTTATCAATCCCTGGCTCGGTGATTGAAACCGCTTTTAACTTTTCATCAACATTGTAATCCTCGCCTTCTTTCATCTGCGGGATAATACGCGCAAAAACCTGGTAAAGACCCGCTGATTCCGCATCGGGCGCCGAAATTATCAGGGGAGTACGCGCCTCATCAATTAAAATCGAGTCAACCTCGTCAACGATTGCATAGTAGGGAGGCCGCTGGCGTAATTGCTCTGGCAGATATTCAAGATTATCCCGTAAATAGTCAAAGCCGAATTCATTGTTGGTGCCGTAGGTAACACCTGCCCCGTACGCTTCGCCGCGGCTTGCCGGACGGAAATGATTTAACCGTTCATCTCCGTGCTGCTGGGAATCGGAATAGTCAGGATCATACACCCCGGAAAAGTCATGGGTAATCACGCCGACTGAAACTCCAAGAAAATGATACACCGGCCCCATCCAACCCGCACCCACCTGCGAGAGATAATCATTCGGCGTTACCAAATGCGCTCCGCGGTCCGCAAGGGAGTTTAAATATAAAGGAAGGGTCGCAACAAGCGTCTTCCCCTCGCCTGTTTTCATCTCGGCAATTTTCCCCTGATGCAGAGCGACGCCGCCGATAATCTGCACGTCAAAATGACGCTGTTTGAGCGTTCGTTTTGCCGCTTCGCGGATTGCGGCGAAAGCCTCTGGCAGTATAGAATCGGAGTCACCGCCGTCGGCTATCCGCCTTTTTAATTCTTTGGTTAAACCACGAAGTTCCTCGTCCGAAAACCGCTCGTATTCTTTCTCGAGCGCATTGATCTCTTGCACCAGCGGTTCAATAGATTTTATGTACCGTTCGTTCGCATCGCCAAAAATTTTACCCAAGAGTGACATATGAGAAACATTATACGCCTTTTTATGAAATAAAAAAAGGCGCCTTGTGGCACTCGGAGTTTTTAATGATTCTTACTCTTCATCTAAACCGCTCTGAAGTTCAAATAATCTGGCGTGATAGGCCTTTTCTATTTCTTTCACCATTTCCTCGGGAGTCATTCTCTCGAAATTAAGATCAACATCGAGTCCCCACTCGGCCGCGGTCTCGATCATGAGATTTATAATCTTAAGAACCCTGTTTTGGTCAAACTCCCTAATCTCTGAAAACCTTGCTACCACCCTTTTGTCGGTCAAATCTTTCAGTTTTGCCGTATTTATTTCGCTAGCCAGCACCTCGTCAACAATCTGCCTATCCAGAGACCCGATCTCCATACCTTCTCTACGCATTTGATGCATAAACTCGCGAAACTGAATCAGTATCTCTTTTTGTCTATCAAACCAGCTAAAATACTCCTGGCTCGTTAATTTTTTAAGAGCCTCTTTTCTGGCTTGCTCTTTGCCTTCCTTTGTCAGTCTTATACCTTCAACCATATAGCTTTTACCTCCTTAATAATATCTGGGAGTAAGTATAGCCAATCTAAATAGCAAAGTCAATAGCGCGCCCGCAGACGCCGAATTGCTACTTAACTCCCTTCTTCCCGAATCCTTCCTTTCCGGTAGAGACGAGCCTCGGACGCATACCGTTCTTTTTTCGCCTGCCGCGCCACGCGCCGATTCTGTGCCGTTGTTCTTCCCTTAAACCGCAGAATTTCGCGCGCCAACGCATCATGCAAAATATCACAAGCGGCGCGGATGTCCTCGTCATCAACTTCCGCGCGAAGCACGGTTTTTCCTATTGTGAGCGTCGCTTCCGCATAGTAAACCTTGCCTTTGCGATGGTGACGCGTGGTTCTTGCAAACTCCAGATCAAGAATTGGAAAATCGGCCGCAGAAACTTCTTCAAACAGTTTGCGTACGGGTAGAATAATTTTTTTCTCTATATACGATCGGAGCGAGGGCGTGATGGACAAATTTTTTTGTCGTATAGTGGTACGCATGATTTCATTTTTATTGTACGGTCCCACAGAAAATGTACAACTGTGGATAACTCGCTGAAAATCCATTGACATACTTTTCATGTTGAGTAAAGATTAAAGTAGAGAAAAAAATCTGCATCGCAGAAAAAAACTATATCTTCGTTGTGCTTGATATATCTGGTTCGCTCGGTCGCAGTGAAAGCAATCTTTCGTTGCGACCTCGCTGCCAAATATAAAAAAATGCATGATGCGTTCGCAACATTGCTAAAACCTTTTTGTGAACGCAGGTCGAAATTGTGCAATATTATGATTCGTCGATCAAAATAAACTACTGGTTAATACAAAGGAGTATCTAAAAATGGCTAAAAAAAGAAAAGTCGCAAAGAAAGCAAAGAAACGCAGAAGATAATATCTTCCTTTGCATCACTAAAACCAAAACCCCCTCGTGGGGGTTTTGGTTTTAGGGTTAAAATCCTAGATATTGTATTTCTTCTTCAAGCGAAATCCCAAACTTGTCCTTAACGGTATCCTTAATACGCGTAACAAGCTCTACGACGTCCGAAGCCGTGGCAGTGCCGGTATTTATTATAAAATTAGCGTGACGGGAAGACACTTCCGCGCCGCCGATGCGGCATCCTTTCAAACCCGCATATTCAATCAAGAATCCTGCTGACAGAAACCCCCTCCGGTTGACCCCCTTCTGCCATGCGATATTTGCGCGCCGAAGAAAAGCAATGATATCGTCGCTCGCCGTCACCCCCTTAAACGTGCTTCCCATGGTTTTTTCTCCGATCGGCTGCTCCTCTACGCGCTCCTTGCTTTTTTTCTGAATCTTACGAAAAATATTTTGGGCTGTCGCGGGGTTGATTTTTTTTAACTTAAAGGTTGCATCTACGATAATCCATTCGGGGCGTTTTTTAAAAATTGATTCACGATAGCCGAATCCACAACTTGTAGCTTGTAGCTTGAAGCTTGCCCGCTCCGCAGGAGCTTGAGCGAGGCGAGTAACTTTTTTTGTATCAAAAACCATTACACTTTCAACGTTGTCCCGAACTTCGCCGCCAAAGCATCCCGCGTTACCTCTGATTGAACCCCCGACTGTTCCCGGGATACCGGTACCCCACTCAAACCCGGTAAGGCCGACTTGGACGGTCACCATTGCAAGCCGCGGCATCATGACACCCGCACCGGCATATGCTGTTTCACCTTCTATCTTTATTGCATCGTTTCGCAAATGAATAACGAGGCCAGGGAACCCGTTGTCGCTTATCAAAACATTCGATCCGGCTCCCAACACAAAAAACAGCAACTCCTTTTCTGCCGCAAAACGCACCGCCGCTTCTAGCTCGTTGGCATCGGTCACATCACAAAAATACCGAGCAGGACCGCCGATTTTTATAACCGTGTATGAAGCCAGAGAAATATCCTCTTGAATACGCATTACCATACTTCCACTTTAGAACAAACGGAATTCAGTTTGCAATGTTTTAAGCAATAAACCATAATAAAAAAGAGGCCTTTTAGGGGTCGCGGGCAGGCACTCACTTAGGACCCCGCACTAAAATTTTCATTGGCCTTCGGCCAAAATGAAAGTGCAAATTTAGTGACGTGGCAAGCAAATGAGTTATTCCTTGTTTGTCTGAAATTTCGAGCCGCAGGCAAAGAAACTTCAGTTACAAACAGCAATCCCTCACATTTTGTAGTGGGGTACTGGGCAGGCACTCACTTAGGACAAATGAGTTGGAGTTAAACCCCTAGTGCCCCTCTACAGAAAAATGCGAGGGAGAATTAAACCCTCGCGATCCCTAAAAGACTTTTCGTATACAAAAAAGGCACCTTGCGGATGCCTAAGGTATAATTACATCTTTTAGCCGTTTGGAGTATTTGGTAAGATTCCGACACCCGGTTTTGGTAACCTGCACAAGATCTTCGAGCCGCACCCCTAGCTCTTCGTCAGGATAGTAGAGACCGGGCTCTACAGAAGTCACCAAACCCTCCGGTAATGGGTAGGAATTTTGATTAATCCGCGCAGGAGGCTCGTGGCAAAGAAGTCCGAGCCCGTGGCCGGTGCCGTGTATAAACCCGCGGCATTTCGCAAGATCGGTCTTAAACCCCTTTTCTGAAAATCTTTTTTTAATCGCGGTATGAATATCCTTTCCGTCCGCCCCCTCCCGAACCATCGCAATACCCAATTCCTGTCCCTCAAGCACCGCCTCATACATTCGCAGAAAAAGCTGTGGCGGGGTTCCTTTAACAAACGTCCGCGTCATATCGGAGAAATAACCTGTCTCGCGTGAATATGGATAAATGTCGAATATAATCGACGTATGCGCGCGAAGCGGCCCACTACCGAGATGGTGAGGGACTGCGGCCTGCGCTCCGGAGGAAACAATCGTATCCCACGACGCGCACCCGCGCTTAAAGAGCTCAAACTCAATAAAGGAACGCACATCTTCGGAGGTAAGCGGCTTTCCCTTCTCCACGATGAGGCCGTGCTTGATGGTCGCATGAATAAGTCGTTCACGCACAAGACCCAAGACATCCTTTACGTGCCCCTGTACCTGAAGGATATAACCCACCTCCTTTTTTGTCTTTGCAATACGGCCCTCGTACCACGGCAACTTGCCTACCTGCACTCTTGCCCCCTCCTCACGCAGCCGCTCGACAACTGCAATCGGCGTTAGGGGATGCACCTCAAGAGCCCCCCGATAATGATGCTCTTTCAGCAGTTGCTTTATTACGCGGACCATTTCTTGCGTTCCCAAATTCTTAAAATAATCCTCGTAATTTAATACAGTACAGTTTTTTGCCTGAATTTTTGCCCGCATAAATTCCAAAGATCCGACTAGTAAAAGCCGCTTCCATCTTCCGTCTTCGCGCTCAAGTTCAAGAAAAAAGTAAGGGTCCACTAGGGGCATCCTCACAAGCCAAAATAAATCCATATTGATACTCTCAGCCATATACGTAGCGCCATAGATAAGTCGCACTCGTTTTATTCGCATAATAGAATAGCTCCTCTTTAAAAATAGTTTAATCAAAGATACCAAATCCTGACCATAAAAGCAAAATCCCCCTTACGGGGTATTTTGCCGGACAAATTGGAGCTTCAGGAATGACCCTTTAGGGGATAACTCCCAAAAACACTCACATACACTATTTGTAGCAAATTGCCGGAAAAAAGTCAAGGGGCTTGTCCACACCCAAAAAAATGGCCAACACCGGGTGTTGACCACACTAAAAGGTGTAACTTTTTCTTTCAACGAACTGTGTGGAAACCAGTATAACTGGAATTAACGCAAAGCCGCAAGGCGCCTTCAACCCTTCGCAAAACAGCATTCACCTCATAGGGATGCAGTGCTCTACCCAGCAGCGGGTGCGGCACCTCCACAACCTGCACCTTTCTTGCAAGTCGCTTAGAGAGCATTAAACAATACCTTTTCACAAGGGTACCGACGAACCTCCTTCCCGCAACAATGATGAGGTCCGGAGCGGATCTCTCTATGATATGGCATAATTGACATGCACTGTACGCAGGGTGGTCGTTAAGCAAATATCCCATTGAGGGCGCGAGACACCGAACGTCTTCGAATGCGTATGTAGCAACCTCTACAACCTCGTTCGATACCCTCTCCTTCACCGCATGGAATGATATAATCTTATGAACATGCCGAATGATCCATATCATGTTTTCCTCATATTCTCTTTGGGTGACCCAAAAACTGTGCCCCTTGAAAGAAGGAGGGTTGTCACAAATAATCAATAGGTTTGGTCTCATACAACATCCTTTCGTACTGGTCCTAATTAAACTAATACTGCGAACTCCTGACAAAAACAAGCCCCCTTGCGTTATAAAGAGAGCATAATGTCTAGAGAAAAAATACTCTATGTAATCACAAAATCGGTGTGGGGAGGGGCGCAAAAATACGTGTACGACCTTGCGACGAACCTACCCAAAGATCGGTTTGAGACAGTAGTTGCCACTGGAGGGAATGGGCCGCTTGTAGAAAAGCTGGAACAAGCGCTCATCCGCACCATAGCCCTTCCGGTCCTCCAAGAAAGCGGGGGGTTTTTCGAAGTGATCTTTTCTTTAATAAACCTCCACGCCCTCTTCACACTCATCAAGATTCTCCGCACCGAACGACCAAACATCATCCACCTTTCGAGTTCAAAAATCGGCGGCATTGGCGGCGTTGCCGCATTTATTTTTAAACTTTCAAACTTTTTTACTTTTAAACCTCGCGTAATATTTACCGTACACGGTTGGCCGTTTAACGAGGCACGGCCGTGGTGGCAACGGGGCGTCGTTTTCATTGGGAGCTGGTTTTCCGTCTTGTTTCAAAACAAAGTGGTTTTAATCGATACGCCCGACTATCGCACTGCCGCCAAATTCCTGCCTCGCCGCAAACTTGTACTAATACCAAACGGCATCGGAGAAATCGATTTTCTGCCGGGAGAAGAAGCGCGATCATTCCTTGCACGAAAAATCGGACGCCCAATTACTTCGGACACCGTCCTTATCGGAACCATTGCCGAACTTACCCGGAATAAAGGCCTACCCATTTTACTCTCCGCCATGTCGAGGTTTAACCTCAACAATAATTACTATAGGGGCTTAACCTCTATAGTAATCGGCGAAGGAGACGAACGAAAACAACTCACGGAGACGATACAATCTTCGGGGCTCTCCCGCATAATATCCATCACGGGGTCCATCACCGACGCCGAAAAATACCTTAAAGGGTTTGATATCTTTGTGCTCCCCTCTTTGAAAGAAGGACTCCCTTATACTATTATGGAAGCCATGGCGGCGGGTCTTCCGATTGTGGCAACGAATGTCGGGGGGTTGCCCGACCTTATCACGCATAAAAAAGAGGGACTGCTCGTGCCGCCGATGAATCCGGGAGCGTTGGGTACGGCACTCGCGGAATTAATTGAAAATAAGGGTCAGCGAAAAATGCTTGGCGCACGGGCGCAAGAAAAGGTTCAAAAATACTTCCGATTTGAAACCATGCTCACAAAAACCATCGCACTCTATCGTAAACCCCGTTAGAGATGTAGAACAGTATCAACCAGAATAAAGTACTAAATCTGTGGAGTGCGGAAACTGCCAAAGAAAATATCACTACCAAAATCTCTAACGGGGTAAACCCCGTTAGGAGTTTGAGGCGAAACTTCTCGGGGGTCTCATTGATGAACCAGAAAATTTTTCCAGCGCATATCTTTGATACGAACTACACTTCTACTGGGGTAAACCATGATCAAAGGTGACCGAACAATTAAAATAATACTTATACTTCTTGGCGATTTTCTGCTTTTGTATGCAGCGCTTCTCGTTGCACTCTTGGTACGCTACTGGCCCGAACCGAGCTGGCCGATCATTGACTTACATATTACGCCCTTTACGTTTATCTTCCCCGCATGGCTTGTGCTCTTTGGCGCATTCGGTCTTTACGATATTAAATTCATGAAAAATGGTAAACAGTTCTTGTATCGTCTGCTCCGCGCCATGGCGACGAACACCGTATTCACTATTTTCGTTTTCTACCTCGTTCCTCTCTTTGAACTGGAGCCGCGAAGAAACTTGATTATTATCGCCGCAGTAACAACGGTCTTCATCTTTGTCTGGCGCGTTCTTTTTAACGTACTCATCATCCGTACCCCCGCCTCACGCGTACTCTTTTTTGGAACGAACAAAGAAACAACGGAACTCGCGGACTATCTTCTCAAAAACCCACAATTGGGGCAACAACCAATCGCTTTCATGTCGGCAAATAGGGAAGAGCCGCCTGGGAACGCCGTCGGTCTCCCTTATTTTACCCAAACCACCGACCTTCGGCACGTCGCTGTCGATTTTTCAATTGATACGATTGTGATTTCGCACGGAATCAAAGAAAACAAAGCGCTCGTGCAGGCACTTTTTCAAGTCGTACCTTTAGGTATTTCCGTAATAGAATTTACAAACTTCCACGAAATGCTGACCGGAAAGATTCCTTTATCCCTTATCGGCGAGGTGTGGTTTCTCGAAAACCTGGTCGGAACGAAAAAGCCGCTGTATGAATTTTTCAAAAGAGGTATTGATATTATCGTCGCTCTAATTCTTGGAATACCGACCCTCGCACTACTGCCGTTTACTGCGCTTGTAATCATCGCCGCAACCCTAAAAGACGTTTTCTCGTATAAAATCAGAAGGGCGCGGCGCGGCGATGGTTTACTCTTCTTCCGCCAAAAGCGGATCGGCAAAAACGGGACGGTTTTTGACTTTATCAAATTCAGAAGCTACATTTTGGGCGCAGAAAACATGCACGAGGCAAAAGAAATCGCCAACGACCAAAGACAATACGCAGTCGGCAACTTTCTTCGTAAATCATACCTGGATGAACTGCCTCAGATATGGAATATCTTTAGGGGGGAAATGTCGTTTGTTGGTCCGCGACCCGAACGCCCCGAGTACGTCGAAGAGCTCAAGAAAACAATTCCTTTCTATGAGATGCGGCTCCTGGTGCCTCCCGGAATTACAGGATGGGCGCAAATCAACATGGAAAACGATGCCTCGGTTGAAGACGCGTCGGAGAAAATGCAATACGACCTCTACTACATAAAAAATCGGTCCTTTATTTTGGACCTCCTGATACTTATACGGACAATCTCTGCAATATTAAGAAGACAGGGCCGGTGACGAGAATCATGAATCAAGAATCAGAATATCCACGGTAATACTGAGTCAAACAAGATTATAAAGACGCTTAAGTTCTCCTATCCCCTCCATGAAATCAATACGCGGTTCCCAGTTAAGGAGTTGTTTCGCTTTTGTGTTGTCGGCAAGGGTCTCCCGCACCTCGCCTTGCCGCGGTTCAATAAATTTCCACTCACCGCCGATAATCTCCACAAGTTCTGTGGGACTATAGTTTTTTCCTGTTCCGATATTAATAATCTCTCCCACTCCTACATGAGGTGATCCCATAGCGAGAAGATTTGCACGCGCAACATCAGTAACATGCGTAAAATCTCGTTTTTGGTCGGGCACAACACTCATTGGCTCGCCGTTTTTTCTTTGTTCAAGAAAAATACCAACTACCGTTGCATACGGCCCGTCACGCGAGGTGGTCTGACGCGGGCCGTACACGTTAAAATAACGAAGCGATACCGTCTCAAGACCGTAAAAACGCGACGCCATGACGCAATACTGCTCTCCAACGCGTTTTTGAATCGCGTAAGGGATAACCGGTTCTGGAGGCATATCCTCACGCAACGGCATGGTGTTGCGCGCGCCGTACGCGGAAGAAGACGCGGAATAAACCACGCGCCTAACACCGCTGTCTCGCGCGGCAAGGAGCACGTTCAACGTTCCCGTGATATTGATATCATTGGTTAGTTTCGGCTGCTGGATGGAATACTGCATCCGCGGCTGTGCGGCCGTGTGAAAAATGCCGGCTGCCCCCGCAAAAATCGGGGATAGTTTCTCGAAATCCCGAATGTCAATTTCATGTAGCGTTGCCCGCGGATTCAAGTGTTCGCGCTTTCCCGTCAGAAAATTATCAACCACATGCACCTCGCATCCCCGCCCCAGAAGAGCGTCAACAATATGGGAACCGATAAAACCGGCTCCACCGGTGACTATATACTTCATAAAATCCAACTTTTGACATTTGACCTTTGACCTTTGACCTTTTTCTGTATCCACTCATGATCATGCACGCTCACGTCCTCCGAGGTAAGCCCTTGAGTAGCAAGCAGGGTTTCGTTATATTCGCGCATGGCTTTCAGAAACGCAAGTCCTTTAGAGAGGCGTTTATGTTCGGGTGTACGTTGCGACAACGTCCCCAGTGTTTTCTCGCCGTTCGCAATCAAGGCATCGGTGTCTTTCGTAAAGCAATAACCGCCATAACCCCGATAGTTGTGGTAATCAACATTAAGCCACGCGTCCCCAATGCGGCGGTCATGCGCCAGCATCGCACGCACATGTTCATAACGCACGGGAGCGCGCACGCCTTTTTTTGAATTCGCCATTTCAAGCGTATCGCAAAAATCTTTTAGCACATTGGCGTACGTCACCTTGAGCGCTCCAAAAATATTACCCGCGTATTTTCCCAACTCGGCTTCGGTCGCGTTGAGCCGCATAAAGGTATATGTACCAAGCGTCCCAGGCGATGAAAAAAAGGCGGTAGGCAAAAGCCCCAAAACAGCGCTTGTGTGGTTCTGCGAACGCGCTGTATGGCCAACAATCTGGCGATCGGGATTAATCATGTCTTCCCAGGACCTTGACTCGGTGAGAAACTCTGGATTAAAAAGCAAAAAAAGTTTCTGGTGCGCTTTCTGCAGCGATTCCGTTGTACCGGGGGGCACCGTAGATTTTATCACCACAATCTTGGGCGGCTTGATCGTACGCAGGGCTGACCCAATCGCAGCGACGTTCGCACTGCCATCAGGGTTACGCGGCGTGGGCACGCAGACAAAAATCACATGCGCCTGGTTTATATTGTCAAGGCATCCCTTCTTTGAGTCAATGTCATACAAAAAAAGATCCTTCCCGCGGCGATGCCCCCGCACCTCCTCAAAGTACCGCTTAAGCGGGGTTCCGACCATGCCGATACCGATTATTCCAATTTTGAGATTGTTTTGAGACATAGTTCATTACTTTTAACGCACAGACATTAACCTTGGTTACGTATAAAAATTTTCAATACTCAATTTTCAATAATGATTGTCGTGTTTGAAAATTGGAAATTGATAATTGAAAATTATTTTGTATTAAGGTATTCATAAAACTTCTCCACTCTTTCTTTCAGGATTGGATCAAGCTCTGCCGCGCGAGCGGCATGTTCTCGCGCCTCTTCAATCCGGCCGATTTCGGCAAAGAGCGCTGCCAACGCCGTATGATATTCGGCATTATCGGGATATTTCTTCACCAGATGTTCGTAGTAACGGGAGGCACTAAGTAAATCCCTTGTTTGAGCATAAGCTTCTCCGATGCGACGCGCACCTTCATCGCCAAACATCGTTTCATCAAATTGCGCCCGCACCTCCCCAACTACTTCACGATTACCTGCCAAAATACCTACAATCATCAAATTAACCGCCGCCTCGCGATTGCGTGGCTCAACAAGCCACGCCTGACGCAGCTCCCCGATTGCCTCCCCGGTTCTTCCGGTTTGCAGATAAAACTGCGCCAGTTCGAAATAGAGAATTTGTTTTGTGGAACTTAGACGGATTGCTTCTTTGAGAAGCGGTTCAACCTCGCGCGCATACGCAGGATTAAGACCCTTCGCGTTGCTCAAAATCGCGGCCATAAAAAGCATATGCTTAATGTCCTTCGTAGGACGAGAAATTTCTTTTTTTATCTCTTCCAATGCCAAAGAAACAATCGCGACGCGTTCTTCCTCGGTAAAACGCTCGTTGGTCGCAGCACTTCGGGCAAAAGAGGCCAACTGTTCACGAACTTCGGTATCGCCAAACGTCTTATACGACAATGCTTCCTTAAACGCCGCAAGTATGACGCTCCCCGATGCGCCCTGCTGATGAATCGAGAGTGTCCGAATAAGGGCGCGAGATTCTTTAATTGGTTTTATGTGCAACGGATAGAGAAATACTAGAAACACAAAAAAAGCGATACCCGCTATCGTCCAAAACCGTACCGCACCGCCACCAAAACGACTGTTGCTTGTTACCTTGGAGGCCGCCACGGATACATCCAACAAAGAACCATGATTGGCATACGCCAAAAATGAAAAGAAGAGAAGATACGTATTCAGATTGTCAAAGACAAAGAAATTCTGAATGAGGTGGCCCACCAACGCGATGCCAAACGCAACCCCGACCCACGGGTCAACGCGAAACGAACGCACCCCCTTCCAGAGCGCAAAAAAAGCTCCGCCGATCACCGAGAAAAACGCCGCAAGCCCCACGACACCCGCATGCACCAGCCAATCAAGCACGATATTGTGCGAGCGGTCGAACCACGGCTCTGACGACCACAATACCGGATCAAAATATTTCTGGAAAACTAGATAATAATTTTCCTGTCCCCAACCAAGAATCGGCCGCTCCATTGCTCCTTGAAAAGACATCTTCCAGATGGCAAGACGCGACCGAGTCGTACGATCGGTCAAAGAAATTGAGGCAAATCGTGAAAGAACCGGGCTTGAACGCACAAAATCGCTTGAACGAATCTGCCAGAAAATGACGGGTGCCACAATAGCCACAGCCAAAAACACGGCGGTCCACGGACGAAATTGAGGCCGTTGCGGAAAAATTTTCTTCCAATAAAAAACGCATGCACCAAGCAACAGTATGATGCCAAGAACCAGCGCGACTGCGGTTCCCCGCGTTGCGGTAAAATAAATAATGAGAAGCTCAAAAATTAGAGCGGCCGTATACACAAAACGGAGCCACCAGTACTGCCATAACATTCGTACCAGGGCCAAAATAAGCCACACATGAAACGAGAGATACGCCGCAAGATAAGAAGGATTTCCAATGGTTGAATCAACCCTAACTCCCCCCTGAAGCGATATTCTGTAGCCAAACTTCTGCAACATGCCCATAAACGCGACAATGACGCTCGCCGCAAGAGTCGCGTGAAAGAAAATGAGCCAATCGCGTTTCGTCTGAAAAACCGAAACCATCATCAAAAAGTAGAGATAGAGATGGAAAATCATCATAAATCCCTCCATCCGTTCATAGTTTGAGAAAAACGACCGGGAAGGATTCACGCCGAAAAGATCCGCAAAAAAGAGCACTGCCACGAAAACCGTAATCAATTTAACTAGGGACGTCAGTTTGGGACGATACTGCGGCCACGCGGCGATCAAACCGACCCACGCCACGAAAAGAACCTCAACCAGAATCCGGAACGCAAAATTCTTTCCCGTAATAAAGGGGAAGAGCATGCCGCCAGAAACATAGAGCGGCAAAAAGGGAATCACCCAAAGACCGATTTTAATACTCCATACTACGACGCGTTCTAATTGGTTTTGAAACATGAATGTATAGTATTTTAATACTTACGAAAAATCAAGGAAAAGCGGCAAGTGGTCGGAAACTACATCCGGTAAAACTTTAAACTCTTTAACCCTGACCTCCGGGGAAACGAGGATATAATCCGCGAATTTCATGTCCTTGGTATAATAATGACTGCGCGTTGAGATGATGCCATGCTCTTTTACCAAATTTCTCATTCCTTCTTCGAGCATCGAAAGGCTACGAGTATCTGGAGCTAAATTGAAATCACCACAAAGTATCTTGCAACCATCAAAAGAATCAAGAAACTTTTTCACATTCCGAGACTGCTCGAGTCGCACGGGGTTGTCTACTTTCCCGTCTGGCGCCCAGTGGCCATGTAAATTATATATGGTGTATTGTGCTCCACCAACTACTGCCTGAACATATTGTACTGCCCTCCCGTAAGTGGTTATATCGTCCCCCTCCATTGCATTTCTCCAACGATAGACAAATTGGTCTCCCGTTGCCGTTACTGGTATGGTCTGTCGTACGAATATCGCAAGGTTTTCCCGACCATCCTGCAGACACACAAAGTGCCCCGTATGTTCAGGTAGTACAGACTCGATGTCCCAGTACACGCGGGGACGAGCCCCTTCCCCTCCAGAAATTGACGCATCACGATCGTCCCGTCGTACCTCTTACAAACAAAAAATATCAACGTCCTTTGAGTGGCGTTTGAAAAACTCTATAAGCGGTTCATAAATCCTGCCGCCCCAAATGTTTAATGTAATCAACTTCATACTCAATGAATAAAATCTATTCCAACATTCTTAAGAATTTGAGAATAGGTGTTTTATGGTTTTACGACGGGTGTTCCTTTCAGTTGTGAGAACGTTTCTTCGGATATTTTGAGTATAAAGACGCATCATCCTTTTATTACCGACCTCATCTTTTCCTTAACTAGTACTATTCCATAAACGGCAAAACTGGTTAAAAGGGGCGCTATGGGCATGCGATAGCGTGGTTGAACCCCGAGCCCTTGCAAAAGAATATGTGGCAAAGCAAAAACAAGAATTGCCAATAAAATAAATAAGACAGCTCGCCCCCCTTCTCCCCTCAACCGAAGCATACCTGCCAATCCCATGAGAGACAATAATGAAACCGCCGCAAGATAGACCCTCCCTACCCACGCGAATCCGAAAGCGGTGATACACCGGAGCCCACAATCAAGCCGGCTTTTCAGTTCGGACAAAAGACCCGAAACCCCCCCGCGTGAAAAAGCTTGATGGTAGGAGGTTTCTGAAAACGGGAGGTCCTGAATTACCTCCCACTGCAAGAGGGGCGTTAACCAGAGGGGTTTGGTAAAGTAGTCAAAGGCGGCAAATGCAACAACCTCGGCATAAGCCCGTGGTGCCGCAAACAAAATCGTTTTAAATTCTCCGATCATCCAGTCGCGGTATTGAAAATTTTCCGAACCCAAAATTTCTCCGCGCAAGGACGGAAACGAGAAGCTGCTCAAATTTAATTTTGGTTCTTGTTCATGGTCTTCAAGACGTTGTAGCAGCGCCAGCCGCGCTTCATGGTGCGAGGTATTGTCGCGAAACGCAATAATCTGCGAGGCGAGCGTCGGATAAAGAGCAAAGGCATCCGCCGAAGACAACCGAAATGTGCCAAAAACGGTAAAATTCCTCACCGACCATGGAACAAGGAACAATGAAATAATAAGCGCCGCGCCGCCAAGCGTCCCCGCGAGCGAAAGAACCCTGCGGGGACTACTTTTCCACCATCGCCAGCCAGCAAAAATACAATAGAGGGGAAACAAAGAAAGACTCAAAGGCCGGATGAATGCCGATACTCCCAAAAAGAAAAAGGACCACAAAACGAACTTCCGATCATCGCGCCGTAAAAACTGTAAAAAAAGATACAGCGAAGCAACGGTAAAAAAAGCAAAAAGCGCATCGCTCATTAAAGAAAGCGCGACGCTGATAAAACCGAGATCAATGAAAAACAAAACAGCGGCAACAAGAGCAAGATTTTTCCTTTCAAAAAGCATCATTGCAATGCGGTACGTTAAGACAACAATCCCCGCGTAGGCCGCAATCTGCAAAACGAGGGCAAGAAAGTACCCTCCGCTCAACGCTTTGGAAAAGGCAAGGAACAGCGGATAGCCCGGAGTTCGCACTGCGGTAAGAACATACGGAGGGGAATTGCGCAAAGAAAAACCGTGCCCCTCCAAAAAATTTTCTCCAAGAATAACATATTGAACCGCGTCGTTGCCGCTCCCCATAAAGCCCTGCATGCCGACGGTATTCCAAACAAATAAAAAAACAGCTGACATAAGCGCTGCTGCCAGAAATCCTATCTCGAGCTCATAGCGAAACCTTTGTAAAAAGTCAGTCATGGTTTTTTGGCAATCACCATAAACGAGCTTCCGAACGGAATAGAAATAAAACGTATCAAAAATTTTTCACACCGAAGAATAAAAAGAAGGATCCGGTTCAGAGATTGCGGGAATTCAATATCGTATGATTTCAAAATCTGCCCTCGCGGAGGAAAAATCTTATCGACTATTTTCCTCACAAAATTTATAGGAACCGCGGGCGTTACAAAATGGCTCTCCTCAAGCACTCGAAAACCGGCGCGCCGCAGCTTTGAAATCAGATCTTTTTTGGCATAACGTCTGATGTGATGCTGAAATTCATCGTGGCGGCTCCAGAGCCATCGATGCGCCGGAACAGTAACAAGCAGATGCCCGCCGTTTTTTAAAATACGAAAACATTCGCGTATTGCCCGTTCATCGTCTTTGACATGCTCGAAAACGTCGAGTGACGACACGAGGTCAAACGATTGATCCTCAACAGGCATTGCTTCTGCTCCGGCTTTTATGAGATTTTCAAACCCTCGGTTCCGCGCAAACCGAAACGCATCGTCAGATACGTCCAAACCGCTTACGCGCCCGAACTCCTTTAGGATCAATATGTTTCCTCCGGGTCCGCACCCAACGTCAAAAACACGGCACTCCGAAGACGGAACGAGGTGCCGGAGAAGAGCTTCTTTTAAAATCTCGCGCCGCCCGATGTTCCAAAAATAAAAATGCTCGCGCCGCGCAAGATCATCGTACTCATGCTGTTCCATAAATTAAAAATTTCCAAATTCCAAACCTCACAATTTCCAAACAAATGCCAAATCTTCAATTTCTAAATTTCAAACACGTTATTTCCGCTCATGCGTATGCGTCACAATGCGATGAGTGTCGTTTTTGTGCGCTTCAATAATTTTTGCCGCATGCTCCAAATTTCGCGCCAAATAATCATAGTGGATAATGTGGTCATTTGAAGGCATGGCCAAAAGAATTGTTTTACAGCCCGCGCTCTTTCCCGCATCAATATCGCGCCACCAGTCGCCGACCATAAAGGAACGCGGAAGGTCAATATCATATTTGTCCGCCGCGTCAAGAAGCATCCCAGGATTCGGCTTGTGGCAACGACATCCTCCATCTATAGGATGCGGACAGACCATAATATCATCCACTCCCGTTTCATCTTTAATACGGCGGTGCATCTCATTCAATGTTGCTTGCGACTTTTTTCCCATCGCAATATCTGGCTGATTAGTAACTACAACCGTCAAATATCCCATCTTTTTTATTCGATCAACCATCTCACGCGCACCCCGAGCAATATGAAAATCATTAAGAGAACGAGGTGCAACGCGTTTCTCTTCTCCATAATCTACAAGATCAACCAAAACTCCGTCCTGATCCAAAAATACTGCTTTGTTTTTCGGCGCATAGTTTTCGATTTTTTCTTTCAGCCGAAACACAATCAAATGGTGGAGTTTCAGATGAAACGACTCCACAAGCGGAGTGATGAATGCGGGAACAACCACCGATATATCGCACAAATCCTTCATCGCTCCTCCGTCAAAACCGGAAAATCCAATCGTTGTACCGCCGCGATCTTTTATAAACTGCAGGCCGCGCAGAATGTTTTGCGACCACAAACCACTTTTATCCTTACCAGATCCCCCATGCACGCTGAACGCAACCCCAATACCGCCGGGCGTATAGTACGTATGGAGCAGTTGATCATACAAGGTGTCCCAGCCGCGATCGTTAATGGTCGCGGTTACAATCGGAAAGTTATCCCCAAGACACATTGCTTTAATCGCGCGCGCGTTCATTTTGTCATTAATCGTCTTGCCAAGATCACAGGCAAAATGATTTGCGGTTGATGCCGAACCGCCGTTCCCCATCGTATAGACCCACAAATCGCGCCGCCACGCGTGAAAAAGCGCCTCAATCACCTGATCGATTTTTTCACGGTCAAATCCCGTAAGAATTTCCTTGGTGTCTTCAAAATATTTATTTATGTAGTCGTGGTGTTTCATTTAATATAATCCTTCTTCCAACTTCCCCCGCTTGCTGTCTCCGGGAATTTCCATGATATCGCTGACAACGTACGGAGTGAAATCCCGCCCTTCATAATATACACGCACCAGAAGTTCCGCGACAAAACCCATCATGAAAAGAATAAAACCGAGTATTAAAAACATAACTGCGAGCAGAGAATACGGAGATTCAATAATATGAATTCCCTCGACATACGTTGACGTCACCGCAATTCCGGCGGAAACCAACGCCACGAAAATGCTCACAATTCCCCAGCCGCCGAAAAAAACAAGAGGCCGACCCGAGTGGCTGAACAAAAATTTTACTGTAAAAAGATCCGCAATGTCCTTGACTGCTTTCATGAAATAATGCTTTGAAATTCCGTGTTTACGCTCGTGATGCCGAACCGGAATCTCCGCAACCTTAGCGCCCCGCGCGTGTAAAATAACCGGCAGAAAAACATGCATCTCGCCGTACAAATGCACCCCGTGCATAAACTCTCTCTTAAACGCTTTGAGCGCACAGGCAAAATCGTGAAGTTTTAATCCGGTCACGAAACGAGTCAGCCAATTCGCTGCCCGGGAAAGCAGCCATCGCCCAAAAGAATCCTTGCGCTCCCGCCTCCAGCCGGCGACACAATCATACCCTTCATCTATTTTCTCAAGCAGTAACGGGATATCTGCGGGATCGTTCTGGAGGTCAGCGTCCATGGTAATAATAACGTCGCCCCGCGCGGCATGAATCCCCGCGTCAAGCGCCGAGGTCTGCCCGAAATTTTTTGTAAACACGATAATTTTTATCGGAGTGCACTCCTTGAGACGCTCAAGTGTTGCATCGGTTGAGCCATTCTCAACCGCAATAATTTCGTACGGCACGCGAAGTTGCTCCGCCACCTCTTTGATGCGATGATAGAGTTCTTTAACATTATCTTCCTCGTTGTACGCGGGAAATATAATTGAAATCATGCCAAAGTTATGTGCTGGGTAAAGGTTTTGTTTCAAAAATTTCTTCGCCTTCGGCTCGAATTTTTGGGCCAAGTCCTTTACGCCATCCACTTTTCAAAATCTCTTAAAAACTCATTAACCACCTCGTCGGTCTTAAAATTGGAAACCATGTCAGGGAAAAAAATTGGCGGGACCGTCACAATGTGCGCACCCGCAAGCCCCGCGTTTTTGACGTCGCTTGTGGAACGCATACTGCCAGCAATAATCTCGGTATTAGGATACAGACGATCAAAAATTTCACGAGTTTTCTGCACTACATAGGCGGGGTCGAAATGAGATTCCTGGAGCGCCCCGCGCT
>Ga0155236_155_pt1 | contig 19385 bp, 21 predicted proteins | sample RifCSPhighO2_02_FD_106204 | JGI IMG/M metagenome (GOLD analysis project Ga0155236, IMG submission 106204) | Candidatus Sungbacteria bacterium RIFCSPHIGHO2_02_FULL_47_11 | reverse complement strand
CCACAACATTTACGGCCTCATCCGAACTCATGCGGCTTGGCGCTCACCTTGATGAGGCGGTGCGAATCGCATCGGGGAAGATGCCGCTTTCACTCCTGCAGCTTGCGGGCCGCTCCGCAGTACGAACAAAGATGGATGAGAGAGGCATTCTCTGGTCATTTATAACTGCGGACGACTTTGAAAAAACAGGCCGCAACACTCAAGATATTTCATACCTTGTCAGGCGCCTTGAGCGCGAATTTCCGCCGCAACGGATCTACGCGCTTCTGTGGCAAGACCCACGCCGTCAAACAATTCATGCAACCCTCGCGGGAGAGGTACCGCCACTGGAAACACTCCAGCGCCAGGGCGCGGGCGCGTTCCAAAACCCGCATCTTTTTATCGAGGGTAGTTTCAAGACATTTCGCGAAGCAGAAGAGAAAGTCGGCGCATTGCTTCAGGGGGTTCTCTGACATATAATAGAACCATAAATCAAACACTAATTTTTCACGAATGCCCACTAATTTTATCTGTGTTATTCGTGTATAAATTCGTGAAATAATTCGTGGTTAATAATTTCCCAGAAGAAAAACGAGAGCACAAACTTGAACTCCTTAGACGCAAAGAAGAGGAGGAAAGCGTTAGTTTAATTTCAAAAAAATATAAAATCCCATATCAGAATCTCTCCACGGTCGCCATAGAGATTGACGCGATAAAAATCCTTTCTGAAGACAGAGCGCGCCGGGGAGAGATGGTTGTTTTTCAAACTTCTGGGAAGCGGCTTAAAATCGGCGTGCGCTCGCCCGACAAAGAGGAAACCTCGGCGGTACTTAAAGGCCTTGAACGGGATCGCTATACCTACGAACTGTTTCTCGTCTCCCGTCACAGTCTTGAACACGCATGGGGGTTTTATAAAAAAGTCCCCACAATGGAAGAAACCGAAACTGGGACCGTACAGGTTTCCCACGAGCGGCTTGAAGCCCTGCGAAAAGAACTCGTGGCGCTTGGTGATATTAAAGAGCGCGTCAAGGGCGCGTTCTACGCGAAGACAACCGAGGAACTCGAAATAATACTTGCCGGAGCCCTTTCGGTTGAAGCGTCAGACGTGCACCTTGAGCCGCATGCCGATAGCGTACGGCTCCGCTTCAGAATGGACGGGGTGCTCCACGACATCATTGAAATCCCTATCAAAATATATATGCTTATGCTCTCGCGCATCAAGCTCGTCTCGGAACTGAAACTAAACGTCCACGACAGGGCGCAAGACGGCCGCTTCACTATAAAAACCGGCGGGGCGGAAATCGAGGTGCGCACCTCGGTCCTCCCTGGTCCTGCGGGGGAAAATATCGTCTTGCGAGTCCTCAACCCGAAAACTATTGGCGTTTCGTTCTCGAACTTGGGCATGCAGCCCTGGACCGTGGCAACCATGGAGTCGGAGCTCAAAAAACCAAACGGCATGATTTTGACTACCGGACCAACCGGTTCGGGAAAAACCACAACACTCTATGCATTCATCCAAAAAATTATCTCGCAGGAAATTAAAATCATCACTATTGAGGATCCAATTGAGTACCACATCGTCGGCCTTGAACAGACGCAGGTAGATGCCGAAAAGGGATATGACTTTGCAAACGGCCTCCGATCAATCGTTCGCCAGGACCCGGACATAATACTCGTCGGCGAGATACGTGATTTTGATACCGCGGAAACCGCGATGCACGCCGCACTCACAGGACACCTGGTATTCTCGACACTGCATACGAACGATGCGGCAGGTACTATTCCACGACTCCTTGATTTGGGGGTTCAGCCCGCGATTATTGCGCCGGCAATAAACGCGGCGTTGGCGCAACGGCTTGTCCGGCGGCTCTGCAACGAGTGTAAAATAAAACAACACCTCACCGCCTCCCAAACGCAGGAGATGAAGAAAGCGCTCGCCGCGTTTCCAAAAGTCACTACTGTACCGGACGAAAAATCATGGACCGTGTTTCAGACCCCAAAAAAATCATGCGGTTCATGTAGCGGCATAGGGTACAAAGGAAGAATTGGCATTTTTGAAATTATCCTGATCGATGAGCGGATAGAGGCGCTCATTCTGAAACGGCCGGCAGAAACCGAGATAAAAAAAGAAGCCGCCACGCAGGGGCAGACGACGATGCGTCAGGACGGACTGTTAAAAGTTCTCGCTGGAATTACGGATTTGGCGGAACTTGAACGGGTGATCGGCACATAACTTATCACATTTAAATGTTTAAACATGAATGGCTTGTCTGCTAAGGCCGTGGGCAATTACTCCGGTTTGGGAACGCGGAGGCCAGGATTGATCCCAGGCACAAGTCAGTAACTGGTAACCAGTAACTAATCATTAATTACTGGTAACCAGCAACCAACTTGCCCTGGTGTAAAAATCCCCATTAAGGTCATTCCACCTTAATTGCCCACGGCCTTAGAAAACAATAACTACTTGTAACTAGTTACTGGTAAACAAAAACGGGCCGTGGCCCTCCTTTCCTTAGCGATATTGAACCTAATTACGGTATTTGTCAAGCCCCGTAATACAACTTCGACTGTTTCTTTCGTTGCCCCGAGTAAGCTGGCGGGATACATTCCCCGACGCTATCGTATATTCTTCTCGTGTTGGATGGAAACGAACGCAACAGTCGAAGTTGATATACGGGGTCAAGTATGAATCTATTATAACAAATTAAAGTTATTATGTCAAATAAATCCTCCTCATCCGTCCTCCATGATCGGGACGATACCGCGTTTGATTTAACGCTCCGCCCCCAGCGCTGGGACGAATACGTTGGACAGGAACATATCAAAAGGAATCTTCGAATCTTGATTGACGCGGCGCGAAAACGCAGTGAACCAATTGAACACGTCCTCCTCTCTGGCCCCGCGGGTCTTGGGAAAACAAGTTTGGCGCATTTAATCGCGCGGGAAATGAACACCAACATCCGCGTGACATCAGGGCCCGCAATCGAGCGCGTCGGCGATCTTGCTTCAATTCTTACCAACCTTCAGTCGGGCGAAATTCTTTTTATCGATGAGGCGCATCGACTCAACAAGCTCATTGAAGAGACACTCTATCCCGCGATGGAGACGCGAACACTCGACATTATCATAGGTAAGGGACCATCCGCGCGCACCATTCAGATCGAAATCCCCCCCTTCACACTCATTGCCGCAACAACGCGCGTCGGACTTCTATCAGGACCCCTCCGCTCGCGCTTCGGGGGGTCATTCCGCCTTGATTTCTACGCGCCACAGGAACTTGAACGCATCATTGCGCGTTCTGCCGCAATTCTTGGCGTTGAGATTGAAAAAGAAGCGGTCTCCCGCATTGCCTCGGTGTCCCGTTTCACCCCACGCGTTGCAAACCGGCTTCTCAAACGAGTACGAGATTACGCGCAAGTACATAGTGACGGAACCGTCACCGATGCGATTTCACAAAAAGCGCTCGCGCTCCTTGAAATTGACCAATGGGGGCTTGAACCAATGGACCGGAGGGTGCTTGAAGTAGTCATCCACAAATTCAAGGGCGGGCCGGTTGGACTGCGGGCGATTGCCGCGTCGGCGGCCGAGGAAGAGGAATCGCTCGAGGAAGTTTATGAACCCTACCTAATGCAGTTGGGACTACTGGAACGAACCCCTCGAGGCCGCATGGCAACCGAACGGGCATACGAACATCTGGGGTTGAGCGTGCCAAAACAAAAACCGCTCCTGTCGTAAAAGTGAGTAGTTTGTAGTGAGTAGTGAGTAGTTAAATTATGAATTCATCTCTACAAACTACTCACTACAAACTATAAACTTACCGCCATGTTTAAAGCTGCTTCCATCATCTACATTATCTTCACCGGACTCTACGTCCTTTTCTCCGCATCGATAGTATACCATTTAGCGCGCTACACTCTACCCGATAAATATACTCCGCGGATTATTATTGAGGCCTATATAATACTCTCGGCTGTATTTTTACTTACCGCGCTTTTCTTTCTTTTTCAAATCCCTTCGTAACCACTTTTGGACGAAATTCGGATATTCGCGTCCATTCGTTTCCTATTCGCCTCAATTCGCGTCAGGAGTCCTGAGCGAATACGAACGAGACGGGCGAATCAATGCGAATCATTCCATTTCGTAATTCAAGGTAACCATGCTTCAATTAAGAGACAACGAAAAAATACTTCTCGTTATCCGCAAACATTGGTTTATCATTGCCAGCGAGTTTGTTGTCTTTGTGGTTCTCCTTGCGGTACCGATTGTATTTCTCATAACAACCCCTTTTCTGGTGACCCGGCTTAACCTCAACCCCACCATCGTAAATCCTTTTGTTAATTTCTCGCTCTCCCTCTATATTCTTGTGCCGCTCGCCTACTTTTTTCTCATGTGGATGGACTATTATCTGGATATGTGGGTTATCACGAACGAACGTCTTATCGATATTGAACAACGCGGCCTCTTCAACCGCGAAGTGTCCGAGATTCCGCTCAACCGGATTCAAGATGTCACTATTCAGGAGACGGGGATTATAGAAACGCTCCTTCATTTCGGCACCATTAAAATACAAACCGCGGGAGAAAGGGAGTTTGAAATATGTTTTGTGCCGCGCTTGGACGAAGCAAAAGATACAATTCTCAAATACGTTAACGAAACGCACTATGTCGGGCCACAGCAAGTGGGCACAAATCAAACATAAGAAGGCGGCAACGGACGCCAAGAAAGGTGTTTTGTTTTCTAAACTCGTGCGGGAGATCGCGGTTGCCGCGCGCTCCGGCGACCCAAACCCCGACACGAATGCTCGCCTGCTCGCAACGATTGAACATGCACGCTCACTCGGTCTTCCAAAAGACAACATTGAACGCGCACTGGAACGAGCAACGGGGGGAGACAAAGAATCGCACCTTGAAGAATTTCTCTACGAGGCGATCGGGCCGCGGGGAGCGTCCATCCTTATTGAAGGCATCACCGACAACCGAAACCGTTCCCTCGCCGAAATAAAACAAATCCTTGCGCGGCGCGACGCGAAACTTGCTCTCAAGGATTCGCTTCTTTGGAATTTCGAGAAAATAGGATCTATTGATGTTATAAAAGCCGAAGATGGCGCACGAAACGATGAAGAAGCGGAGTTGACACTCATTGAATCTGGCGCCCGTGACTTCCGGAGGCAGAAAGAGGGATGGACGGTTGAAACTGAATTCCCGTCGCTCAATAGCATACGCAAAGAACTTGAAAAGCGATCTCTCGTCGTCAAAGCATACGGTCACGACTATAAAGCAAAATCGCAGCTGGAAGTCCCGGAGGCGGAAAGAAACTTGATTGAGTCGCTGGTTGAGGAACTTTCTGAACATGATGACGTACAGGAAGTGTACACCAACCTTGCCAACTAAATGCCAAATGCCGAATGACGAACGCCAAAAGCATGAGTCATTAGTCATTAGTCATTAGTCATTATTAGTGATTATACTCGGTATTGACCCCGGCACTACATCAATAGGATATGCAATTCTGGAGTGTAGCTCAAAGCCACACCTTGCTGTAGCGGACCTCTTTACGATTCGTGGCGTGTCAACCCAGGAGCGTCTCAAAGAACTCTATCTTGGTATACAGATACTGGTGAAACGCTGGCGGCCGGACGCCGTCGCGCTCGAGCGGCTCTTCTTTGCCAAAAACGCAAAAACCGCCCTCGCGGTAAGCGAGGCGCGGGGAGCTACCCTGTTGACAACTGCGCTTGCGGGGCTTAGGGTCTATGAGTATACTCCCCTTGAGATAAAAAAAACCGTTACCGGAGACGGGAGGGCGGATAAACTCCAGATAAAAAAGATGGTCGGGATTATCCTGCCGCAAACCGCCGGACTTCGAGCGCGCGACGACGTCTTTGACGCGATCGCAATTGCTCTGACATATTATTATAAAGACGCGAATCGTAAACCCCGTTAGAAGCTCACACGAGGCATAAAACCCCGTGTTCGCTAAAACCGTGGCATTCATTCCCTCGACAAGTTATGGGGCATGCTACTTCTAACGGGGTAAATCCGGCTAGAAATTTAACTTCTAACGGTACACGCGCGCTCGCGTCGGGTCGATTCGTTATTCACCTTGTCGCTCCCTTGCATACCGGGGGGTGACGGAAAAAATTTGCTTTCCCCGTGGAGACCCAGCACAAAAATGTTATTTTAACGGCGTGGGAGTAACGGGGTTCGCAAAAGAAAAAATATCTGATTATGGATTACCTTTTAAACACCCCAATGCTTCTTGACGACGATGATGATACTGAAGGAGGAGGCGAACCGATGGTGGAAGAGGAGGACGGAGACGACCTTTCATACGAAAGCGAGGAGGAAGACGAAAAAGTCTAGTTTCAAAAACAGCGCCCCGATGGCGCTGTTTTTGAAATGTGCGGATCCACCCCGTTAGAGATTCGTGAGGTATTGAAGCGGCGTGTGTGAAGCGCTCCGTAGCTTTCGTGTATGCCGCTATGGTTATTCAATTCCGCGTCTCTAACGGGGTTCAGCGTACCCGCACAAAACGCCTCTTGCCAACCCGAATAAGAGTTCCTTGAGAAATAACGACACCTCGCTCCCCCTCGATAATAATTTTGTTATCAATCGAAACGCCGCCTTGTTTGATAAGCCGCCGCGCTTCTGATTTTGACGGAGCGAGGCCGCTCTCCAAAAGAACCTCAACCGGATCGCGCACGCCGTGACGCATTGTTACAAACGGCATTGCATCGGGAATCTCGCCCTTGGAAAACACTTTGAGAAACTGCTCCAGCGCATGCCGGGCGGCCTGAATGCCGTGATAACGGCTGACGAGCGCCTCGGCAAAAAAGAGCTTTGCCTCCATGGGGTTTTCCATCATGGCGAGCTTGCGTTCAATTTCCTGCACCTTTTCCATTGGAACATCGGTGTACACTTTAAGATACGGAATAATAAGTGAGTCAAGGGTCCGCATCGCTTTCCCGAATTTATCTTGCGGACTGTCGTCAAGGCCGATATAATTTCCGAGCGACTTTGACATTTTCTCGCCTCCGTCAAGACCGGGAAGCAATTTGATGGTCACAATCGCCTGCGGCAATTGCCTCATTTTCTCCTGAATTTTTCTTCCCACATGCTCGTTGAAAAGCTGGTCGGAGCCGATAATCGTAAGGTTGCTTTTTATAGCAACGGAATCGTACCCCTGAAGGACAGGATAGAGAAATTCGGGCACGCTGATGTCCTCGCCCTTTTTAATCCGCTCCTGAAACATGTCGCGCTCGATAAGCCGCGCGTGCGTGATGAGGGAGGTGAGACGCAACAGATCCTCTGCTTTCATTTTTCCGTACCACTCGGAGTTGCGCCGCACTTCGTACACGGCTTTTCCGTGAAGCAAAATCTGCTCAACCTGTTTTTTGATTGCTTTGATATTCGCTTCAATGGTTTTTTTCGGAAGCACGGGCCTTGATTTTGACCGTCCAGTGGGGTCGCCAATCTGGGTCGTAAAATCGCCGAGTACAATCACGGCTTTGTGCCCATGCTCCTGCAATGCCCGGACTTTCCAGAGGGACACGGCATGCCCAACATGAAGTTCCGACGCGGTTGCGTCAATTCCAAGCTTCACCCGAAGCTTTTTTTTGCTCTCAAGCAGTTTTTTTAATTCGTCCCGCGTGATAATGTCTTCAACCGCACGGGTAAAAATTTCTGAATCAAGAGTGGGGTTTTGCCTCATTAAATCATGATACCACGACGAAAATTAAACGAGAATTGACTAATAATAAACGCTGTGGTATAATCGATGCGCGTTCTTGAAAAATTTTAGGGAGAAGGGAAAGTTATGGAGAAAATAAAAATATCTCCGATCATGAGTCTAACAGCAGGGATGATAGTAAATCTCGTCCTCCTGCTCATCTTGGTGTCGCTCGGAACTGTGGTGCTCAACTCAATAGTGCCACTCAAGGGTGGTTTCTATTTTTATTCGTTGCCGCTTGCCGCAATAACACTGGCGGTTTTCGGATTCGGCGGGAAGCGATCGGTTAAACCGTTCCACGAGGGGGTCCTTCATATTTTGGGAACGCCAAGCCCCAGGTTTGTCCTAATCAATGGAATTCACTGGCTGTTTCCGGGGATCTTCTCAATCGGAGAGGTGGATATGCGAACAGTCGCAAAAAGCATTGTCAAGGTGAAAACCTTTACAAAGACACCTGACCCGGTACGAATCGAGTTCCAAGTTACAATCCCCTGGCGCGTTTCGGATTCGTACAAGTTTCTCACCGTGTCAACCGGGCAGACGGATGTCTTGCTTGGCGGACTCGCGGAACAAGTAATGCTCCTGGTGTCTCAAACAAAGGGCCTCGAGGAAACCTTGGGCATGCAAAATGAATATAACAAGGTTTTCGGACAGGTCAGCGCGCCCGAGCCAACGCCGGATGATGAAAAAAAGAAATACGGCATCTCAATAGAGCTCGATGAGTCAACAGCCGATTGGGGAATCAAGACCGGGAGTGTGCTACTATCAGACCCTGAGTTTGATTCAGAGGTGGTTAAGGACCTCGAAAGAGGCAGGCGAGAAAAACTACAGCGGCGTTTTCAACGTACTGAAGCGGCGCACAACATAGAAGTGATTAATGCCTACGCTGGAGACCCACTTCCTTTTGAGGCAGAAGAGGTTGACCCCCTGACAAACAAGGTGGTAACAAGCACAAAGAGTGCGCAGCTCAAAACGCCGTTAAGCCCAGAGGCGGCGGTGCTTCTACACCAGACAGAGACAGGAAAAGTTGTGAAGGCGGTTGACGAGAAAAGGATTGTTATCCCGGAAGAGAGCCGCGGTGTTATAGAAGCGATCCTCTCGGCCCTGCTCGGACGAAAGGATGGGTAGGATGGCAACAACACAAGGATCAGGATCACAGAATATAATAGGCGCAATCGTGCTTCTTGCCGTAGCCGTAATACTCGTCGGAATGATGTGGGACTTAGTCAGCTCAAGCCCCAAAGTCTACCGCTTTTTTTTAGGCACGCGGTGGTCAACGGAAGTCGTACGGCCTGGCGACCGGTTGGACTTGGGAGACGGGCGATTCAGGTTGCTTGTTGGAAAGGATCTTGCATACAAACTGCTGAATCCGCACGAATCCTCTCCATGGTGCGTGGTGAGCTATAACGGAAAGCCGTTTATCGTGGTGCTAAGCGACAAAAAAGGGCGAAGGATTGATCGCCTGACCACCCATACAGAGCTTGTTACCTTAACCCCCGCCACGGGGTTAGGAAGCATAATCCTTAGAGGGTTAGTTGACGACACGATCGTCAAGCTAACCGAGGGGTGGTGTCCACCATCAAAATAGCAACGACCCCACTGCTGTATATGCTGTACGGCGTGGGGGTTTTTTATTGAAAAATTGTACTCTTTCGCATACTATGGAAAGGCGTGGAACAAATTTACTTCCCCAGAAAAAACAATAGATTCCGGCGGCTGTTCCGCTTCGTAGCGGGCCTGTTTTTTGTTGGCGCGGTTTTTGGGGTTGTTGCGGTCTACGCCCTCATCCAAGACCTGCCAAACCCCGAGCGGATTACGGAGCGCGCGGTTATTGAATCAACAAAAATTTACGATCGCACTGGAGAATTCCTCCTTTTTGAGGTCCACGGAGATGAACGGCGGACCGTGATTGCTCTTGACGAGATTCCGAAACATGCCATATATGCGGCGCTCGCGGCCGAAGACATAAAATTCTATGAACACCACGGATTTGACTGGAAAGGAATCGCGCGGGCGTTTATCGTAAACCTTCAAAGAGGCGAAATAACGCAGGGGGGCTCAACTATCACCCAGCAACTTATCAAAAGTTCGCTCTTGGGACCCGAGCGAACATACTCGAGAAAAATTAAGGAGCTGGTTTTGGCGCTCCTCCTTGAGCGAAAATACTCAAAAGACGAAATTTTAACGCTCTATTTCAACCAAATTCCTTATGGATCGAGCGCCTATGGCATCTCCTCGGCGGCAAACCTCTATTTTGCAAAATTAACTCATGACCTGACCATTGCGGAAGCCGCAACGCTCGCATCGCTCACAAAAGCTCCAACCTACTACTCGCCCTACGGTTCCCATAAAGATGAGCTCACCAAAAGAAAGAACTGGGTTATTGAGCGCATGGTTGACGCGGGATTCATCACCCCTAATGAAGGCGAAGAAGCAAAAAAACAAGAACTTGTATTCGCGCCGCCCAGCGAAACCATCCACGCCCCGCATTTTGTGATGTACGTCAGGGAGTACCTGAATGAAAAATATGGGGAGGAGTTTGTCGAACGAGGTGGTCTTAAAGTCATAACGACGCTCGACTGGGAACTGCAACAGGAGGCGGAGCGTGTGGTGCGTGAGGGAGCGGAACGGAACGAAGGGCTGGTACAGGCTGCAAACGCCGCGCTTGTTTCAATCGACCCGCGCACAGGAGAAATTCTTGCGATGGTGGGGTCAAAGGATTACTGGGAAGATCCCATGCCCGAAGGATGTTCTTCCGGAGTCAACTGCCGTTTTGACCCGTATGTAAACGTCGCCACGAGGGAACGCCAGCCGGGTTCCGCATTCAAGCCGTTCGTGTACGCAACGGCCTTCAAAAAAGGATACACTCCCGAGACGGTTCTTTTTGACGCCCCAACGGAATTCAATCCGCTCTGCAACGCCAACGGCACTCCGGGACCGCTTATTCAGGACCCGAAGGAATGCTACCATCCGCAAAACTATGATGGAAAATTCAGGGGTCCTGTAACACTCCGCCAAGCGCTCGCGCAGTCCCTTAACATACCGTCGGTAAAACTTCTCTATCTTGCCGGAGTTCAGGAATCAATGGAAACCGCGCGGACAACAGGCATTACCACGCTCAAGGACCCGGCTCAATACGGACTCTCGCTCGTCTTGGGAGGTGCTGAAGTAACCCTGCTTGAGATGGTATCTTCCTTCGGGGTGTTCGCCCAAGAAGGAATCCTTCACCCGCGCACGGCGATCCTGCGGGTTGAGAACCCATCCGGTGTATTGCTTGAAGAGAAAAAAGAAGCATCGCTTCCGGTGCTCGACACAGAAGTTACGCGCACTATAAACAATATCCTCTCGGACAACGAAGCACGTGTTCCGGTATTCAACCCCCGAAGTTCGCTTTATTTTCCGGACCGCGAGGTTGCCGCAAAAACAGGCACCACCCAGGATTTTCGGGACGCGTGGGTGGTCGGCTACACGCCATCGCTTGTTGTAGGCGTCTGGGCTGGGAACAACAACAACGCGCCGATGAACCAACAAGCACTCTCTATCTTGGTTGCGGGTCCCATTTGGCACCAGCTTTTTGAATATTATTTTAAAAAAATCCCCCCTGAGTCGTTCACGCCCCCCGCGCCGAATACGAGCGAGAAACCAGTACTCCGCGGGCTCTACCGATCGGGAATGATGGTAAGAATAGACAAAATTTCAAAAAAACGAGCAACGGACTACACCCCTGACAACCTCATTGAGGAGATAAGTTTCGGAGAGGTACAGTCAATTCTTGCGTCCGTGCGAAAAGACGACCCCGCGGGCGATCCGCCGCAAAACCCTTCAGATGATCCCCAGTTCCGGCATTGGGATCTCAACATCCGCGGGTGGCTTGAAAAAAATCCGTTGCCCGCCTTGACACCCCCAGAGGAATTTGATGACGTTCACATCCCCGAGAAAATGCCGCGGATAACACTTCTTGCCCCACTCCCCCAATCAGCCGCAGTCGAGTCGCTCGACACCATCACGGCGCAGATAACGGCTTTCTTCCCGCTCCAAGAAGTTTCTTTTTTCATAAACGACGAACTCATACATTCAAAAACCGCGCCATTTCTCGCGGGTAGGATCTCGGTAACGCTCCGGGAAAACCTGAAACCCGGAGTTCACACAATTAAAATCACCGCCTACGACGCGGCGGGGAATAAAACAACATTGGAACAGGAAGTAATAGTATTACGGTAAGCCAGCCTCTTAAACGCAGTGAACCCGACCACGAGGACAGGAATAGTCAAAAATCGCTTTTCCGGCTATAGTGAAATTAATTATGGCTCACCGTCAAACCTCAAAATTGAATCCCAAAAAACGATATCTACAAGTGGCACTGAACAGTACGCTTGAGGAGGCGCATAAAATCATCAACGCCTTGCCAATAAGCGACCGAATTATCGTTGAGGCGGGAACTCCGCTTATTAAGCGATATGGTGAGCACGGAATTCGCCAAATTCGCAATTGGTACGAAGAACACATATCGGGGCAATTTTTAACTCCTGCGACCAATATCCCGGCGAATTCCGTGCTTTCACTGTTGTTTCAATCGGCGCTTACGGGAACAGCGACTATTCCAAAAACGTCTTCCCCAACCGCGCAAAAAGATGAAATTATCCCTTATGTTGTCGCCGATTTGAAAACTATGGATAGAGGCGAAACAGAGGTAGAACTTGCGGCGCGAGGCGGCGCAAGCGCGGCAATTGCTTTGGGAAACGCACCGATTGAAACCCTAAATAGTTTTATCGCCGCCTGCGAAACCAACGGCCTTGACGCTATGATTGATATGATGAATGTTGAATTTCCACTTTCAGTTTTACGCGCTCTCAAAAAAGTTCCGCCCGTTGTAATTATTCATCGCGGAGTAGATGAAGAAAGATTCAATAGAGAAAAACAAATTCCTTTGCATGAAATTCGTCGCATAAAAGGAAATTATAACATTATGATTTCCATCGCAGGCGGCGATACTTTGCGCGAAGTGCAAAGATCAATTTTCAACGATGCCGACATTGTTGTTGTTTGGAAATCGGTATACCAAGAAACGGAAGAAACCGTTGAGCTAGTCAACGGTTTCTTAAAAGAAATCAAGTAATTAGCGAGTTTGTAATTCATCGCTCATCTTTTTATCGTTAGGTGAAAAAAAATGAGAAGCACCTTGTTTTTTAACTTTCTCAATTTCATCTTCTATCATGCGGAGTCCGTCAATCCATTGTTGCGGTATAGATAAACCTTTCTCTTTTTGCACATAAGCCATTGAACCATAATAAGCATATTGTTTTCTAAGCCACTTCGCGTATTCATCAAGGGTAAATAATTTTGCGCGTTCACTAGAAAAAAATCCCGGTGTAACCAGTTTTTGAAACGCCGCATTGGGCCCGCCCAGCAGGTCTTTTATGAACCCACCAAAGCTCATCTCATTTCGTTTTATCCTTCAAAAACTGTGAGAGACTTTTTATCCCTTCGAAAAATTCTACTGGTAGAGCAAAAATGACTGTTTTTGAAGGATCGGGATTTATTTTCTCTATTGTTTGAAGCGTGCGCATAGAAATACCGCCGGGTGCTTGGGATAGAACCTGCGCCGCATTTGCTAATTGTGCCGCCGCCTCAAATTCTCCCTGTGCTTTAATAACAATAGCCCGTCTTTCTCTTTCTGATTCGGCTTGCTTAGCCATGACACGTTTCATATCGGCCGGGAGTTCAATGTCTTGAATTTTAATGTCCGTAACCAAAATACCCCACGACTGTGTGGCGGCGCTTACAATTTTTTGAACTTCCTCGGCGATTTTTTCCCGTTCGGACAAAAGCGGGTCAAGTTCAATCGCACCGATAACATCACGAAGCGCGGCTTGCGCATATTGTGAAACTGCTGTCGTATAATCCTTGATGTTCAAAATTGCGTTCTCGGCATTTTGCACTTGGAAATATACAACGGCATTGATACCGACCGGAACATTATCTTTTGTGATGACTTCTTGTTGTGGAATATCTGTAGTCGTAATACGCAAATCAACCTTGGTCATTTTCTGAATGCCGATAAAGAGCCAAGTCAAACCCGGCGAACGAGTGCCTGTATATTTACCAAGCGTCAAAACAACGCCGCGCTCATATTGATCAACTATTCTCAAGCCAAACAATATGATAAAGAAAACGATACCGCCTATCCAAATTAAAAGCACATCCATAGTTTTATATTAACATAGATTGGAAAGACACAATAGATGCAAATTGTGAATTTCCATTCAGGCTCCTTATGACTTAATTATGTAAACCTGATCGGCATCAAAACATAGAGAAAATCCTCGTTGGACTTGTTCCGAAGAAGCACTGGCGCGCCCTCTGCGTTACAACCGATAAAAATTTCCTCATCCTCCAAAACGCCGAGGCCGTCCAGAAGATAACGGTAGTTGAAATTGACCGTAACATCCTTTCCCGTTGTTGCGGCAGGAAGAGTTGTAGTGTATTCTCCGACTTCGGAGTTTTTTGTGCTTAACACAACCGCGTCACGGGAGAGCGCCACAGTGACGTCCTGAAGTTTTGAAGAAAAGATGCTTGAGGATCGAATCGCATTCACGAAGTGATCCCGCTTGAGAAAACTTGTTGTCTCAAATGTTGTTGGGATGATCCCCGAATATTCGGGAAACTTTCCCTCAATGAGCCGGGAAAAAACCGCAGTCCCCGGCGTCTCAAAAAGTATTTGGTTCTCCCCAATCGCGATTTTCACCTCCAACTCACGTCCAGCAAGAAAACGACCCACTTCCTGCACGACCCGATGGGGCGTGATGAAAGAAAAACTCTCATCGCGGTCTCTTTTTTTTGAAAGTTTCCACGAGCTTTCCGCAAGACGGAATGTATCGGTTGCGGCAAGGCGTATGTGGCCGGACGAGATGTGAAAAAGAATCCCGTTGAGTTCTGGTTTGAATTCTGATATCGATACTGCCGGAAGCACGCGCCCTACTCCTTGAGACAGCAACGCCGCATCAACGGAACAGGAAAAAGATTTTTTTATTTTAGGAAGAAGTGGAAAGTCGTCGGGGGAAACGCCGTTTATCTTTATATTCCGCGTTTCGGTCTTTACCAAAAGGTTCCCATGTTTTTCCTCCAAGTCGACCTTTTCATCGTGCGTTGACTGAATAAGAGACGTTATAATTTTTGCGGGGACACTAACCTTTCCCTCGCGGCCCACATGTCCGACAATGCTTGACTGGATTGCGTATTCAAGGTTTGTTGCGGTAACCGTCAGTGTGTTTTTCTCCGCCTCAATCAAAAAATTACCCAAAATCGGGAGTGTCACACTTTTTCCGGTAAACCGTTCCGCAACGACAAGAACCTTTTCCAGTGCATCCTTTGTGCAGACAAACCTCATAACAAAACTAAAAATATAAATCCCATTACCTTTCCACGGGGCGGAACGCCCAGTGGATTCAAAAATTCTTTGTCCACCCTACGGCGAAACCAAATGGTTTTATAAATATAACAATAAAAGTAATGGGATAAATATAATTTTATTATTGTTATTATTAGCGAGCGCATAGTGTGTATAGCCCCGTAACGTGCCATATCTATGGGCTCCTCGTGTCAAATAGTGTAGGCGTATTTGCTGTTGACGGAATGTGCACAAACGCTTGAGAAGGGAGTGGCAGGCGTGTCACGCAAGAAGAATTCTGTCTTTTATCATCCGTATTTCCTCTTCGAGTTCAGGCCTTTTCTTCAGCTCTTCCGCGATTTTTTCACAGGAATGGATTGCGGTGGTGTGGTCCCTCCCCCCAAACTTCTCTCCAATGAACGGGAACGAATTTTTCAGTTCTTGCCGCATCAGGTACATCGCGATCTGCCGCGGTTTTACCACGTCTTTTTTTCTCGACCGGGTAATAAGTTCTTTTTCTTCTATATCGTAAAATTCCGAAACCGCCCGGATGATTTTTTTAACCGTGACGAACTTGTTGGGGGCGGAGATGTGGTTGGAAATTACTTTCCGCGCGACCTCCAGATTAATTGGAGCGTTTGAAAGTTTTGCGGCCATGACAACGCGGTTTAATGCCCCCTCAAGTTCCCGTATGTTGGTTTTTATGCTCTCGGCAATGTACGAGAGCACGTCTTCTGGTATGACGACACCCTTCGTCTCCATCTTTGTTTTAAGGATAACGAGGCGCGTTTCAAAGTCGGGAAGTCCGATATCGGCGATCATGCCCCCTTCAAAGCGGGAGCGAAGCCGTTCCTCGAGGGTAGTCATTGCGTGCGGGGGGCGATCGGACGATATGATAATTTGTTTGTTCCGTTCGTAGAGGGAATTGAACGTGTGGAAGAATTCCTCCTGCATTTTTTCCGTTCGCGCGATGAATTGAATATCATCCATAATTAGGAGATCGACGGAACGGTATTTTTCTTTCAGCCGGTTCATCTCTTGATTTTTGAGCGCGTCAACGATCTCACCCATATATTTTTCTGTAGGAACGTACCGCACGACAAGGTGCGGGTTTTGTTTAAGCACTTCGTTGCCGATTGCCTGAATCAAGTGGGTTTTTCCAAGACCAACGCCTCCATAAATAAAAAGGGGGTTATAGCTTGTACCCATGTTTTTTATGACTGACTGGGAAGCCGCGTTGGCGAGTTCGTTGAAGGAGCCGACCACGAATACGTCAAGCGTATAGCGTGGGTTTAGGTTGGTTTCGGGGTCCACCGTGAGTTCCTTGATCAAAAGCGTTTCGTCTCCAAATGGGGCGACAGTAATACGTTTTGTTCGAGAAAATCGATCTTTGAGGGCGGTCTGCGCTGGCGTTGCTTCAATCCTTCCGATGGAGTAGCTTATTTCTTTAATCTCGGGTTCAATCTCGCGTAGCGCGTGCAAGATCGTTTTGTTGTATTTGTTCTGAAGCCACTCTTTTGCAAAACCGTTCGGCACGAAGACGGTTACCACCCCCTCCGTTTTGTTCATGATTCCGGTTTCTTGAAACCACGTAAGGAAACTCGGCTTTGATATTGTCAATTCGATTTTGGCAAGTGTCGCTTGCCAAAGTTCTTGATGGTTCATAGGATAAGCTTGAAGTTATGGGGTGATTTTTATATGCTGGTGCGTGGGCAAAAAAAACTGTATAGTATATAGTATAGGTGACGCCCGTAAAATATAAAAATGCGGCTTCTGTGGAAAGGGTGTTGAAGATATGGGGATAAACTTTAAGTATAAAGATAAAAATTGTAGTTTTTTTTATCTTTTATCTTTACACTTTTATCTTACATGATGTCATTTACTTATCACCCGTCAAAAATTAAACGAAAAAGGACGCACGGATTCAGAAAGCGGATGCGTACTTCAACGGGAAGAACGGTTTTGAAACGACGACGATCAAAGGGTCGTGCGCGGCTTTCGGTATGAATATGAAATCGATACACCACGTTAGAGATGCGGAACAGTATATACCCAAAGGACGTACGGGAACTTCGGAGCGCGGAAACAACAAAGACGACGCCGCTGCTAAAATCTCTAACGGGGTACACCGGCTTAATGAACAAAACGACATACGCGCGGTGCTACGGAGAGGGAGGAAAATTGAATCTTTGCTTTTTCGCGCCACCTTCCGAAAGAACCCATTCGCACGCCTGCGTTTTACCTCGGTTGCGTCGCGAGCGATTGACAAACGGGCAGTGGTGCGGAACCGTCTCCGCAGGAGGGCGCGGGAATGGGTGTGTACCCGTTCAGGCAGATTGAATGAACCGTTTGATATTGTAATTGTATTTAAGAAAAACGCTACGGTTGCGCGGCGCAAAAGTTTTTATGAAGAACTCGGACGTGTTTTTAAAAAGATTCGTGAGGGTGCCGACTGATGTGGCAGTTTTTAGTATCGCGCTCTACCAGCGTATAGTTTCGCCGGACCACGGAGTTTTTGGCATCGTTGCTAGTATCTCGCGATGCCGCTTTTATCCGTCGTGTTCAGCGTATGCGATACACGCGATCCGTCAATATGGACTTTTGAAAGGAAGTGTGGCGTCGTTTAAAAGAGTTTTGCGGTGTAATCCGTTCAACCCCGGCGGGTACGATCCCCCATAAGTAAAAAGTTAAAAGATAAAAAACAAAAACATTTTTTATCTTTTATCTTTACGCTTTTATCTTTACTTGAATCCTTTTCTTTTTTTATACAATGAATTTTTATGGCGTCCGTTATTCAACGGACTTGTTTGGTCCTACAACGTTATACCGGGCAACGACCTCGGAGTTGCGATTGTCGTATTCACCGCCTCGCTATACATTATTTTGCTGCCGCTTCAGGGGCGGGCGCGCAGGGCCCAACAGGATTTGGCGCGCATACAGCCGGAATTAAAACAAATCCAGGCGCGGCACAAAGACAACAAGGAGGCGCAGGGGAAAGCCCTTATGGAGTTTTACGCGAAACATAAAGTGAATCCCTTTTCAGGATGCCTCATTATGCTTGTCCAACTGCCGATACTGTTAACACTCTTCCAAGTATTCAGGCAAGGGTTTGATCCCGGAATGCTTCAGTACCTCTACCCTGTCGTAGTAAATCCGGGGAGTATGGACCCGGTAAGTTTTGGCGTATTAAACCTTTCGCAAGGAAACCTATATCTTGGCGTCGTTGCCGCGATTACCCAGTTTTTCCAGACCAAATTGACAATGCCAATACCGCCTCCTGTTTCCGGTTCGTCATCCTCCCCGGATTTTTCGCAAATCTTCCAGAAACAGATGCTCTACCTTTTTCCTGTTCTTCTTGTGGTGTGGTCTTATACGCTTCCCTCAGCGCTAATCCTTTACTGGACAGCGATGAATCTTTTTGGTATTGTGCGGGAACTAATCGTGAATAGGAAACTACGGATCGTGAACGCTGATGTTAAAAATCCGTGAAATCAGTGAAGGTATCCGTGTTTAATCAGTAGTTATGGATGCAGAGAAAATCAAAGAAGAAATAAAAACAATCCTCGGGAAAATGAGTTTTGCCGAGGACATTGAGGAGATCGAGGCGCACCACGGGGTCACAAGCCGTTACAGCGTACGCATGCGAGGCGATACGCCTATACTCATCGGCGAGTATGGATCAACACTCTCCGCACTCGAATATATACTCAAGCGGATTGTCCGAAAAAAAACTGCGGATAATACCGCGGTAGAACCTGAGGCGTATAAATTTACGCTTGATATTAACGATTATCGGATGAAACGTCTTGAGAATTTGAAGCAGGACGTGAAAACCGCGGCGCGCGAGGTGCGGCTCTACAGAAAAGAGGTTCCGCTTCGCCCTATGTCTTCATTCGAGCGGCGGATTGTGCATCTCTTGCTTGTCGAATACCCTGACATTACCACAGAGTCAATTGGAATGGAGCCGGAAAGGAGGGTGGTGATAAAACCGTACCCATAACACGATAAAGTAAAAAGATAAAAGATAAAATCCGTAATGTGGATTTTTAATCTTTGTCTTTTATCTTTAAACTTTTTACTTGGTCTTGAGGCGCCATAGCGTTCCGTCAAAGCGGTTGACAAAAAAGAAGTATTTTTCGTCGGGTGTGAGAACAAGGTCCGACATGTCAAAAAACGAACTCTCGCCGCTGAAGACCTCGGTGGTTTCTTTGGTTTTTAGATCAATACGGACAACGCGGTCAACAGTGTTAAGTTCCCCGCGAAGGTAATCGTCCGGCCAGACGACATTCGGTGC
>Ga0155236_113_pt1 | contig 20522 bp, 24 predicted proteins | sample RifCSPhighO2_02_FD_106204 | JGI IMG/M metagenome (GOLD analysis project Ga0155236, IMG submission 106204) | Candidatus Sungbacteria bacterium RIFCSPHIGHO2_02_FULL_47_11 | reverse complement strand
GACTTTCTCTCATAGCGGATCTCCTGCGGGCGGGACAGAAGCCGAGGCAGGGCGAATCCATTCCCCCAGTCAAATGTTTCGCCCTGCCGAGTCCGCATTAGTTTTCAGGGTTCTCCGCAAAATGGGTTCTAACTTTTTCAAACAAACACCATTGATACCAGTTCGGCTACGTGGCATCATTAAAAAATAGCGAGTTGACAGTGGTTCGAGGACGCGCGCATAGCGAAGTGGGCGAAACGATTGAGAATCGTTTCGCGGGATTCTGCGTTGAAAACCGAATACAGAGTGGGCGGTTAGCTCAGTGGTAGAGTGCGTCGTTGACATCGACGAGGCCAGAAGTTCAATCCTTCTACCGCCCACTCTGTGTTCGAAACAGAAGAATCCCGGGGACGAGCGTTCGTTTGACATTGTGAAGGTCGCAGGTTCAATCCCCGTAGTGCATATTATGAAAACCGATAAATACTTCATTCAGAAAAAACGCGACAAGACATCAGTTCTGGTTCGCTATTTAGTTACTTCTTTGCTGGAACCGAAGATGGCCGCTTTGAAATTGTGCAAAGAGCAAAGTTTGTCCAACGCGCTCGGCGACGACGTCGCGATTATCAAGAAACATTCGGCAAAATACCTTCCGCGCCCGCTTCGGCGGGCAGACAAGCCCGCAAAATGGTTTAAATATTTTGAAACGGCGCGCGCTTTTTTTCTTTTCAGTTGTATAAACGCACCAATGCTCATAAAATTTTTAGGTTGCCGAAACGCCCAAAATGAGGTATGATTGCGGTGCGCGAAACCGCCGTGTTCGCAGATTGGTTTTATAGATGGAGGGCGGTTTCTCGGGCGATTTCTATGGCAATCACGAATCGCGACGACAACGCATCACGAAACCCCTCCGACTTGAAAGATGAAGCAGTACTCGCACTTTCGCTCGGCGAGCCGGCCGCCTTTTCAATTTTGGTTGAGCGATATCAGTCTCCGCTTTTCCGCGCGGCTTTCAAAATCGTAAAAAGCCGCGAAGAGGCGGAAGATATCGTGCAGGAATCGTTCGTCAAAATATATAAAAACGCCGACAAATTCGAGAAACTTGAAGGCATTGAATTCAAATCATGGGCGTACAAGGTGACGATTAACACCGCGATTACGCACTACCGGAAGTTGAAGCGGGGCGAATTTCTTGCTGAAGACCCCTCCGTGTTTCAAGAAAACGACGAAGAGCCATGGGAGGCGCGTTTCTCTCTGGCAACGGACGCGAGGGCCGTGGTGGCGCGGATTCTTGAGAAAATGCCCCCGCACTTGCGTTCAGTGCTCCATCGCTACTATATGGAAGACAAATCGTATCAAACCATCGCAAAAGAAGAAAACATTTCCATACCAACGCTTAAAATGCGGCTCTTTCGCGCCAAAAAACTGTTTAAAAAATTAAGCGAAGACCCTAATCAATAATTTTATGGAAACGTACACCGCAACAACGAAATTCAAGGGAGAACTGCTTAACCACGTATACCGCGTGTGGCTTTTTAGGAAGCTTGTGCCAGTGTTGGTTGCGGAGATTGTGATCCTCTCGGTCGTTTTCTACTATCTCGGCAGGGCGGTTTTTGTCCAGCGGGTGTTTGAAAACGCACTCAAGGTCCTTTTTGCCGACCCGCCGCAGATCGTCTCTTTCATTGTTTCCACGTTTCTCCATACGGGGCTGGCCGTACAAATCCTTGCCGGAGTGATTATGGTTCTGCTTGCCTTTCTCGTCCGGCATTTAACACAGGGATTGTTGCGCCTGATTCTGGTGCGTGAGGACTATTTCAGCAAAGCAAAGCCCACTGATCACTGATTAGATGGAAGTCATTTACTCCGACAAAAATCTTATTGTTATTAATAAACCGCCGGGCATATCGGTCCACGGGGGCAACGGAGTGCGAGGGGAAACCCTCGTTGATTTATTGTTGAAGCAATTCCCCGAAATTAAAAACGTTGGCGACGAACCAGCGATTCGTCCGGGGATTGTGCACCGTTTAGACAAAGACACGTCGGGCGTTATGGTGGCGGCAAGAAACCAGAAAAGCTTTGAAATTTTGAAAGAGCTTTTCAAAACGCGAAAAGTGGAGAAGATATATTGTGCGATTGTATGCGGGTTAATGCGGCAAAAAAAAGGAACCATTGATTTTCCCATCGGACGGATACTGAAAAATCCCACAAAACGGGGGGTTGCTGTTGCGCGCCACGGCATCAAGGGGGCTCGTGAGGCGCGCACCGATTTCCGCGTTATCAAGACGTCAAAAGAATACTCATTTGTGGAATTGAATCCCAAGACCGGACGTATGCATCAACTCCGAGTGCACTTGAAAGCCATCGGGCATCCGGTTGCTTGCGATAGGATATACGGAGGTGCAAGGGTTTGTTGTCCTTCGGAAGCGGGGCGGCAGCTCTTACATGCACAATCGCTCTCGTTCAGTTTTCCCGAAGGAAAGAAGTTACATTTCGAAGCCGACGCCCCCCCGGACTTCAGAGTTGCGCTGGAGTCAATATTTTGATACCATCGTTCTTATGGCAACCGCTATAGAAAAATTGTATCTTCGTTCAGATATCCCTGTCATTAGGCCGGGAGACACTATTGAGGTAGTCCAGAAAATCAAAGAGGGCGGCAAAGACCGCCTATCGCGGTTTGAGGGCATTGTGATTGCAAAAAAGCACGGCCGGGGAATCTCGGCGACTTTTACCGTCCGCAAAGTCGTAGACGGCCTTGGCGTTGAGCGGATTTTCCCCCTCCATTCCCCTACCATTTCGCAAGTCAACGTGCTTCAGCACTCTAAAGTGCGGCGCGCGAAGCTTTACCACATTCGGGAACGCGCGGCCCGCGAGGTGCGAAGAAAGATGAAAAAAATCTGGAAAGAAATTCCCGTCTCCGAACCGGAATCGGTCGTTATGCAATCAACCGAAACCACTTCGGAGGAGAAATTCTGATCACATGAATAACGCGCGATGCGGAAAGTGCGGTGAAAGAAGAAAGTGATTACAAGAGGGTTCACAAAATCCTTCCAGGAAAAACCTGTCGTCACGGAGAGTGGGACAAAAGAAATAGAACCCCAAGAAACTATGTAATCCTGCACCGTTGGCAGGATTTATTACATGTTGTTAATTGGCATACGGTATAGGTTTGAGGTATAATTATTGTATGGGGCTCCGAGGTGCAAAACCACAAGGAAAAGTTCGATTGAGGTGGTCTCCAGAATTTGCATACGCGATCGGCCTTCTGGCCACAGACGGTTCTCTCTCAAAGGACGGAAGGCATTTTGATTTTACCTCGAAAGATCGAGAACAGTTAGAGAATTTCCTTCGCTGCCTAGGACTTAAAAATAAAATTGGAACGAAACGCTCCGGTTACGGAAAAGGGAAGCTGTATACGCATATACAGTTTGGCGACGTTTTGTTCTATCGGTTTCTTTTAAATATCGGGCTTACTCCCGCCAAATCAAAAACCATTGGCGAGCTTCGTATTCCAGAGAAATACTTTTTTGATTTCTTGCGTGGCGCGTTCGACGGGGACGGAACCTTTTATTCCTATTGGGACCCTCGATGGAAATCGAGTTTTATGTTCTATACGGTTTTTTGTTCCGCAAGCAAAAGACATATTGATTGGATAAGAAACAAACTGGTTCAAAAACTTCATATATGGGGACACATTAATCGTGACCAAAAGAAGACGGTTTACCAGTTAAAATATGCAAAAGGGGAGTCGCTCAAAGTTTTGAAAAAAATGTATTGCGGAAGAAAGAATATTTATCTTACGCGCAAACGCTTGAAAATCGGGAAAGCCTTGGCTATAGTAGGAAAGGAGTTATAAAAACGCGCGGGTGTCGGAATTGGTAGACGATCTGGCTTGAGGGGCCAGTGGCCGAAAGGCCGTGGAGGTTCAAATCCTCTCCCGCGCAAAAACATCTGCTCGAACCATGTTTTAACGGAAAGAAGAAAAGAAAATTTTTTAATCATGAATACGCGAAATATATTTTTAATATCAGTAGTAATATTTATAATACTGTTGTTTGTTGTACCCAGTTCATTTCTTCCTTCTGAACTTGGGAACACAATCTTAACCGTTGTTGCATTTTTATTTGGCATAATTGCTGGTTTTTATATTGTTGTAACTACGACGGATTATAATAGCGTAAAGAATATATTAGCGACGGAAACGGCGGGATGGATTTTACTACACCAGAAAGTCCTAATCTATGATAAGCAAATTGCTGATAAGTTATCTCTACTGATTGACGAATACGTCAGACGCGCTTTTGACTTTGAAATAATTGATTATGCGAAATCAACATATAGTGAGTTTGAGACAATCAAGAAGTTGGTGAGAGAATTACCACAAAAAGAAAATTTATCATCGGTCTACGAGAAAATTCTAGACACTATGGATGACGTTGTTACTGCTAGGCAACAACTTACTGTGCTTGGTGCCCGCACTCTATCTATATTCCAATGGACTATTTTATTTGCTCTCGCAACAATCTTCATTTTTTCTTTGTATGGTCTACGAACGGGTGAATTATTTTTTGACATAGTGACAGTCGCGATTTCCAGTTCAGTCATACTTGTTCTACTTTTAATTCGCGATCTCGACCTTTATATCTGGAATGAGCGAACTTTCAGCTTTGACATTTTTGAGAATGTCTTGAAATCTGTTGGGCAATTACCTTATTATCCGGCAGAATCGCTGAAAGCTGGCAGAGTACACCCTACAGAAAAAGAATATCGAATTGGAACGTGGCTTGATTTTCCAAAGAGCTTGGATCGGAAAGTTGAAATCCACAAAATCAGTTAATCTCGCCGCCCCTCCTTCGTTGAAACTTCGGAAGAGCAAAGCAAAGAAAAACTTGAAACCCGCCTGCGACTCTTGGATGATTGGGCATTGTTCCATGAAATCGTGGAGGAGTTGAGCACGCATTTCAAAAAGATAAAAACATTGCAAAGGTGGTCTGGGTGGACGCACGGGGGTTTTTGCCTACTTCGGCGGTTGCGTATGTTCTTAACGCCAGCATTGTTATGCAGAAGGTCTTATGAAAAAACTTCAAAAAGAAGTTGGAAAATTTATCAAAGCGCGGCAATGGCATAAAGACCATCCGTATGACGTGCTTTTAAACGTCCATGAAGAAGCGGACGAGATTTGGAACGTCATTAAGCATTTGCCGAATGAGCGGACAATCCGAAAAATTATTCTGGGGCACAAAAAAGAATTTGACGACGGCATCGGCGACCTGCTCTTTTTGGTGTTGAAACTCGCGGTGATGTTTGACATCAACGCCGAGAAGTCGGTCAAGAGAACTCTCAAAGAATTTTCCCGCCGTTTTCCCGCAAAAAAACTCAAAGGTTTTCACGGAAACGTCCGTGCGGGAGGGATTGATTATAAATATCAAAAAGGGGTAAAAAGATGGGGTTGAACGAATTAAAAGTTTCGTATAGTATTGTTTTATAAAAATACGCCGGGCTAGCTCAGCGGTAGAGCGCTGCCCTGAAGAGGCAGGCGTGTCCAGTTCGACTCTGGAGCCCGGCATTTTAAAGGCGGCCATAGTTTAGTGGTAGGACGGCTCCTTGCCAAGGAGCAGGCGCGGTTTCGATTACCGCTGGCCGCATCCATTCAACTATTTTAACTTGTTTGACTAAGACATAAACCATAATGAAGCTCCGCGCAGCAAAGCTACGCGGTATCAAGCGGAATTCTTCCGAAGCCGAATACCCTCCTTCGCTCGCCTGCGGCGAGCTTCGGAAGGGTTATTCTCCTCGCCTTCATCCCCGCAGCAAGCTGCGGGGTATTCGGCGAAGGAGAATAAAAAAGCAGTTCCGGGAGACCGGGACGGTTTTGGATTTGTGGAGGCATGATTTTCCAAGGAGTGTATAATAAAGGTAATGTATTTGCGTGCGAGTGTAATAATCATTTTGGCAATACCTCTTTTGGCGGGCGCCCAAGTTCCGTCGGTTGTTTCGTTTGGCGCGTCGCCAACTTCGGTAAGTTCCGGATTCCCCGTCGGGTTTTCATGGGATATTGAAAACGCGGGCGGCTATTCTTTTATTATTCCCTGTGTCTCGGGTATTAAAATGTTTAACCAGAGTGGAACGGTTCTTAACTGTGGTTCCAAAATTTCTTCAACAACAAAAACCGACGACTTCATGACCGTGGTGATCCATAACGTAAGCGGCGGGGCCAAATCGGTTACTGCCCGGATTATTCCTAAAGACGCGGGTGGAAACGACAATGACGGAGCAAGTCGCGATGTTTCGGTTTCGGTTGCAACGCTTGCAGAACCAATTATGAGTTTTACAACTTCCGCGACCACAACTTCGCCGGGGCAGGCCATAACCGTTTCGTGGACCTCCCAAATTATTAGCGGCGTGAATCTTTCGCTTGAGTGCAAAAGCGGAATTAATGTTTCGTCTCAAAGCTATACGCCGGGTGGTTTTATACCCTGCGGGACACTGATATTCAGTCAGGACTTGTCACCCTCAAGTTCGCTCTCCCTTTCTTTCTTAAATCCTTCTGCGTCAGCGGTTCCGTATCGAATCACTCTGCTTCCTGCGATTGAGAATGGATCCTATGATGGTGCTCATGCAAAGTATCTTGATTTGAAAATCTCATCCGATATAATCCCCGACTCCTCCGTCATATCATTTACAACTCCCACCAAAACCATACCATCCGGCGGCTCTGCCACGTTTTCATGGACCACCACCAACGCAATCGGCGTAAATCTTCAGGTGGCCTGTAGCGCTTTTATACAAGCAAGTTCGTCCGGCGCAACAGCGAATCTTCCGTGCGGGGAGCTGGCGTTTGCAAATCCGCTTGGAGTAAATAGTTCACTCACACTCGCGTTCACGAATACCGGAACGTTGAGTCGGGACGTTCTTATAAAACTACTGCCGTCAAAAAAGAGCGGAGAGTACGACGCAACACGCGCAAAAGACATTGTGATAACCGTAACCCCTCCACTGGTTCCAAAAGAAACGGCCGTGGAAGTGCCGCAGGCAACGAGTACCGCGCCGTTCCCTGTGTTGCCTACGCCAACACAGTTCGTAATACCACCGCCACCTCAAGTTACACCCCCTCCTCTGCCAAAGGCTACGGAGGGCACAGTAAAACCGCCCACGCCCCCAATCGTTAAACCGCCCTTGTCCCCGCCACCAGAAACGCCCCAAACTAAAGAGTCGGAAACACCTTCAGTACACCCCACGACCGAATATAAAACAATGCCGTTTCTTAAGTCGACACCGCGAATGGACACCGTTGATGACCGCCTAAAAGATATACTCACTAAAAAAGAAGTGGTTAGTTACACCACAAGCATTTCAGCAACAAAAGAGTCGGGCGGCGAGGGTGTCGGCCAAGTATACGAAGTGGTGGGAAGAAAACGAGTCAGTTTGTTTGCTCTCATCCCTATCTACATGGAGGTGAGGGTTGTCATAACCGCTTTCGGAGAGATCCAGGAAATAAAAAAGCCCTGGTGGAGCTTCTTGACGCGGTGAAACGGGTTAGTTTTTATAGAGAATTTTATTTATTTTTATTAAGTCCCTCAACGCTCTTTCTAATTTCTTCCGGGTAAACGGCCATCGCTTTTGTCATACGGATTTTCTGTTCGGTTTGGGATATTCTGAACACAGCGCGAAAGTATTTTGAAGAAAGATAACGCCTCGCTTCGCTCGGCGAAACCACTCGGGCGGCACGGCAGGAAGGGGGTGGGTGGAGGAATGCCTGCGCCGCCCTCGCTTCAAAACATTTTCCGAAATGCGCGCACCTTGAAAAAATAATAGCGAGGTTTGCTCGCTAGAGCAAACGGCTCAAAAAGAAAGGCGTTCTAATCTCCAAAGAAATTAGAACGCCGTTGTGAGAGCTTTCGCACCGATGTCTTGTCGGTACTGCATTCCCTCAAACTTGATAAGGCGTGCCGCTTCGTATGCGTGGTCAAGCGCATCGCGGAGCGTGTCGCTTGTTGCGGATATGCCAAGCACTCGTCCACCGGAAGTTTTGAGTTCATTTTCAAAACTTGTCCCAGCGTGAAATAAGACAACGCTAGGCACACGCTCTGCCTCGGCTACGCCGTGAAGCGGCACGCCCTTCTTGTATTCGTTGGGATAGCCGCCGGAGGCAATTACTACGCACGCGGCGAAACCGGAATGCCACTCAATCACGAGTTCGGCGAGCGTTCCGTCAACGCACGCTTCTAAAATGTCGAGTAAGTCGGTTTTGAGAAGGCGCATGTAGCTCTGCGTTTCGGGGTCGCCGAATCTCGCGTTAAACTCAAGGACTTTCGGTCCGCTAATTGTCATCTTGAGTCCGGGGTAGAGCAAGCCGGAGAATGGCCGCCCGCGCTTCGCAAGCGTATCAAGTGTTGGACGGACGACTTGCTCACCAAGAGTTTGCAGAGCGTCCGAACTCACCCATGACACGGGAGCGATTGTTCCCATGCCGCCGGTATTCTTGCCCTCGTCATCGTTACGTATCGGCTTGTGGTCTTGCGCGGGCGGCAATAAAACGAAAGTCTTGCCGTCACAAAACGCATGAATGGAAATTTCTTGACCATCAAGAAATTCCTCAACAACCACTTCGCTTCCGGCTTCCTTGTGGACATGGTCAATCATGATTTCCGCGAGTGCGCCTTCCGCTTGGGCAAGTGTCTTGCAAACATACACACCTTTGCCCAGAGCAAGTCCACTTGCCTTAACGACGATAGGCGCACCGCGTTCGCGAACATACGCAAGTGCTTTGTCGTATTCACTAAAAATCTTGAATGTCGCCGTTGGTATACCAGCTTCACTCATAAGATTTTTAGCGAACGCCTTGGAAGATTCAATTTCTGCGGCGGCACGCGTTGGGCCGAAAATCCGCAGTCCTCGCGCTTGAAAAGCGTCTACGACGCCAAGAGAAAGTGGGTCATCGGGTCCAACAACAGTCAGACCGATTTCGTTCTTCTCGGCGAATTGTATAAGCCCGTCAATGTCAGTAGCGTCAATCGAAATATTTTCCGCAACTTGACGCGTACCGCCGTTTCCGGGTGCGACATACAGCTTGCCGATACGAGACGATTGCGCGAGTTTCCACGCAAGCGCGTGTTCTCTCCCACCACTGCCGATGATTAGAACATTCTGCTTCATGTATGTTTTTCTCCGTTTTTAAGGTCCAAGTTTATGACAAACAACCAACTTCACTATACCAAAGAAACAAAAAACTCGGAACAGCTCCGAGGTCTTTTCAGTAATCAAAATTTTCGTGCGCGCATTTCGGAAAATGTTTTGAAGCGATGGTAGCGCAGGCATTTTTACCCACCTCTGGCGGGCCCCCCATTCCACTCCTGCCGCGCCCTCGCTTCTGGCATTCCGGCGGGAAAATCCAGCGGCTATTAAATATCGTCTTTCGTTGCGTCAGTTGTAATCATCTCTCCTTTTCGGATATCGCGCAACGTAACATCGTACCAGTTGGTAAGGTCTTGGTATGTATTCGGTTTTTCTGAATGATTGACGTATCGCTCCGGCTCCGAATACAAATGAATTACCCCTCGGTGTATATGAACAAATTCTTTTTCGCTCTGCGGAAGATTCTCAAATTCTTGTTTGGTAAGTGGCTTGAGATTGTACTTGATAACAACTTCATCTTTCTTAAAATCTCTGGCGGCGTACACACATTTTCCTGCTAGATCGCCTTTGCCGATAGTTATTCGTTCATAATATTTTTCCCTTAAATCCAGCCAATTTGAGAATCTTCCGCACAAATTCCTCTTTGCCTTTCGTATACGGCTCTCGGTTGCCCGCGTGCTCGTCAAACAGGTTTTCTTTCAACTTTTGATATTCCTCGCGGTATTGCAGATTATTGATGAGATAATCACGAAAAAGAATGTGTTCCGTCCAAAAATCAGAATTTGATTCGGTTATTTTGAGATAGTGCGTCCGGTTTTCTTCCGGCCCTTTCACGAATAAAATATGTCCTTATTTTATAAGCCCCATTCTTTTTGCATATCTTCGTATTTTAATCTTAACCTTTCTACCATCTCATCTGTAACATTTTCTACTCCATACTTTTCTAAAAACATTCGTCCATATCCTACACCAAGATTGTATTGCAAACTCCAAATGGCCGCAGAAAAATCTAATTCTGGATTAGCAATAATCAATTCTCCCAAATCAATGTAGCCAGAAAAATTGTCGTCTTGAAATATGAAATTCGGTAGACAAGCATCGCTATGAACTAAAACCTTATCGGCTTCAAAATTTCCGAACGGACAATTTTTCGCATCTATGGCATGAAATTGATGTAGTGCTTTGACTAATTTGTCTACAACTTTTTCTGCCGGCCATTCTTTGCTTAACGCCGCAAGATTTTTACCCTCAATCGCCGACAGAAGCAGGGCGTCTTTATCGTCAATTTTTGTAAAACCAACAACTTTTGGAACTGGTAATTTTCCATTCAACCACTCCAATCGTTCGCGCTCTTTTTCTAGTCCTGCTCCAATTTTGAGAAAATAATTACCGCTTGCGGCGTGAAGCTTAAAAACCTTACTCTGATCGCCATAATTCTCCTTGGTTAGACTGGCGTTTCCTTTTAGTTGTTCTTCAGCCCAATTTATGAATTTTTGTTCAGGCATAATGTTTTATTTCAAAAGCTCATCGGCAGAAACGTCAAGCGCATTAGCTATTCTAGCAACTGTCGCAAGGGTTGGATTTTTCTTGCCATTCTCAATATTGCTGATATAACCTCTATCAACTTCTAAGGCTCGCGCAATATCGCCTTGCGACATTCCCTTTTTGGTTCTAATGCGCTTCATATTTTTTCCAAATTGTGCAGAAATCTTATCCATATTTGAGTTATTCACATTTTAACATTTGATGTATTACTGGACAATGTTATACTAAAATACATCATGATATTTATTGATTTAGCCGCCGGATTTTTTCGCCGGAATGCCAGAAGCGAGGGCACGGCAGAAGGGGGGGAATTCCGCCGCGCCCGAGCGTTCCGCCGGAGCGAAACTGAGACGATCAATCAGTGTTCTCCGCAAAATGAATTCTGACTTTATCTAACAAACCACAAACCAAAAACAAAAATCCCGCCGTGGTGGTGGGATTTTTGTTTTTGGTTTGGACCTACGGGGAGTTGAACCCCGACCTCGTCCACCTGCCCTCCCACCTTTTTGTTTGGACCAGAGGGGGATTGAACCCCTGGCCTCTTCAATGCCATTGAAGCGCTCTACCACTGAGCTACTGGCCCATCATAAGGTGGAAGGGTGAACTATGGATGCGTAAATTTCGCCCTCTCGGCGAAATCCCGGAAATTTTTTAACGCTCGTCGGTGGCGACTCGCTAAATTTCCCGCGAAAGCCAAGCAGTTGACTTTCGCCCGTTTTACCCCGTTAGAGATTTGTGCAGTACCGAAACAATTTATAGGAATCATTCCGCAACCATTGGCTATATCACCAAGACTATTTCGTTTCGCATCTCTAACGGGGTTTACTATAGGCCCTTTAAATTTTTAACAACTTTTTTGATTTGCGGTGCCAATGGTCTTGCGTTGTTGATCACAAAGTTTGGACGGAGGTTTTTGTTGCGGCGGCGCAGCCGCTCGTGAAATTTTTTCCTTATGAAATAAACCTGAATCGCGTGGCGGGCGTCGCGGAAGAGTTCACTTGTGATATACCGTTTCTTTTTCAAACGAGCAAGTAAAAGTTTTTCGGGAGTTACAATTTTAATCAAAATGAATCGCGCGCCGAAACGCTTTGCAAGATTTTTGAGTGACTGTCGTCGCTCGGGGCGTACGGCGTCAAAATCTGCAATGACTGATTTTCCGGCCGCAAGGGCGTGGCGTAAAAGTTGATTTGCCATGAGCGGGGCTCTGGTAAACGGTTTATCTTCTTTCCCCAAGCGTACTCGAATGTCGTCGGTTCGTATGTGGGCCGACTTGAACGATTTTGCAAGCCGTAGTGCGACATGCGTTTTTCCCGATCCGATCGGACCAATGAATGTGATAAGAAATTTTTGTCTTTTCAAACGCATACGTCCCCACCAGGAATCGAACCCGGATCTAGAGCTTAGGAGTCTCTCGTTCTGTCCATTGAACTATGGGGACTCCATTTTTTGATAGATTACTAATTCGTTTAATAATAGAGAAGAATTCTTTATGAAGCAATCCTCCTTTTTTGACTCTTACCCTGCACATGCCATATTTTAGTTTACCGTTCTTAAAACCCGATAATACGTTGATTGTAGTTTTTCTCTCGTCTAGTTTAATACCTATGATTTCAGACCAATAATTTAAACAAGAGTCTCGGTCAAGATCCTCATAGATCCTCAACGTAATTTTAAAATCCTCATTTTTAATATGGTAAACGTCCCTAAGAACATTTATAAAGAGATGTATCATTTCTGGATCAGTATTGATAAAGTTGAATTCTCTCTTTGTCCCCTCGGCCCAATAAAGTGCTACGGCTATCAGTATTTTATCTCTTTCCGTAAGGGATCGGATAAGTCTTTTGGCTTTTTCATGAGCGATACGCCAGTTTCGCTCAGACATGATTTTCCCCGCATTACGTCTATCCAACCATCGCTTATAATGCTCTGGGAGAATTTTGATTTTACTCGCGTGCCTCGAAGCTGTAGATTTCGATATGTGGCATTCACGACTTATTTCAGGAATACTATAACCCCTTCCTCTTAAATAGAATATCTTTTGTAAAGTGGAAGCCGGCAAACTCATAAATTTATTATACAGAGAACCTAAACATCGTGCAAGGACAGCTTCACTCGTATCTCTAGTGTCGTTTCCCCCGTCATGTTATCATAAATTTATTCATTCGTCACTCGTTCTGCAGCTATGCCGCTATCCTACGAAGAACAAATTATAAAAACAGTTCAGAAAGTGATGCCCGCGGTGGCAAGCATTATTGTTGGCAAGGAATATCATGAGTTGCTCCGCGAGCGGCCGCACGAACTTATGGTGCCGCACGGCAACCATATTGATCCCCCGCCGCCCGAAGATGAGTTGCCCCACACCAAAGGAGGAAAGGTTCGCATCGGCGGCGGTTCTGGATTTGTTGTTGATTCCGAAGGTCTCATTCTCACTAACAAACACGTTGTCTCTGACCCGACAGCAGAGTATATGGTGACAACCGCCTCCGAAGACACATATTCCGCGCGCGTACTTGCGCGGGACCCCTTAAATGACGTTGCTATTCTGAAAATTGAGGAAAAAAATCTCCCTACGATTCCTTTGGGAAATTCTGACGCGATTCTTCTGGGGCAGAGTGTTCTTGCTGTGGGGACGGCTCTCGGAGAATTTCAAAATACTGTCTCTGCGGGCATTGTCTCCGGCCTCTCGCGTTTTATTACCGCGATGATCGACATTGAAGGGCATTCGGAGCGCTTGCGGGGGCTGATTCAAACCGATGCTGCAATTAACCCCGGCAACTCCGGAGGACCGCTGGTAAATCTTAGAGGAGAGGCGGTTGGAATTAACGCCGCGGTAATATTCGGCGCGCAAAGCATTGGTTTTGCCATTCCCATCAACAAAGCAAAAAGCGATCTTGTGGAACTTAAAAAGTATGGCAAGATCCAGCGGCCGTTCCTTGGTGTGCGCTACCTACTTCTTACTCCGGCGCTGAAACGGCAGTTCCACCTGTCCGTTGAGCGCGGGGCGTTGGTTCTGCGTGAGGGAGGTCCTCTCCGGCCCGCGGTGCTCCTACACTCCGCGGCGCACAAAGCCGGAATTCGAGAAGGAGACGTTCTGCTTGAGCTCAACAACACGCGTGTTGACGAGAAAATGGGCATTGAGGATATTCTTGAGAAGATTTCAGTAGGCACAAAAATTCCCGTAAAACTCTTACGGGACGGCAGAGAGAAGACAATAGCCCTTGTTGCCGAAGAAAGGCCGCAGCAGCTCTAAGATTTTCTAAAGCGCCTTTTTGATGTGTTCAACGATTTCGGGAAGCGAGGTATTTGCTTTGACAAGATAGTCCACAACAGCAAGGCGTTTGCCCTCTTCCGTATCGGTTTCGTCTGAAAGATTTGAGAGAATAATGATTTTTGCCTTAACGCCATTGGGTTGGCGGCGGATCTGCCGTACGACGTCAAACCCTTTCTGGTCCGGAAGCAACAAATCCATCAGGGTGATATCGGGTTTTGTCTCAACGAATTTTTCAAATCCTTCTTTGCCGGTTCGCGCGACAACCGGTTCAAATCCCGCGTTCGAGAGTTCCTGCATCATGAGGTCTGCCATAAAAACATCGTCTTCAACCACGAGCACTTTTGTTTTTTTATTTTCCGAAGATTGTTGTTCGTCGGACATGGTACCAGCTTATCACGCAATAAGGATAGAAACACGGGTTGAATAATCCACAACTATATGGGGCGGTCGATCGGACTTGAACCGACAACCCTCAGGTCCACAACCTGATGCTCTAACCAATTGAGCTACGACCGCCAAAAGATATACGTAGTGTATCAAAAGGATAACCATTTGTAAAATACCACATTTTGTGGTATTATTGCGTCCATGCAAAAGAAAAAACAATTACAAGTCAAAAGCTACAAACTACAAGCTAAACGCATTAAACCCGAACTTGCGGGTGGATTTCGTGATTACGGGCCACAGGATGCAATCATGCGGGAGCGGTTGGTCGGTAAGCTAAGAAAGACGTTTGAGGAATTCGGATTTGACCCTATGGAAACTCCGGCCGTTGAACGGACAGAAGTTCTTACGGGCGGAGAGGCCGGGTCGCAAAAAATCATTTTTAACGTAAAAGGGTCTCAGGAAAAACCCCTCGACAAAACTCGGGGCAAGCAATCGGACCTTTCGCTTCGTTTTGATCTTACGGTTCCGCTCGTCAGGTTTATGGCGGTAAACCCGGATATTCCTAAACCCTTCAGACGGTATCAAATTGGCGCCGCGTGGCGGGGAGAATCGCCGCAGGCCGGACGCTACCGTGAATTTTTGCAGGCGGACATTGATATTGTCGGCGTTTCCTCGATGGATGCCGACTCCGAAATTATCTCGGTCGTATACCAGGGCTTCAAGAACATGGGGATCAACAGATTTGTCATTAAAATAAATAACCGTAAGGTTTTGAACGGCCTTCCGTCCTATGCCGGCTTTCCAGAAAAAAAACTGCCGGAGTTCCTCCGCGTGATTGATAAAAAAGACAAAATCGGCGCGGATGCGGTAAAAAAAGAAATTGTAAAAACTTTTAAAAAACAGGTTGCGGAGAAAATAGAGCAATTTCTTGCGATTTCCGGCGACACGCGCGAGAAACTGCTTCAGGCGCGAGACCTTCTGAAAGGAAGCGGTTCTACAGAAGAAGGAATTAAAGAACTTGCTGAAATTGTGCGTAACATCAAGGCGGCGGGGATTGAGCAAAAAAACTGGGAAATTGATTTTTCGGTGGTGCGGGGGCTCAACTACTATACCGGACCGATATTTGAAACGGTTCTGCTTGATGCTGCGGGGCTCGGAAGTGTTTGTTCTGGCGGGCGCTACGATGAATTGACTATTCCCTACACCGGCGAGAAACTCCCGACGGTTGGTGTCTCATTTGGAGTTGATCGACTGTTTGCGGCGCTCGACGAACTCAAGCTTCTCAAAAAGAAAGCGACCACTACGAAAGTTCTTATACTCACTCTTGCGCCGGAGCTGAAACAGGAGTATTTTGCTTTTGCCAAAACCCTCCGTGACGCAAACATCAACACCGCCTTATATGTTGGGGACGACCGCGCGTTTCAGGCGCAGTTGGCCTACGCCGTCAAAAAAGAAATTCCGTATGTGGTGATCTACGGCGACGCGGAACAAAAGAAAGGGGTAGTAACGATTAAAAATTTGGAGCGGCGCGAACAGAAAGAAATTCCGAAAGCGGAGCTCCTTGCACAAGCGCGTAATTTATTTAGATAAGTGCAGATCTCGTATGCTTGTGCAAGGAGCGGAGTCCCGCACTGAAAGCCCCATACTAGAAACCGAAACTATGGGTTTTCTAGTGCGTGGAGAAATATTTTACAGTATTTTAAGAATATTCGCTGATCTATCGCTAACAGCTACGCTGATCTTGCGCTGGAATTTAATCCGCCCGTAGTTCAACGGACAGAACTCCGGACTTCTAAGCCGGATATGGGGGTTCGACTCCTCCCGGGCGGACACTTTAGAAAATTACACTAAACTAGATTCGGGGGCCGCACCGATTTGTCCCGCCGAAGTTTTAACGTGTCCTTCCGTAGTCGCAGGCGAAAGAGGAATGAAGACGGATAAAAACCGCAAAACCCCGAATCAGACGCTTCGCGTCGGTACGGGGCAGGAAAAATTTGTGGTTCGACGTTGCTTATCGTGTAGTACAAAACCCGCCATCCGGCGGGTTTTGTGTTTCGGAGTTTTACTGTCCGAGAATTTCGTCAAATTTTTTTTGCCGTTCGTTGAGTATGCCAATGATTTCGTTAACGTCTTTGACATCAACGCGTACTGCCCGTCTTATGGATGTCTCATAGTCAGAATCGGGCTGGATATACACCCGAGAGTAAAAAAAGTAGCCGCTCCAAAGCACGAGTGCCGTGAAAAAAATCGCAAGAGTGACAAGCCCTGTCCAAATAACATCGTCCGAACGAAATTTGTCTCGTGGCTTCCTGAGAAACGGTAAAAGTTTTTGGATGGTTGTAGGCAGTATAAGTTTCATGGCCCAAAAAGTGTTTTTACCCGTACTGTTATCTGAAGTTCGGCACGCGACCCGGATCCTGCTACGGGTTGAGTTTGGGGCGCAAGTGATTTAAAATCAAAATTCTCGACGCGGAGTTCATAGGACAGGAGTTCGACCAGCCGTAAGTATTTTAGCACGCTCTCCTTTGTTCCCTCCACAAGTACGTTAAAAATCAGTTCATCTTCACTCACCGTCGCAGAACCTACGTCAAGCTTGATCTGATTATTCGTTCTTTTTGCCAGCCCCTCAAGCGCCTCAATGAACGTAACGGGGTTTGCCGGGTCAACGAAGTATCCAACAATTCGTCCAAAATCATCCGGTCGTTCGTCGGTGAGACGCGCAAAAAGGACGGCGTGTTTGCGTTGTTCCTCCAAGTTAGCAATGCGGGAGTTGGCTTGGGCAATTTCGAGACGGACATCGTCAATAAGATCCGCGAGCCGCCAGAAGAACCCCGCCAAAATAGCGATGCTAATTACCGCAATGGAAGTCGTAAGTATGAGTTTGTGCAATGAAGTAAGACGCATGCGGGGTTTACCCCGTTAGAGATATAGAACAAGGTGGCTCTAGAAATAGATGTGGGGATGCGTAGCGCGTTTCATCGTATGCCACAATGTGGAGTAAATCTTTAACGGGGTTTATAGATTAAACTCCGGTTTCAGCTTGCCTTGTAAATCAAATGTGATATCTGTTTCCTTGACGATGTTTCTTAAGGGTGAAGAAATGTCCTGGAAGAGTTCTGATTCGCGTAGGCCCTTTTCAAATTCGAGGAGCGCGCGGCGGGTGGCGGCAAACCCCTTTAGTGTTATATTTTCACCACTCCGTACCGCAAGTTGTTGGATTTCGATTCCCGACCCCGCGCGGCTAAAAATTTCATCGGAGACGCGAGACGCTCGAGTTGAAACAGAAATGTTCTTTTTCAGGGAATCAAAAATACGAGCTGTTGCCTTGATCCGCGCAGTGGTGCCGTTAACCTCAAGCCGTGCCGACGCCTCTTCCTCGAGTGCTCGTGAGCGTTCCAGTTCCTGACGGACCAGAACGTTTAACAGATACGGAGCTACTAAAAATACAAGTCCCACCGCAATGATGAATGCAATTCCGCCCGCAAAAAACTGGATGATGCGGCGTGCCTCTTCAAGGCGTACGGCTTTTTGTGATGATGGAGGAAGAAGGTTGGTGGTAAGCAAGACGACCATTGACAATTGACTATTGACTATTGACCAATCGGTTAAGTGTCAAATGTTAAGTGTCAAATGTTAAGTGTCAAATGTTAAGTGTTTTATCTGATGTTTCGGAGCGCCAAGCCGATCGCTGTGGTAAACGCGAGTGATTCGCGGCGGGTAAAGGGCGGCAGTTGAGTAGTTAATTTGTCCCGAACCTGTCCAAGTGGGTCGGCAACGTATACCGGCACTTTTAGCGTACTTGCAAGATAGGTGTCAAGGCCGTAGAGATTTGCGTCGCCGCCGCTCAAGATGATTTTGTCGATTTCTTTATCCGCGCCGTGCCGATGTTGGGAATAACCGCGGTAGTACTCCATGGCGCCTCTAAGGGTTTCGGCAAGGACACTAAGGGGCGGGGCGAGCGCCGCGAACATTCTCCCGCCATCAGCACGTTTGTTAAGTCCGATATTTTTTTTCAATGCGAGCGCTTCCTCTGAACCAACATGGAATGTATTCGCAATATTTTTTTCAAAAACATTGCCTCCTAACTCGATGGTTGAGGTGAATATAATCGCCCCCCCCGCAAAAATGATGAAGCTCGTACGGGTGCGGCCCATGTCAACTACAATAGAACCGGTTGGGTCGCGCAACACCGGGATGACCGCCCGAATTATTGCTTGTGACTCGAGCTCGAGCGTTGCTGGTTGTAACCTCGCATGATCAAGAACCCGGAGGTAGGAATCTACGATTGATCGTGGGAACGCGACAATAACCACGTCAAGATGGTCAAGGTGATCTTCGAGCGGCTCGACAATTTCGTAGTCATACAAAAGCTCATCTGGGGGAAGAGGGATGTTGCCTTCTATTTCCCATCGGATCGCATTGCCAACTTTCTCCTGTTCAACTTTGGGAATCTGGATCACGCGAAGAAAACTTTTCTCTTCGGGAAGCGAGACCGCAACAAGGGGAGAACGAAGCTGTTTTTTCTCCCGCGCGGCCCACGACGAGAAAAGCTCGGTGAGCACGCCCTCTTTTTTTATTTCGCCTTTTTCAATAGTCCCCTCGGGTATTTCGATTTCACCAAATATATCAAAAGAGAGGTCGCCTCGTGAGGAAAACCTCAGATATTTTACCGTACGATCCGAAATGTCAAATCCAGTTACCGGTATCCGTATGAAAGGGCTTACCCATTGTAGTAATTTTTCTTTCATATTTGATAGTATGTACACCCACCACTAAGTGAATAGTCGTATTTGCATATTCGCATCATTCGTATTGCATTCGAAAATTTGCATTATATTTATTATACCGCATTTAAGAACTCTCCACTATTCCACCTCTTTCCATGAGCGAATGTTGTATGTTCCCCCGGATGGTCCTGTAGAAAACACAACATTTGCTAAATCTAAGTTGTACGTAAGGCGTGCGTTGTTGTCCAGAAACAAACGGTTCGCCACCGCATTGGTAAGTACAACATTATTGTGGAGATAGATAAGGCCGTTACCCGCGTAAAATATTGCGCCAGTCGCGTTGTTGTGAAGATCGATTGCCGAGTCATGGTGCCCGCCGCCCAATGCGGTTGAAAGGAGCATAAGGTAGCTTCCTGAAGTGCCGGAACCACTGAACTGCCCGTTGTTGCTCAAATGTATAGTGCCGTCCGCAATAATCACTCCCGAGAGCGAACCGTATGCGGCTGAAAGTTTTATTTTCGCGTTGTTTGATATATCGATGGCGCCAACCACCCAGATTGTTCCTGTTACCGTAAGTTCCTGTCCGTCTGGACAGTTTGCGTCAAGACTGAGATTTCCGGTAATTTTTTGTGGCCCCAAAGAGACGGTACACGGCGACGGATCGTAATCGCCGTTCGACGCGCATTGGGGCGCGATGCACGTTCCTCCTGCCGCCGCTTCGGTTTTCCACGCAGCGATTGTTGTTGTTGCAATCGGCAACGGAAGAGCCGGCGGATCGTTCGGCGGCGTGGTGGGCGATGCCTGCGATCCGGTAACGGTGCAATTCGTCTTCACATTGTATGCCGCATTCCCCCCAACTGCACAGTTCTCGATCAAATGTGCGTTCGCGTTTCCAATTACGGTGCTGTTGCTCAAAAGAAATGTATTTGCGTTGCCGCCGACGGTAACGGCATCAACAATATGGGCGTTAGTGTTGCTATTGACGGCAACGGCGCGTATGAAATGATCGTCGCCGTTCATATACACCCTGAAATTCAGGTCAGCCACAATATCGCTCCAGACAGCACCAGTCCAGTCAGCACTGCGTTTTGCCGCCCCCCGCGTGTAGCCGAGCGTCGAATCCCCGCCCCATACGAAATAGTTTGCATTGTCGAGCGTACTGTCCATAACAATCCAGTAAGGGGTGTTGGCAGAAATGGTTGGCGTCGTAATGAAGTAAAAGCTGACCCATGAGTAGGCAGTCCCTACCTGCGATGCCGCAATCGTAGTAGTTGCAAGAACGTTGGAAGCGGACGAACTCGGTCTGCCGCCGCTATCGGTGATTAAACGAAGCATTGCGTTTTGAGGAGACCCCGCCTTTTTTAGATAAAGATCAATGCGCGTGACGCGGTCGGTTATGGTCGGCTGGAAACTTTGCGCGACATCAATCTGCGGTTCGCTCGGCGAACAGTCCGCGTCAGCACAGCGCACGAATTTAAGATCCT
>Ga0155236_141_pt3 | contig 21956 bp, 14 predicted proteins | sample RifCSPhighO2_02_FD_106204 | JGI IMG/M metagenome (GOLD analysis project Ga0155236, IMG submission 106204) | Candidatus Sungbacteria bacterium RIFCSPHIGHO2_02_FULL_47_11 | reverse complement strand
TGGCAGAGGAAATGCATGTGTGCGGGCGCTACTAGCGATTCGCAACCCGCTACCGGCTTCTCGTACCAAAACACCGCCACCCACCGCCACGGCTCAAACCATTGTCTGGAAGAGTTTGAGACGAGTTACGCCCCAGAGAGACCCGAAATCGTCTACTGTGAGCAGTGCTATCAGGCGGAGGTTGTATAAATGGTATAATTTGAATAACTCAATGAGAAAAGCGACTTTGAGAATAAGCCGCTTTTCTTCTTTTCGATCTGTCATAATCTTAACCGCCTACTTCCCCAGAAGCGCATTTGCTTTGGCACGGGAACTTGCGCCGAAATAGCCACTTCCTTGAGTCATGCCGACGGGCGCCAAAATTTCTGCGGCGTACTTTTCCTGAAAACGAATAACTGACTGCTTGGTCAACTCTCCAAAAAATCCGGTAATAAGACCTTCGGGATACACTCTTTCTTTTATCAAAAGCTCTTGTAGGATTTTGACTTCGTCGCCGCTTGAACCCTGGATTAGATTGTTGAGAATCCCAAGCTTAACCCCCTGCCCGAAAGGCAATTTTTGTTCCGATGATTCGAGGAGAGGAATTGGGAACGATACAGCACCCAGAAGTTCATTGATCTTTTTCCGCGTTCCCGGACCCACAAAACCGTTGCCCTTGGAAAGTCCGGCGGGCGCCAAAACTTCCGAAGCATACTTTTCCTGGAAACGGATGACTGCCTGGCCAGTCAAAAGACCAAAGAAGCCGCTCAACATCCTTTCCGGATAAAATCCGTTATCCGCGAGGAACTGCTGAAGGATCTTAACATCGTTCCCCGAAACGCCTTGTTGCATATTGCGAGAGAGAACGCCCGATACTGCGGCTGACGGAATCGCGTACGGAGCGGCAGATAAGGGGGCTTTCTTCTGAACCAGAGAAACGACCGCCTCTTTTTTGCCGACGCTCAATACCATTTTTTTGGGAGCGGACGTTCCTTTGGCAAGAACGCTTATCTGGTCCGTATTGCCTGATTCGTTTCCGGCAGGATCAACCGCGCGGACGGTATATTGATAAAACACGCCGTCTTGTGCCCCCCCGTCGTCCGTGAATTCCGCGCCGAACACTTCCGCGGCCCGTACTTCGCCGGTGACGCCCTTTTTGTCTGACCGATACACTTTGGCATGGCTAAAATCTTTTACCGGATTCGTCCATAAAAGTTTTATTTTGCCCTCTCCCAAAGCAAGCCCGGTAACCGCGGTCGGAGCCGCAGGAGGAACAATGTCGGCTGCTGCGACAATCGCAAAACGCGTCAGGTGATCCACCGCGGCGCTGACCGTATGCTCCTCTTCGTTCACGATGCTTACTGGAAGTTCTTTCCAGACCCCTGCTTTCTCGTCCCAGAAAGCTATTTTAAGATCTTTGGGGGTAAGCTCTTTCTTCTTCAATTCTTCCGGATCATAGGGAATCGAGACCGTCACGGCAGTATTGAGATTGGAAACGGCCTGGCCCTTGTCGTCAAAAATACTCACCTCATATCCTATTCCCACTACATCGTGATTTCCCTGCTTTGGAGTTTCCGCGTCCGGTTTTATCGTAATCGTGGCGCCACCCGAAGACGCGACGCTGTTTGCCGGAACCGCAACCGTGGCTCCGTCCTCCAACGCAACGGTGCTCGGTTTGTCCGCAACCACGGCAGTGCTTATCGGTTTTGGCAAAATGCGATCACTCAAAAGCACCAAATCCTGGCTTACTTCCGCGCCCTCGGAAACGATGCTCAGCGTAGATTCACTCGACTTGTAAAACACCCCTTGGTATTCTTTTTTCGCGTATGCATGCCAGACGTCACTTCGATTGACACGCAAGGAATATTTGCCGTCGCTTCCGGATTTGGTTTCCGCGTATCCTCCTTTCTCGGACCACGCGGCCACGAACGCCTCGGCAGGAGTTGATTCCAAAAGCACAGTTCCCCGGATAAGGGCGTCCGGAGACCGGAAACTAACCGCGACCTCCGCTATTTTTCCTGTCTCAACCGTTACTTTCTGCTCTTCCGGATTTATCAGTCCCTTCTGCGGCGGGACGTACACATGGACAAAGTAAGTTCCCGCAGGGACTATGACGGAAAATTGCCCCGCAGTATCCGTTTGCGCTCCGATTGAAAAATTAAATTCTCTAAACGAAGCAACCCCAAGAAAAACTTCCGTAAAAGAACCGGTGCTCCGCGAGTCAATCGAGACCCAAACGTTGGGCATGGGCAAGCCGTCCGGTTTCAAAACAGTTCCTTCGATGGTGGCGTTGGAGGAGAGCAAGGTTAGATTTTGCGTAACCGTTTTTCCCTCCGGAACTTCAACTTTTATTTCTTCTCCTTTCCAGAAATATCCTCCGCCGGAAACAGTGCCGCCGCCACCGCCGTAGGATGAGGCCTTCAGGAACCAGGTGCCTGCAGAAACTTTCAGAGTAAACGCGCCGCTTGCTGAATCCACAGAAGCATCCTGCCACGCTCCGTCCTCTCCGGAAGCCAAAATTCGCAAAGAAACGCCGGTGATGACTTTTCCTTGAGAGTCAAGAACGCTTCCGGTGATCGCTGAAGTATTCTTCTTTACCGTAAGCACCGCTTGTGCGGTTCCGCCTTTGACAACCGTAACCGTCACAGCGCCCGCGGAGGTCCAGCCGGAATAAGAAGACAAGCTCAAAACAAGTTTATGGGTGCCTCCGGGAACACGTAACGTAAAGACGCCTTTATCAATCGAGCCGCCGAGGCCCCCGCCGTAGCGATCCGTTCCTTCCACATACATGGAGCCGTAAAAATCATCCACCACGTTTCCGGCAGAATCTTTAATCAATCCCTGAATCGTGGCGTCCCGCAAAGCAACACGGATGTTATAAATGGTTGTTCCGCCTATTTTTATTTCAATTTCCTTTGGAGGATCAAGGCTTGTCACATTTCCGGAAGAATCTCCGGAAACCGAAACCGTCCAAAAACCCGGCCCCACGCTTATTTCATAGTTGCCCACCGCGTCCGTTTTGCCGTATGAGTAGCCTCCGCCCTGGGTCTGGTACGCATTGACGCTTACTCCCCCAATCGGCGTCCCGCTCTCATCCAAAACCCTGCCGGTTATTTTCTCAAGTGGCTTTGCAAGCCGTATGGTTCCAACGTCTTTGGTTTCGTTCTCCAGAACCGCAACAGTAAGAGACGGGGCTTTCAGATTCTGATCGGATGACCAGACATACAGGTCATAACTGCCCGATGATACGGAAACACTGAAAGATCCGTCCGCGGCAAGTGCCGCAGGATATCCGCGCCCCGGAGAGTTCAGGTTGACGGAAACTTCATAGGTCTTGGGCGCCGTGCCGTCCGGTTTTACGATTTTCCCGGTAACCTTGCTGTTTTGCAAAGAAACTTTGAGATCCGCGGTCTTGGTTTCGGGTTTCGAATCTGAAGCAAACGTGACGGTTACCGGCGCCTGATCATAGATCCATGCTGTTTTGGCGTAATCCTTTGGATAAACACTCACCTGCCACGTTCCCCCGCTTACCGAAAGAGTATAGAAACCGGTGGAATTGGTTTCGGTTTCCGACCACCCCGGGCCGTCCTGGCGGTAGACGCCGACGCGCGCGTCGGTGACCGCGCCGCCAGCCGAATGTTTTACCGTACCGCTTACCGTTTTTACGGAAGCGAGAAAAGCCAAATCCCGTTTCGTTTCTTTGTCTTTTTCAACAATAACGCTGACATCAGAAGGGCTTATCAAAGAGGTCTTGCTCGAAGGAGGATAGAGTGTTAAACGATAACTGCCCACAGGAATTCCGCTGAATCCATACATCCCGGTTGCCGCTGTCTCGGTATTTCTCCAGAACGTATAGGACGAGTTGGCAAGCCCGACATTAGCGCCCGACACCGGATTGCCGGAGCCATCCGTCACCTGTCCCGTAACTGACCCCGCTCCCGCGGATACGCCAAACGCCGTAGTAAATGACGCGCTGGGTTCTCCGAAGCTCGAATTTCCGGCCTTGTCTTTGATTCCCGGAAATATGCGCCATGTATATGATACACCGGCTTTCAGGGGGCTTGCGGGAACAAACTCAAAGCCGTCCGAAAAAATATTGAAGGTCCCTTGGGACGACGAGGTAAGACCCACGACCGTCGAAACGTAACTTCCCTCGCTTAAATTGAAGAATTGATTGGTGCCAAAAGATGAAGAAGCAACTTCTTCGTTAAACTTAACGGTAATTTTAGTATTCACCAAAACATTTGAATCCCCGCTCTTGGGATAAGACAAACTGTAATCAACGTAGGGCGGAGTGATATCTCCTGCCACCGTGCTTGTGGCCGTGGTTGTAGTAGCATTACCCGGACACGTGTATGTTGCCCCGCCGCCCAACGGCTGGCAGAGAGCAAAACCACTGTCTGCCATACAATATGATCCTGCGCTTCCTCCTGCTCCGCCCCCGTATCCTCCTCCGCCACCTCCACCCATATAATGATAACCGGACGGACACTGCGAGGTCGTCGGGGTATATATCGGCGTGGTTGTCGCAGTCTCGCCTCCGTAAGTGGAACACCCGAGAACGGTCGCCGTATCTCCCTGCTTCGCGGATTTCGTCATGGGGCCGTCACAAAAAACAGGATTACCTGAAGAATCCGTAGACATCTGATGGCAGCCATCACCCAGAAGCGCTACAAGCGAACTGCTGCAAGAAACGGAGGGAGGAACATAGGTAATGGTTGTGCCCGAAGGAGAACTGCACCCGTTCTTTACAATCGTATCGCCTTTTTTTGCGGACTTTGCCATCGGTCCGTCGCAGTAAATTGCGCTCCCGCCGGTGTCGGTATACATCTGGTGGCAGCCAGTGCCAAGCAAAGCAATAAGACCGCTGTCGCATGTCATACTGACACTCACGGTTGAGGTCGCGGTTGAAGTTGCGGTGCCGGGCAGAGGATACTGCTCATCATTATCTTCGGGGCCGTAACAGCTTTGATCAGAAGGATAATCAATGGAGCCGTCCGCGTCGTTATCTCTGCCGTCCGAACATTGCGCAATGATTGCAACAGGAAGCGTCGCAAATTTCTTGCTGTATGCATACCCAACATAATAGTTAGCATCCTGCGAAACGACATTATAGGTATAGGTAGTAGAGGCATTAAGTCCCGTGAGCGTGACAGTGTGATTGGACACATACGCAGGGTCAGATTTAAAGTCGCCGGTTATGGTAGTAATCCAATACTCAATTTTAGAATTGGCGGGACGGTCGGTAATCCACGTGATTGCAGCTGAATTGGAAGTCACATCGGAAACCGCCACGTTGCTGATGATCGGAATTGTCGGCAGACGGCAATCGGTCGCGCAACTCGCATACGACTCGCTACTCGCGCAGACGCCGTCTCCGCAGCGCGCCACAGTACCCGCCGGACAATTTGTTGATGAATATTTGAGAGGATCCACATAATCCGGATATGTGTACTGGCAGGCAGTTGCTTTGGTCAACTGGCAGTACCGCTGGTTGCTCGTATCCCACCGACTATAAGAAAATCCCGGACAGGAAGAAGAATTTCCGGCATACACCGTTCCCGGCGCGGAATCACAATAGCCGTATCCTGTTCCGCTATACCAATAACAGGTTGAAACGCCCGCGCATGCGGATTGAGATGTATTGGTGCTGCAGGCACCCCCTCCGCCTACTCCGCCAGCAACAGCGGGATTCGAATCCTGCGAACAACCAACGGTGTAACTACAGGCCTTTATCAAATACTCTGTTCCGGAGACGCCGCCGACATGGGTATACGTACCACTCCCGCCAGCAACGTATCCCACGTTCACGAGCGCAGTCAAGCTTCCACCCGGACTTTTACTCCAAATCCTGTCCTCGTCCTCATTTGTTGAGTTATCGGTCCATTGCAAAATAACATTGCCGCCATCCACTCTCGCGGTAAGATTGGTGGGGGTCTTGGGCGTTACCGGAGAAACAATTGACCCTCCGCCGCCATAACTTGAGCACCCCGAAGCAGCTGTCGTATCCCCGCTTTTTGCCGACTTCGTCATCGGACCATCACAGTAAATTGCCTGGCCGGATGAATTGGAATACATGTAGTGGCAGCCGGTCCCAAGGAGCGCCGTAAGTGCAACGGTACAGCTTGAATACGTTCCTCCTCCTGTTCCAGCAGAAGAGGTACAACTGGCAGTTGTTGCCGTATCCCCTGTTTTTGCCGATTTTGACATCGGGCCATCGCAGTAAACCGGGTTTCCTGAAGAGTCGCTATACATATAGTGACAGCCGTCGCCAAGAAGCGCTGTTAGCGCTGCGGTACAACTGGAATACGTTCCGCCCCCTGTACCTGAAACAGACGAGATACAACCAGGAATTGTCGCCGTATCTCCCTCTTTTGCGGAAATCTTCATCGGACCATCACAGTAAATTGCCTGGCCGGATGAATTGGAATACATGTAGTGGCATCCTGTCCCGAGAAGTGCTACAAGAGAGCTGGAACACGAGGAAGTTGAAGAGGTCCCCCCTCCTGATTGCGGCGAACTCCAGCATCCGCCGTTGTACCAATACCAACCCGATGATGAGCATATTGACTGGTCAAAACAATTGCTCGGGGTGCTACAGTTTGAAGAAGAGTATCCTCCGCAATCAGAAGAACAACTGCCAGAACTCTCGCCGGAATCGCAAATGCCATTATAGTTGCACGCGCTCGTAGACGAATATGAGGTACTGCCCGACGATGCGCAACCCGATGTTGTCGTCGTGTCCCCTGATTTTGCGGAAAGAGTCATGGCGCCGTTGCAGTAAATCGAATTTCCGGAAGAATCGGTGTACATCTGGTGGCAGCCGTCTCCGAGAAGCGTAATAAGAGAACCGGGGCAGGAAGAGGTTTGCGCGCTCGCGCCGCGGAAAATTGAGCGCGCGAACATATCCAAAAGCGTCTTTACTGTTTCAAGCCGAAACGCCAGCGCGGCAACCTGATGCTGTTCCGAGAGTGTAAGCCCCGTTAGAGGCCTGGCCTCTAACGGGGTAAGCGGAGCCGCTTGAGCGCTTGGTACCGCGAGAACAAAAAAAGCAATTGTGATGATACCGACCGCGAGAATCAAAAAAGAAGCGAGTGTAAAAGTGTTTTTATTCATATGCCCAAAAAACGCCCGTAGTGAATACAGGCCTAAACCTATTTAGTTTTGAAAGTTAAAAACGACCGTATAGGTTTATAATAAATAGTTATTCCTCCAGAGGAAAGTTAAACTATCCACACCGCGTGTCTCAACAAAATTCGCAGATATTGTCTTTCTTCTCCTGGTGCTCCCCCTTCACAGGATCACCGCAGCATTCTTTGCAGCAGAATGTCGTGCCCTCAAGCACATATACCCCCTCGCTCTCCAGCTTTTCTTTCTTGCATTTTTCGCATCGGTTCATCTGATCATCTTTTTTAGCATCCATTGTTTCCGTTCCTCGCGCCCAAGCGTCCTTTGCTAAAACGCAGCAAAGAAGCGACTACGGGTACGGGATCTTTTATGACGCGGAGTAACCAAGCTCCGCGATCGATTTAATAATCTGCTCTTTGGAAACTTTTGCGGCATCAAATTCAACAGCACCCTTTTTACCGTTATAGTCCACAAAAATCGATTTCACCCCGTCCATCTGCGAAACAAACATCTGAATGCCCGTAGCGCAGGCGCCGCAGTGCATTCCTTCTATTTTTATCTCTAACTTTTCCATAAAATAAAAATTAATTTATACGCGCGGTTTCTTCTTTAGAATTACTTTCTCCATCGGCGGAATATAGCGTTTGAGCGTCAAAGAGTTCATCACAACCGAAACCGAGCTGAATGCCATTGCAAACCCCGCAATTTCAGGACGCAGGGTCGCCTGTGAGAAATTATAAAACACTTGACCAAATCCGCCAAGGCGCGCAGTCAACTTCAATACCCATGGCGCCGCAACGCCGAATGAAGTTTGCGTCAGGAGAAGATGCGCGCCGCCCGCAACCGGGATCGCAAGGACGTTATAGATAAACGCCCAGAATAAATTCTGCCATACTTTTTTAATGGTTTTTCCGGAAAGCTGGATGGATGTGACAACATCGCGGAGGTCGTCTTTTACCAAAACAATATCGCCCGTCTGCACCGCGACATCCGTACCCGACCCCACCGCAATGCCGACATCCGCCTGTGCTAAAGCCGGTGAATCATTGATGCCGTCCCCAACCATCGCAACTTTTTTGCCCTCGCCCTGAAGTTTTTTGATCACCTCTGCCTTCTCCTGAGGTCGCACCTCCGCAAGCACGCGGTCAATCCCGAGCTCCCGGGCAATCGCGTGCGCGGTTTTCGAATTGTCGCCAGTAATCATAATAATCTCTTTTTGCATTTTTTTCAAAGCGGCGATTGCTTCCTTCGCGAAGGGTTTCAGGGTATCGGCCATTGCAATCAGCGCCGTCGCCTGCCACCCACCGCCTTCTTTTTGCGCGGCAAATACCGTTGTCTTTGCTTCGCCCTGGAGCGCCTCGAATTCTTTGCGCCACTCCCCAATTGAAACGCCCAGTTTCTCCATAAAAGCGGCGTTGCCAACCGCAAGTTCCATTCCCTCAACAGTGCCGCGCACGCCGTATCCGGACACCGCCTCAAAATTTTTCACCTCGGGCAGCGTTCCAAATTTTTCTTTGCCCCGCTCAACAACCGCGCGCGCCAAAGGATGTTCCGAACCGATCTCAACTGCCGCCGCGCGCCGAAGCGCTTCTTCCTCCCTCGCCCCTCCAACAGGAATGAAATCCGTCACCACCGGTTTTCCGATCGTAAGCGTGCCTGTTTTATCAAACGCGATTGTCTTGATCCGATACGCTTTCTCAAGCGCCTCGCCGCCTTTTAAAATGATCCCGAATTTCGCCGCCCTTCCGATTCCGACAATGAGAGCCGTTGGTGTCGCAAGACCCATGGCGCAAGGACAAGAAATCACCAAAACCGCGATCATCCGGATGAGACCTGTGCGAAACGGAAGCGCTGCGACAAAATACCATCCTACGAAAACGAGAATCGAGAGCACAACCACCGCAGGAACGAAATACTCGCTGATTTTATCAACCAAATCTTGTATCGGGGCTTTTGACGCCTGCGCCTCCTCCACCATTTGAATAATCTGATAGAGAAGCGTCTCTTTGCCTACTTTTGTCGCCTTGAATTTGAAAAATCCCTCCTGATTGATGGTCGCGCCAATCACCTGCGCTCCCGTCTCCTTCCCCACAGGCATTGATTCACCGGTCACCACCTTCTCGTCAATATGCGTTTTCCCTTCAATGATAACGCCGTCCACCGGTATTTTTTCCCCGGGACGGACCACAATGACGTCTCCGACATTCAACTGCTCAATCAGAACAGTCACTTCGTTCCCGTCACGAACCACATGCGCCTCCTTTGCTTCTAATTTAAGAAGCTCTTTTATCGCGGCAGACGCCCTGCCTTTTGCCACTGCCTCAAAGTACCTGCCCAAAAGTATGAAGAAAAGAAGCGCCGCGGATGATTCCCAAAACGGATGGTCAATGTTGAAAAACAAAAACCCGACGGCGCTGTAGAAATACGCGGCTGATGTCCCGAGCGCCACCAAAACGTCCATGTTTGCCGACCCCACGCGGATCGCCGTGAAAGAATTCCGATAAAAGGGCCATGCGATGATAAATTGGATCGGAGTAGAGAGCACCCAATAAAAATAGTTGAGATCAATACGAAACGGCGGGTGTGCAACGTCCATGAAAAAATTCAGTACAAATTTTATGGGATGGCCGATAAACCAGAAAAAATAATTGGTAAAGTAGGAACCGTACGCGAGCACCCCGCTTCCGGTAAACGTCGGGATGCCAAGATTTATAAAATCAAAAAATTCATGCACATGCGTCACATTAAACATGTGAATGAGCATGTAGTAGATAATGATGGGACCCGCAAGAACCGCCGCGGCAACAACGCGGCGCTTTACCGCTTCGGTCTGGCGCGCATCTTTCGCTTCCTCCTCGGCAATGGAGAATCCTGTTTCATCGGGTCGGATCAGATCGTAGCCAAGCTGGTTGATAAGCTGGTCAATTTTTGTTAGCGGAATTTTTGACTCGTCAAATTCCACCGCGGTTTTTTCAGCGCCGTAGCTCGTTTTAATTGAAATCACCCCGGGCTCTTTGCCAACGAGCTTGTCGATAAGCACCGAGCAGGAAGCGCAATGCATTCCTTTAACCTTTAGTACGAGCTTAATCATTTGATCATCATTACCTCTTGTGGTATATTGTAACAGTGGTATATTGTAACAAAAGAAAGCTGGAGGATTAAAAAATGCATACGGGCTTCCTTCTTCTTTTGGTTCTTTTAGCCATCATGGCTGCGGTCTTGCTTCTCATGGAACTACGCTGCCCTCGCTGAGGAAGCAAAAATATTGCGCCGGAAAAAGGAAACAAATATCACGACTTCGGCACCAAATGGAAATGTTTTAACTGCATAAACAGCTTTTTCTTTCTACCGCTCTCGTCACATCGCGACGGCCCTCCCAAAACATAATTGTACTCATCAGCGCCATCCCGCGCTGATTTTTATTTCGCTTCGCGGTATCGATGCTAATATACGAATGAATACTAATTATACAAATAATCCGCATTCATTAACCAATTTGTATCATTGGTAAATTCGTATATTCGTATCAATACTTTTATTGCGTGGAACTCACAATACTCCGCACATGCATTTTCCCGATCATATCAAAATGCGTCCTTTTGACTCCATCAACTTCGCCTTCTCCGCACGGAACCGAACAATAAAAAGGAAAATCTCCTTCCTGCGTTACCACAAACTCAATTTTGATAGTTGAATGTGCGGGCATCCGTTGGGAAATTCCGAACGCGTCAATCGCAATGCCGTGGTCGTACTCGTCTTCATTGATGATAGTCGCAACGATTTTGTCCCCGCGCTCCGCTTCAATTATTTCCGGCACAAACCCCCATTCGTTCTTTTTTGCAATAATCGTTATCTCGCGAACTGCTCCGGTAACTACCGGTTTTGATTCTTCGGGAAGCAAAAACGCGCGGTACAAAACACCGCCGCCGATAATCACTATGCCCAAAATAATAAGAATGAAGTATTTATTCATCCCGTTAGAAATAGGGCGCGGACGGAAAATCACTCGTCTCACGCTCATGCTTAAAAAATTGAAACTCTGTGACAATACTCATAGGTTTTATACGCGTCCGCGATTTCTAACGGGATTAACTATCTTACTTGCAAATAGCGTTTCACTAAAATACTTAAAACCACTATCGCGGCAATCGCCCAGACAAAATTAATCCACCACGGTGAAATTGTCGAAGGAGCTTTTTCTTCCACTTTTATCCAAAATTCAGCAGTCAGGGCTTCGTCCTGCGGCAAATCAATGCCTTTGGGACGGAACTGGGCAAAGGCCTTGTAAAGTCCGGCTTCCGGAAATGTAGCGTTAAAATTAATAACTTCATCCTTTCCTTTCTCCTGTATTGCTCCGTGCGCGTCCCCATCTCCATTGGCAAAGGCCTCCGGAACCAGACGTATACCGTGATGATCCCCTTCTTCTTCGGGATGCGCCCCGTTAGAGATTTTATTACGTTGAAAAAGTTCTTGCCCGTTGCTCTCCGCAATCGCGCCATTTTCCCCGAGAGCTGCATGTTCCGCATCTCTAACGGGGTGAATATGCATAAACTGATTCCAGTCATCTTTAATGACCGAGAGGTGCATTTTTGCGGCAAGATATTCTTCCACCTCGACTTCGTCTCCCGTAAACGTGTGGATGTCAAAAGAAAGTTCATGCTCGTGTCCTTTCACAACCGGCTCATCGAGTTTAAGCGAAACCTGATACTGACCAATAATCACGTTTCTCCCGAAAGAAACTTTTTTCTCTTCCCGCGCCCCCTCGCCAGTAACCGAAGTTTCCGGATGGCCGAAAGCGTGATTCTCGCCGTCTTTTTTTACTTCGGACCAAATTTTATAAAATCCGGGTTGCGAAAACACATGGTTTACCGAAAGAAGACCCGGCGTATCAGTTACAACGGGATGAATATGAAAAAATTCATTTAAATCGCTTCGCACTCCGATAACGTGCATCAATTTTTCATGCTCAATTTCCAAATCGGTAACCGGTATATTCCCGGGCTTCTCGTTCACGAAAAAATCAAGACGGGTGCTTGTTCCGGCTGCAACCGGAACCGGAGTTATATTCAGATTAACCGCCAACCCCTCGCGCACCGCACCCTCTTCGTGATATTGAGTTTCCGCACTGGCATCATGACCGGCATCCGTATGCATATCTTCACGCATCATCCCTTTTTCAGACATCATTTCCTCCATCATGTGCGTTTCGGTCTGATGCAAAAATCTTAACGGAAGATAGTACACAAAAGTTATGATGAGAAATGCGGAGAGCACCACATTCAGCCAAAGCCGCCACGGCAGTACGCGCGTCTCAATCTTTTTCTCCTCATCGGGAGCAACTGCCGCGAACTTCTTTTTTTTAAAAAAATACCACCACAGAGGCAAAATCCACAATAAAACCAAAACCCAGCTGCCCCACTCCACCGGCAACCCAAAAAGCCCTTCACCAGTCGGGAGATCGTGGCTATGCGGGAGGCCGCCCAGATTAAAACGATCAATGATAATACCGAGAAACCGCTCCTCTTGCGTGATCTCTTCAAGAAGCGTGTGCTGGCCCGAAGCAACCCACCAGTCATGCGTAAAAAGACCGAGCACCAAAATGAATGCGGCGACAAATATCATTCCCCAGCCGGTTGCGCGCTCCACCTTGTCTTTACGCGCCACAAGCCACGAAAGCGCGTTTACGCCAAGCACCGCAAGAAACGCAAGCAACAAGAGCGGCAATACACGCCCCACCGCATGAACAAAAAACAGGAGCCATCCGTAGAATACATCGCCGGATACGGCAATGCGGGTTAAAATCACCGGCGTTGCGGGATGCGGGCAACCCACGCCGACATTCCCCAAGAAAAGCCCGAGCAGGAGCGCTTTCAGGTAGTCGCTCCTTTTTTGAATAAATGCCGGCGCGGCGCCGCTGTAGGTCGGCATGCGGAAATTAATAAGGCCGATCTCGCTCAACGCGAAAAGATACGCAAAGATGCCCGCCAGGAAATAAAGCCAGTTTTTAACTACTTCCAAAGGCGCCCCCAGCGTCCCAATGGCAACCTCGCCGACAATTGCCGCCGCAACGCCGTATAATGAAAGCATGATGGCCACCCCGATACCAAAAGATACTGCCATGCCGATACCTTTGGCAGCACTCTTCCCCATGGAAAGCGGAACAATGACAAACGCGAGCGGCAAGGTGCACGGGAGAACGATCATGGTGAGTCCGGCCGCGAAACTGAAAAGATACCAGCCGAGTCCCACCGGCGTCTCGGGACCAAGAAAGAAAAACCAAAAAAGACCGAAGACGACTACGGTAAATATGGCGGCAATTGCAAACGGAAACGCCGCGTTACGATGTGAAGAACCTTGATCCATTTTCCTTACTTAAAAGAATAAATAATGCGGAGGCGGCCCCCAAGAGCCCGATATCACGGAACGTGATGAGAAAGTTTGTCTCGCTCCACGGCATAAACGCAAGAATCAGGATTGCCGCAAATTCAAGCGTTGCCAAAAGCGCTGTCCACCGCGCCAACCCCTTTGGTAAAAACCACGCAAGAAACACCGCGGCAAAAATGATTTCGATGATCCCCTGAAAACGAAGGTAAGAATTAAGAGCAGCGACGGAGCCGATAACCACGCGCAGCCAAAAGGGAATCGCCCATACCCAAGCGGTCGGATGCATAAAAAGATCATACCCGGAATATAAATACATCAGGCCGAGACCCAGACGGAGAGACCATTCGGGGTTAATTTTTTTAAGTATTATCATACTTGGTTTCAATGCCAATATACGAATTGATTAATAGTGAGGTTGAACCTCACTATTAAAATAGAGATGACCTAGGATAAACGTCTATTCGTATCATTAGTAAATTAGTATATTCGTATCGATACTACTTTGATAGCTCCTGTAGTTTCTGGATGAATTTATTTTTATCAAATCCTCCCGTGGCCCACAGTTCGCCGTTCAAAATGATACCGGGGGAAGCAAAGATTATATGTTTTTGTGCCATCGCCTGGCCCTCCGGCGTTATCACGCTCACGTTTTTATACGTTATATTCGGCCATTCTTTTTCAACGGAGTGCCAAAATTCCTCAAATGCCTTGCAAATCTGACATCCGGGCGAAGAAAGTTCTTCCAAGAGGATCGGTTTCATATTGACATTATCATATCACACTCACATGGCACTCCTATGCATACTTTTCCACTACCGGAGGCGCCTTTTTCCGGAAAACCCACTTAACCGTCTCAACACCAATAAGATTGAGCGTGGCAAGCCCCGCAACAACGCCCCAGTTCTTGAGTGTCAACGGAACCGTCCCGAGAAGAGCGTTCAATATCGGCGCATGAACCGCCGCGACCATAAGGGAAACCCCCACGATGGTCGCACCCACAAGATAGGGGTTATTGAAAATGTTGTATTTATATATCTGGGTTTTGAGCGACTTAATCGAAAAGACATAGAAAAACGTATCAATGCCAAGTTTCGCAAAAATAATGGTGCGGATATGGTCGAGCCCCAATGACGAAAAATGGTACAACACGAGAAAGAGGCCAAAAAGCAGAATGTCGGTTGTGATACCAACGATAAAAATAATGCTTTTTGCCTCCGCATCTAAAATCGGCTCGGATTTTTGAAGCGGTGGGCGCTTCATAACATCCGGCTCCCCTGGTTCAAAAGAAAGAGCGACGTTGGGCAGGGAATCTTCCACTAAATTGGTCCAGAGGATCTGAACGGCCGTTACCGGAAGCGGGAGACGAAGAATAAGAGAGGAGGCAATGAGAATCAATTCGGTAAACGATCCGGAGAGAAGAAAAACAGTCACCTTTTTAATGTTGTCAAACGCAACCCGGCCGAGTTTAATTGCCGAAACAATTACCGAGAAACTGTCATCGAGCAAAATAAGATCCGACGCCTCTTTGGCAACGTCTGTACCGGAGCCGAGGGCAACGCCGATATCGGCGGATTTCAATGCCGGCGCGTCGTTCACGCCGTCTCCGGTCATTGCCACCACCGCTTGTTTCCTGCGCCACGCCTCGATAATCCGCATCTTGTGCCGCGGGTTCACCCGCGCAAAAATTTCAAGCCGCTCGATACGCTCCGCAAGTTCCTCGTCGCTTATGGCATCAAGCGCCGCGCCGTCCATGACATTCTCGGTATGCGCCGCGAAGCCAAGCTCTTTTCCTACCGCAAGCGCAGTCAATTTGTGGTCTCCGGTAAGCAGCACGGGTTTAATGCCCGCGTCGCGCGCACTCTGGATCGATACTTTCACGTCCTCGCGAATGGGGTCGCGGATTGCCGCAAAACCGGCGAACACAAGTTCTGAAATAAACCCCCCCACCTTCTCACCAGACACAGATGAATCCAATAAAAATGATTTAAAATCGTAATTCGCCTCCGCAGAAAACCCACGCTGAAAAGGTGGGGGGGTAAATTTTTCGCGATCCGTATCGCTCGCGGAACGAGAAAAGGTGTCCTCAACGCCCCGGACCTGGCGGTATGCAAGACCGATCATGCGATACCCCTTCAGCGCCGCATCTTCAAATTCCTTGGTTATTTCAGAGCGCCGCGCTTCATCAAGCGGAATTGGCGTTTGTTTATCGTAAACATTGGACGAGAGCCGAAGAAGTTTCTCGGGCTCTCCCGTAAGAAAGATAAAATACTCGCCGCGTTCATCGCCCTTATGGATTGATGCGATATAACGGGAGTCGGAATCAAACGGAATGAGCTTGACGCGCGGAAGTTCCGCAAACAAATCGCGAAGGTTGCCGCCATGATCAATAAATGCCTGCATCTTGGCGCGATCCGTAGTTTCACCCTTTACCAAAAATCCCTCTTCAATCCGCTCAACAAACGCCTCGTTCGCGAGCGCCAGACAGCGATACGACAAATCTTCCGTGCCGTAATTGATCAGCCATTCCACCTTCATTTTGCCCTCGGTGAGCGTTCCGGTTTTGTCGGTGCATATAACCGAAGCTGAACCCAGTGTTTCTGCGGCAAGCAGGGTTTTGGTAATGCCTTTTTGAGAAAGAATGCGCTTGGCACTCACTGCCAAAACAATCGAGATTGCCGCTGGCAATCCCTCTGGAATTGCCGCAACCGCAACGGCAATTGCGGTGGTAAACATTTCGCGAATGCTGTAGCTCTCTTCAAAAAAACCGACGAGAAAAATAACGACCGCGGCAATACCGACTAAAATAGAAATCTTCTGGCCCAATTTTCCGATTCGCTCCTGCAGGGGCGTGGGCGCGTCTTCCGCCGACTGTGTCAGAAGGGCGATCGTGCCGATCTCCGTATCGCCGCCGGTTGCGACCACCACCGCCCGTCCCTCGCCTTTTTCAATCACAGTCCCCATGTGGACCATATTTTTACGGTCCCCCACCGGAAGATCCTTTGTTGCAAGACGATCGGAAGATTTTTTAACAGGAGCCGACTCGCCGGTAAGAATTGCCTCGTTGATTTCAAGGTCGCTTGATGATACAAGCCGCGCGTCCGCAGGAACCTTAATGCCACTTTTTAGCAAAATAATGTCGCCAGGCACGAGCGTTGCCGCTTCAACTTCGTGCGTCTCGCCTTCGCGAATTACGTACGCAGAAACCTTGACTATTTTTTGCAGATGCTCGAGGATATTGTTTGACCGAAACTCCTGCCAGAAACCAACCGCAACATTAACCGCAACGGCAAGCAGAATAACGCTCGTATCAATGTATTCGCCAAGCCATGCGGTCAGAATCGCGCCAATCACCAAAATGTACACCAAGGGGCTCTTGAATTGGCGCAATAAAAAACGCCACCAGGTCTTTTTCTTGCCTCGCGGCAAAACATTGAATCCGTATTGCCCCCGCCTTTTCTCTGCCTCCGCGTTCTCAAGCCCCTTCGCAACATCAACGGAAAAACGATCCAATACCTCTTCAAGCTCAAGGTGGTGCCACATGCTTTAATTATACAGTATCCGGCGCGCAACCGCTTGAACCTTTTCCACATTTATAAAATCGTCGCCACAAACTCTCTCGTAGCACTCATCATCAGAATCGACACCTTTATACGTTAGCGCTTTTTGGTTTTATCCGCCGAGAAAACGCGGGCCACCGCCACGCCGGCTCCTGATAGAGAAACGAGATAATTTCTTCGCGGTTATAACCTTTTTGCTCCAGCAAAGGAATGGAATCAACCCACCTTTTAAGATCCTGACGGTATTCGTCACGAAATACGCGGTCAAGATACGGCACCACTTCGTTTGGGTCAACAGCAAGCGGAGCGGCGTCAACTTCGTAGAACACAATACTCAATTTTTTCCGTGCCTCTTTGGCGATGTCTTGCGGAATACGGCTTATTTTATCATGACGTTTTTTAACATAATCATAATTGGGCGCTTGAGTAAGGGTGCTATAAATATCCTTCGCGCTCGTCCCATCTTTATAGTACGCAAGTATTTCGTCCCGGGCGGAATTATCCATATCAAGCCCAATCACCGATCTTCTCTCAAATCGCACGAGGCCGTGAATTAGTTTCTCTACCGCATCACGAGGGCTTTTTTGCGCGGTTTTGGCAACCTCTTGCAGCAATTCAAGATACCCTTGCCGCATTTCTAAAGGCACAAATAACGTATTGAATTGGTGCTGTTCTTCGTGAATCCTTGTAGCCTCCGAGGCCTTCTCATCTACAACCGGAATGGCTGCCTCTTGTTGATACCGCATCTTAATCCCCTTTCCTAAGGGCGTGAGTGTCAAAAACCCGTAAGGGTGCAAAAGGAGATGCCCGTAATGTTCCTCTCCAATCCGAAGAAGTTCGCCCTTGTTTCCTAAATTCTTTTTTGCTTCCGGATGTTGCACGTCTTCAAAGAGCTTATGTATAAATAATTTCTTTCGTATCTCTTCGGGCGCATCAATGACCCGCACGTCAAAAATAGGCGATTCAGGGGCATCAGGCCGAACAAGCTGAAAACGCGAGGCCATTTTCAATGAGTCTCGCTCAACAACTTTCAACTGCCATACAGTTTTCTCATCTGCCGCAATCGTAATGTCACCCATGGCTTCGCTAACATACAGTTCAATTTCTTGATCGCGAATCTCTGCCTCGCGCTCTTCAGGAACAATTTCAAACCCCGTAATATGTTTTGATGCGTTTTCTATGGTAACCGCAAGAAGGAGTTCATCTATTTTAACGCCCTGCTTCGCGTTTCCGCCAACCAAATTAGTCCTGTTCAACTCATTCTCAGTAATCTCGCCGCTCCATCCTTCTTTGCCGAAATAATACGCCGCCGCAAAATCGTACGGATGAAAACAGCGGAAATGTAGCGTCATCGGCCCCTGAACGACCGACACCGTCCCTTTCGGCTTCTTCCCGAAACACGCCTCGAATAAATCGGAATCATCGAGATAGAGGGCGCGGTATTTTCCAACCGATTCATGCCGGTCCCGATACAATGCAATTGCATAATTAAAACAGCCGAGCTGGTTTTCGGTAAAACCGTAGGCCGGAGCAAACTCCTTAACGCGCGAAAACAACTCCTCGTGGCTTACTTCGAGATTCTTTTGAACCATATCCCTTAACTCCCTTATAAGGCGCGCAGTCCCCTGTTTCTGGAATTCGAGGTTGTGCTTTATTGCCGTAAGGCGCTCTTGACGAATCTTTCGTTTTTCTGCAGGAGCGAGTTTTCGTTCCTCGGGCGAAAAATACCGAATACTCTTTAATGCTTTTTTGGCATCAAAAGGGGTATACTTAATTTCCATATCGCCAATGGCGTTTTCCAAGGTAATTGGCTCTTCTGCTTCTGCAATCGACTCTTGTTGGTTCCAGTAATCTGCTCCCTCGTAATAGGCGGGGTTGAATACCTCATGCGCGGGTATTGCCTCAACTTTTTCAACAATTTTCCACTCCGGCGTTTTTTTATCCCATGTGTTTTCGAGATTTTGTTCCATACGTTAACGAAAGTTTATGCGGCGTCGCCGCATAATATTATCCGAATATAAATTCGGGGGCTATTACCAACAGAGCTCCGATAATAATAAAAAGAATTTGTGCGATGCTGTGGGAAAAACCTGTTGATTCATGAAGCTCGGGCATCAAATCAGTTGAAGCAAGATAGATGAAGTTTCCCGCAATGAGCGCCAAACCAAAGGGAAGAAACGGCTCAAGCGTGTTGCCGAAAAGATACGTCAGAACCGCGCCGATCATAACCGATGAGGCACTCAAAAAATTGAACCAAAGTGCTCGCGCACGTGGGAACCCCCCATGCATAAGAAGGCTGAAATCGCCGATCTCCTGCGGAATTTCGTGGAAAATAACCGCAACCGACGTGATAATGCCAAGTTTGATGTCCGCCAAAAAAGCGAGCGCCATAATAACGCCGTCAATGAAGTTATGCAAAAAATCGCCCCAGAGAATAAGGTATGTATAGGTATGCACCGGGCACACGCCCCCGTGGCAGTGGTACCAGAAGAGAAACTTCTCAAGTATGAAAAAAAGCAGTATGCCCCCAAACACCCACGGAAATACCGCCTCAACCGAACTCATCTTGATCGCCTCGGGGATTAACTCCAGAAGCGAAACGCCGAGCAACGCGCCGATCGCAAAACTCACCACAAAGTGCGCCGCGCGGCGCACTTTTTCTTCGTTAAAAATTGCGAGCGCCCCGCCCACGAAAGCAACCAAACTTTCGAGAAACGAAGCAATAAAAATAATAAGAAAAAGCGGCATGGGTTTACTATAACACAGATTGAGGGAAAAACAAAGCGGAGAATCACTTTGCAATGCGACTTGCAAGCGCGAATAGGAAAAAATACCGCTCTAAATCTTCAAGTGTGCTTCCGTAACTTTTTCCTCCCTCAACGGCATCCTGCAGTAATTCGCGCGCTCGTAAAATTTCTTTCAGACGATGCCGCCAGCGCGAATCAGCAACAGTCAAATCAAATAACTCCAGCGCCCTATCAACGGCGCCATGGAATAATTTTTGGTCTTTGTTGCGCCACTTTGAAGCGCGGCTTACCTCGCTGCCGATATTGCCGAGCTGCTCTGCCAAAGAAAGGTTCTGCCACAAGCCGGCCGCTAACGATGTATGCTGAAAAGACATATTATGACACTAACTTTTTTATAACCGCCTTGATTTTCCCCTGTATGGCTTGGCTTTCAACGCTTCGCGAACGATTCCCTTGAGACGGACGCACGTTGATCATTGAGTCAAATTCAATCCATTCGTCCTCTGATCTGTCGGGATAAAAATTAATGCCCCAGAGGTTCTCCTGTCTTGACCCGCGAGCGATCAGAAGCGCTTCTTCGTCTGCGTGTAATTCTCCGCCAATCGCCATAATTTCCTTCTCCACATCAACGGCCGCTTTCACCAAATCGCCAAACTGATTTTTGGCTATTCCCGCGATTTCGGCTTTTTTAATTGGAGAAGCAACAACTTTGATTTCCATGTACGCATGGTAACATGTTTTTACGCCAAGTGACACCACAATACCAGAGTTGCTTCGCAACAGGGTACGGGGCTGCGCTTCGCCAAGTTTGACTTAGCTTCGCTTGCTTTTTCCGAGATACCACCTACCTTGACACTTCTTACATTTCTTGCCTAAACTGCATGAGTATTATCTTGAAGATTACTTCACTCTTCTACTAAACTGTCAAATTGGTTAATCAGTTTTTCGTTTTCCACCGACATAAATATTCCTACCCTGCTCCTTCCGAGTAACATTCCCCCTTTATCCAGAATACGCATATTGTATCGGAAGAATTTAAACAACTGTTTAAGTTCGGTTTGGTCAACATCTGTCTCTTTCGAATATTTTTCAAGTAGCTCTCCCCATCTCTCTTGGAATAAAATTAATCTGTTGTTTCTGAAATTCTCGTCTTCGGCCACGAGAATATCATCTAATAGTCGCTGCAACTCCAATATCCTTGGATTCTCTAAATATCTGAATTCTGGGTTAAATTTTGGTAACTTTTCTTTATTTTCCATGACACTTCTTATATTTCTTACCCGACCCGCACGGACACGGATCGTTACGACCCGACTCCGTGCGTTTCGGCTGCGTTTGAGACGACTGATTGGCTCCCACAACATTAGGAACGGCCACCGGCCATGCCATGTCGGGCTTTCGTTCTTCAACATGCCGAGGCGTCTCAACATGAGTTGCCGATCCTACTTTAAAAATACTATTCACCACTTGCGTACGAATCGCCGCCTGTAATTCACGGTAAAGACGCGCGCCTTCGTTTTTGTATTCCACCAAGGGATCGCGCTGGCCGTATGCGCGAAGCCGCACCGAATCGCGCAAATGCTCCATTTGGTCCAGATGGTCCATCCAGAGCATGTCAATTGAGCGCAAAAGCGTCACCTTCTCAATATTTCGCATACCATCCTCACCGATTGCTTTTTCGCGCTCTTCGTATTGTTTTTTCAATATCTCAACGATATGGGTTGCCATACGAGGCCTCGCATCGTCGGATGACGAGACCAGGCCTTGCAACTCCTGATGCACGGTGTCTGGAATGCTTGCCATGGCCTTTACTGTTTCAAAGATTTCCTCGGTATTCCATTCTTCAACAGAACTTGTCGCAGTGTGAAGTTCCACCAGTTTCGTAATCCCTTCTTCAATCATCTCAAAAATCTTTTCCTTTAAGTTTGTAGTATTCGCGAAAAGAACTTCGCGACGCATCCGATAAATCGTTTCACGCTGTTTATTCAACACATCGTCAAAATCCAGCACGTGTTTTCGCGTATCAAAATGAAAGCCCTCAATTTTTGCCTGCGCCGATTCAATGGCGCGCGAAACCATCTTGTGTTCAATCGGCTGGTCTTCCGGAATACCAAACGACTCCATCATGCGTTTGATTTTTTCAGAGCCGAAAATCCGCATG
>Ga0155236_106_pt1 | contig 24318 bp, 23 predicted proteins | sample RifCSPhighO2_02_FD_106204 | JGI IMG/M metagenome (GOLD analysis project Ga0155236, IMG submission 106204) | Candidatus Sungbacteria bacterium RIFCSPHIGHO2_02_FULL_47_11 | reverse complement strand
GCGCTCATATTGGTGTAATCGCTATTGATACTCCGCATATTCAAGACAGCAGGCCGCGGAACTTTTTCGCGGAGCGCTTTCATCTGGTCAAGAAATGATTTTGTGGGGTCGTAGATCGTTCCGTAACCTTTCCCGTCCCACGCATCACTCCACCAACAAGGCGGACAATATACAGGGAACGCCGCACCCGCAGGATACATGGTAATAATTGGCTTTCTGCATTGGTCGCATGCCCTCCGGTACAGCGTCCTTTCATTGCGCCACGCAAGCCGTCGCATCATACGGCACGGGGGACAAAAAAGCGGCAGAGGAACATTGATTTTCTCATACAGTGTTTTATCTTCGGGCCTCACCTGAAATGTTTTTTTACAATTTTGACATTGTTTAATCTCTGAAGGCATAAAGAAAACTCGTTAAATATCATCGCTTGGGCCCGCAATTGCGGTCGGCTCGCTGCCGATTTTCTCTCCTGTAATCCGCAGAACGTCTTTATCTATTTTCCCAAATTCTTTATAGGCGTTGTTATACATATTTACCGTGGTGCCGAGGTTCTTTCCGAGTTTCTGCATATAGTCCTCGTAACTTCCGAGGTGGCGCCCAAGATTTTCCACCTGTTTGATGATTTCTTTGGCTTGTTCCGAAATTTTTTGGTTCTTCAGTCCCTGAAGAACAGTTTGCAAATACGCGAGAAAAGATGTCGGCGATACGACTATGACTTTTTTCTTCCCCGCGTAGTGCACCAGATTTTTGGTATCGTCCGTAACGGCCCCCACTTTATTTATCAGCAAATCGTAATACACCGCTTCCGACGGAATGAACATAAACGCAAAATCCATGGTCCCCTCTTCCGGCTTTACGTATTTTGAGGTCTCATCAATCCTTATTTTAAGGTCGTTAATAAAAGCCGCCTCATACCGCTTTTTTTCTGACACGTCCCGCGCTTCAAGAATCCGGTTATAATTTTCAAGGGAAAATTTGGAATCAACAGGAATAATGCGCTTATCCACAAAAACCGCGGCATCCACTATGACCTTGTTAGAAAAAGAGTACTGCATCTGGTAGGAGCCGGGCGGAAGTACGTTTTTTAAGACCGTTTCAAGAAAATACTCCCCCAAAATCCCCCGCTGTTTCGGGTTTTGCAAAATATCCTGAAGTTTCCGTATCTCCTCAAAAGAATTAACCGATTGGCGAGATATTTCTTCAACCCGCGCCACCTTCTCCCTAACGTCTCCGATTATTTTTACATTTTCTCCAAACTGCCTCTGCAGAAGCTCACTTGACTCTCCGAGTTTTTTGTCCAAAGTCCGCGTAATCTCGTTTATCTGGTTCTGGAGCATCAAAAACACATTCTCGTCCTGTTGCGGCTCCTGCCGGCGCGAGCGCGCCAAAAACCAAAATACGCCGGTAAATCCGACGATGACTAAGACCAACAAAATGATAAATTCAATATTCATCACGTTCAATTTAAACCCAGCCGAGTTTTCCAGTCAATGTGGCAACTGCACTTCGATTGAGACGGTCCATGATTGCAGGAAATTTTTCTAGCTCGTCCGCGAGGATATTTTTTATCTTGAGCACCTCTGCTTCTGAGGCGCCCTCGGCCCGCACCGAAAGATACGGCGCGGTGTTTGATTGTCTGATAAGTCCCCAACCAGTCTCGCTCACTTGAATACGAATGCCGTCGAGCAGAACGGAGGGAAACCGACCGCGCAAGTTTTCGCAAATGCGCGCTACGATTTCGGTTTTCTTTTCATCCGCGCACGGAAGTTTTATTTCCGGCGTACGAACTCTTTCGGGAATACCCTCCAAAAGCGATGAAAATGGAACCTGCCTGCGATCCATCATCTCAAGCAGCTTTGCGGCGGCAAAAAGGCCGTCATCAATTTTGAAATAGTCTTCTGCAAAAAAGAAATGCGCGGTATCCTCTGCGGCGAACACAACCCCCGGGTCGCGCAATAACGTCTCTTTAATCGGAGCGTGGCCGTTGCGATGCATTACCGGAATCCCTCCGTATTGGGGAACAAGCTCCGCGGGAAGCTGTGACGATTTTACGGTGTAGAGAATTTTTTTTCCGGGGAATCGCGAGAGTACGTCCTTTGCGAAAACAAGCATTGTGAGATCCGCTTCTACAAACTTCCCTTGTTCATTCACAAAACCAACGCGGTCTCCATCCGCATCAAATCCAATGCCGAGATCCGCGTGCGCTTCCAGCACCTTTTTTTCTAAATCTGCGCAGTACTGGGAATATTGCGGATCCGGAGTGTGATTCGGGAAACGCGCATCCGGATCAGTGTAGAGTTCAATTACTTCACAACCGAGGGAACGGAAAAGATCCGGCGCAAACATCCCCGCGCTTCCGTTTCCGCAGTCAATTACAACGCGAAACGCGCGGCTAAGTTTTATGTGATCCAACATATATTCTTTATACGCCGGATATCCGTCCGCGCTACGATATGTTCCTTCCTTATCGCTTATCCATTCTTCTTTTTCAACCATCTCGCGAATTTTCTGCAACTCTTCGCCGGCGATTGGTCGCGCGTTCTTTTCCATTATTTTAAACCCATTGAAAAAATACACATTATGACTTCCCGTCACATTCACCCCCCCATCAAAGCTTTTATGAATGACTGTAAAATATACAATAGGCGTCAAAGAAACGCCAAGATCAGTCACATTGCAACCGGTCGAGCGGATACCGGAAATAAAAGCATTGGTTAACTCATCGGCGAATGGACGCATTTCATGTCCCACGAGTATTTCTTTCCCGCCTCGCCGTCGGATATCCGTGCCAAACCCCTTTCCGATTGCCCTCGCGACATCAAGAGTAATCGTAACTCCAGGAAAAGGGCCATACCATTTTTCATACAGACGGATTTCTTGTTCGGAAAATTTTATACCCGCAACGCCTCGAATATCGTATTCGCGAAAAATTGTCGGATTGATTTTCATGTTTCTCTATTATACAGTAATATCAAATGTCTTTAAAGATAGGAATTACTGGTCTTCCTAACGTAGGAAAGTCTACCTTATTTAACGCCTTAACCCGCAAAAAGGTTGATATTTCGAATTATCCGTTTTGCACGATTGAGCCGAATATCGGCGTGGTGGAAGTGCCGGATGAACGCCTGTGGAAACTTACCACGCTGTCAAAATCAAAAAAAACGATTCCGGCTGTTGTTGAATTCGTAGATATCGCGGGGCTCGTGAAGGGGGCGGCCGAAGGAGAAGGGCTTGGAAACAAGTTCCTTTCGCACATAAAAGAGGTTGACGCAATCGCCGAAGTGGTGCGGGTATTTGAGGATCCGGAAATTATCCATGTTGCCGGCGCGCCAAATCCGACCTCGGATATTGAGGTACTCGAATACGAACTGATGCTCAAAGACTTGGAGACGGTAACAAAACGAATGGACTCCGCGCAAAGCGACACGCGCGCGCGAAAAAAAGGGGCGGAGGAACGACTTTTGATTCTACAAAAAATTGAAAAAGGGCTTGGTGAAAGCCGCCTTGTTTCCCGGATTGAGAACGAACTGAACGTAAAAGAGCAAGAGACATTTGCGGAACTTAACCGCGAACTCCAGCTCCTTACCTCAAAACCGATTATTTATATTTTCAACGTATCCGAAAAACAGGTTCAAGGCCGCTGGGAGCCGGACGACAACCCGAAAATAAAAATTGGATCGGCGCCACGCGCGGCAATATCGGCAAAAATTGAATCCGAGCTCTCCGAACTTCTGGACACAGAAAAAAAAGAGTATCTCGAGACGCTCGGCCTTGAAGAGAGCGGCCTTGACAGGCTTATCAGAATCGGCTATAAGACACTCGGTCTTATCACTTTTTTCACCACCGGAGAGGACGAGACGCGCGCCTGGACCATTCCTCGAGGTTCAACCGCTCCACGCGCCGGCCGCGCGATCCATTCGGATTTTGAGGAAAAATTCATTCGTGCGGAAATAATCCAATGGGAGCAATTACTTAAAGCCGATTCGTGGTGCCGCGCCCGCGAGCAGGGCTTTTTGAGAACCGAGGGCAAAGAGTACGCCGTGCAGGACGGCGATGTCATTGAGTTTAAAATATAATCCCCGACTAAAACACCAGATATATATAAAAAGTCAACCTTGTACATAGCATCAGATTTTGATATAATCGTTTTATTCGTTAGTTTTCCGCGTTGATCCGCGTTTTGATCAGCGTAAATCCGCTTCTACTTCCTGTGAACACTGAATCAAGAAATTACGAACTTGCCTACCTTCTTTCTCCCTCCACACCCGAAGGGGAGGTTTTGACGCACGCCGGAAAATTGACTACGCTTATAGAAGATGCGAAGGGCGTGGTGCGACACGTTGAAGCGCCCAAAAAAATAAAGCTTTCCTACCCCGTGAAAAAAGAACGAAACGCCTATTTTGGGTGGACCACATTCACCATGACTCCTTCGTACCTTGCGGATTTTGAAAAAAAAGTGAAAACGCAAAAATTTCTTCGCCATCTTACCGTACAACACGAAGAAACACGGCGCGTGCCGCAATTTCGGCCGCAGACCGCTCGGCCTTTCAAGGAACGCCCCATTCCGCGGGAATCCGAAAAACCAGAAGAGAAACTTGATTTGGAAGCGTTGGATAAAAGGTTGGAGGAAATACTTGGAAAATAATGAAATGCAAATATACAAATCTTATGCGAATCTACAAATATGCAAACTGTATTCGCATATTCGTATCATTCGCATGACATTCGTTGATTTGCATCATAAAGTATGAATCTCAATAAAGCCTTCATTGCCGGCAACCTTACTCGCGATCCTGAACTCCGCCAAACTCCTTCGGGGCAGGCGGTATGCTCTTTTGGCGTTGCCACGAACCGATTTTATACGGATTCCACAGGTCAGAAACAAAAACAGGCAGAGTTCCACAATATTGTTGCGTGGGGCCGCCAAGCAGAAGTTGTAAACCAATATCTTAAGAAGGGAAGTTTGGTTTTGGTGGAAGGACGCCTGCAAACCCGCTCATGGCAGGACCAACAAGGAAGTAAGCATTGGAAGACCGAAATTGTTGCAGAAAGAATCCAGCTCGGACCCCGTTCGATAGGGGGCGGAACAGGAGCAGCCCCAGACGCAGACCAAGAACCGCCCTCCAACGTCTCAAGACAGCAGTCGGAAATCCCAATTGTTGAACTCCCCGATGAAGGAGAAGAAATTAACGTGAAGGATATACCATTTTAACACGGGGATAAAAGTAAAAAGATAAAAGACAAAAACGTTTTTATGAACTCCAAAATTTCGACAAATATGGAACAGAAACGATGCTTTTTCTGCACCAATACTCGCGCGGTCATGGACTATAAAGACGCGGAGACCCTACGCCGTTTTATGAGTGCTGCCGCAAAAATTTATCCACGCCGGAAATCGGGACTCTGCGCATATCACCAGCGCCGTCTTGCCGAAGCAATCAAACAGGCGCGGTATCTGGCGCTTGTGCCATACACCACCAGATAAAAAAGCGGACCCGCGTCCGCTCTTTTTTATTTCAAGAAAATATGTAAAGCTTTGTGCAAAGCTCGGTTTTGCACATTTTTACAAAAATGCTAAAACGATCTTCTCAACTTTTTCGAGCACTTGCTCTTTTGTTAAATTCGAGACATCAATTACATGTTCCGCGTACTGTTTGGTCGGCTCAACAAATTTTTTGTGCATGGGTATTAAGACTTTTTCTTCGTATATCGGACCTTTAAACCACACGCGCCGCGCCCATCGAGTATTATGTTCAAGGTCAAACCAAATTGAGGTCGTGAAAAAAACTCTCACTTTTTTGTCCCACAACACCAAAAATCCTTCAACGAGCATTATCGGTTTTGACAGAAATTCAATCGGTATTCTTTTGCCTGTATTTGGAAAGTCGGGGTTAAACCGCCCGCTTTTAGTATTGATAATAACCGACTTCCCCTGCGTCAGTTCGGATAAATTTTGCGCCAGCTTATTGAAATCCAACGCATCAGGATGATCCCAGTTTTCCATCCCCTCAAATTTAGGAACTTCGGTGGACGGTTTGAAATAATCGTCCAGATGCACAAATCCTACTGTATCCGGATATTTATCGTGAATTGCGGTGCAAAAAGTTGACTTCCCCGACCCGGTTCCTCCGGCAATTCCAATAAAAACCGGTTTCATTTATTTGTAGTAAGGGCGACTTTAATTCCCAAGCCGATCAGCAAACCGCTCAGTGTTTTGTTAAATACGTGTTGAAATCTCCCAAAAACGCGGCGCAGATGGTCTTGCGTGATGAAAAAAGCAACGAGCGAAAACCATAAAATTGTATTCACAACCATGATGACACTTACAACACCCATAATGTATCCGGGGGTGTCCGGAGACAACACAAGGGTAAAAAGGCTCAAGAAAAACAGCGTTGCCTTAGGGTTGAGCACGTTTGTCAAAAAGCCGATTTTTAGCGCGGAAAGCGCCGAAATATCATCCTTCTTTTGGGGCGTTTCCGTGAACGCCGCGGCTGATTTGGACCGCAAAGATTGAATGCCGATATAAATCAAATATGCGGCGCCCAAAAGCTTTATGGCGTTAAAAAAGAGAATTGATTGCGAAATAAGAACGGTGAGCCCCGCCAAAGAATAAAAAATGTGCACTGCGATTCCCAGTCCGAACCCCACTGCCGTCCACATGCCCGTTTTTCGGGAATACGTCAACGAATTTCTCACGCACATCAAAAAATCCGGTCCGGGGCTGATCAATGCCAGCAAATGCACCAAAGTGACGGTACCGATGAGAGTTACGCTATCCATAGAAATTTTAATAAGTTTATGAGGTTGAACCTCATAAATGATCCATCGCCCACCCTCTCTTTGGGAAACATCTTTTTAACAAAAAGAAAAAAGTGCTTTTGAAAAGCGGGTCGAGCCCAACCTTTGAAAAAAGGACTGTGGAGGCCGCCAAATTAGTTACTGGTAATTGGTTACTGGCCTGCGGGCGGCCGAAACCGTAGCGAGCCGGAATATATTTCAATATTTCAAGATTTAAAGTCCGGAGAGCGACTTTTTTCAAAGATAGGGCGAGAAAACCCGCGATAATTTTCAAAAGCACTTTCCGAGCTATTACTTCATTGCCTCACGAATTTTCTTCAAAATCTCATCCTTTACTTTGGGGTTCTCTTTCAAATAGTTTTTCGCGTTGTCAAACCCCTGGCCGAGTTTTGCGCTCTCGTAGCTCAACGAAGCGCCGGATTTTTTAATGATATCATACTTAATTCCCGCGTTCAGAATATCGGCCTCGTAAGAAATCCCCTCGCCGTAGTAAATGTCGAATTCCGCGGTTTTAAACGGCGGCGCAACCTTATTTTTCACGATCTTTGCCTTGTGGCGGTTTCCGACGATGTCTTCCCCTTTTTTAATTTGCGCGGTGCGGCGTACATCAATACGTACCGACGTATAAAACTTCAACGCTTTTCCGCCGGGGGTCGTCTCGGGATTCCCCCACATGATGCCGATTTGCATCCGAATCTGGTTGATAAAAATAATTACCGTCTTTGATTTTGCGACAATTGCCGTTAACTTCCGCAACGCGTGCGACATTAAGCGCGCCTGCAAACCCATATGCTGTTGGCCCATTTCTCCTTCAATTTCCGCCTTCGGGGTAAGTGCTGCCACCGAGTCAACCACGATTACATCAATTGTGTTGGAGCGGATCAGCGACTCGACGATATCCAACGCCTGCTCGCCGTTGTCGGGCTGTGAGATCAGGAGGTCATCCACCTTGACACCGATTTTTCGCGCATACTCGGGGTCAAGCGCGTGTTCGGCATCAACAAACGCCGCAATGCCACCTTTTCGCTGTGCCTCACGCACGACGTGAAGCGACAGCGTTGTTTTCCCGCTCGACTCGGGGCCGAAAATCTCAATAATTCGTCCTCGGGGCAAACCCCCAACGCCAAGAGCCGCATCCAGCGCAAAAGCACCCGTAGGAATCACATCAACATCAACCTTTCTTGCTTCGCCCAATTTCATAATGGCGCCCTCGCCGTATTTGTCTTGAATCTCCTTTACCGTGGACTCAAGCAATTTAATTTTGTCGAGTTTTTCGTCTTTTGCCATACAACTGTGATGCTAATCGTGCGAATTTCATGCGAATGATGCTAATATGCGAATACGATTTGCATATTTGTAGATTCGAATAAGATTTGTATATTTGCATCACATTTATTTTACTAATACATATCTAACTTTCCTATTTCCTTTTCCAAACCGATCCCGTACGAAAAACTCTAACGTGTTTAGGTCCGCAAGAAGTTCAATCTCTTCATCAAAATTGCCGAATTCATCAATTTTAAGCTCCATGCCGTTTACTGTCAACTGACTTTCGCGCTCGGTTCTGCCGCGCGCCCGCACCCTCGGCTTCAGAAGTATAAGTTCATCCGGCGGTTCTTCAACCAAAAGTATAGGGCTTCCAACGAAATGCATGAGACGCCACCCCAAAAAAACGAGTATGGCAAGAAGAATGATTCCAATAACCGCCGCGCCGATACGACGGGGGGTAATAAAAGGGTCATTACCTCGATTTTCGAGGATTTTGCCGACTTCGCGACGCGTGTGGTACGTACGCACGCTCCATTCGTTATCAAATTCCTTAAGCATACGTTCTCTATCATCACCCTCGATTGTCAAGACTCCAAGAAGTTTTTTAAGAAAGCCTTGCGCATACACCTTTGCGGGAAACCCCTCATAATCATCTCCTTCAAACGCAAGAATATATTTTGTCGGCACCCGAATGTCCTCGGCAATATTCTTTACATCAAGCCCAAGCGCCTCACGTTTTGCACGGAGCCGTTCGCCAAGGGTTTGGGGTTCTTGCTTCATTGAATAACGTTACCCAATAGTATCCTCACCTCTAACCTCTGCCGTTTTTACCAAAACATCTCGCGGTTTTGCGCCGTCTCCGGGTCCAATGATGCCATTCTCTTCCAGAAGATCAAGAAGCCGTGCGGCGCGCGCGTACCCCACCCTCAACCTGCGCTGGAGATACGAGGCGGACGCCTTCTCTGCCTTTATCACCAAGACACGCGCTTCGTCATAAAGCGGGTCATCCCCCTCAAACGCGTCACCAAAATCATTTTTTACATCATCAGAACGATATTCCAAAATGCTCTCGTCGTACTCGGGTGCCTCCGCCCCTTCCCGCAAGAAATCAACCGTCCGTTTCACTTCCTGTTCAGAAATAAAAGCACCTTGGATCCTGCGCGGATGCGCGGTGTCGCCAGCCAAAAATAGCATATCGCCGTTCCCGAGCATTTTTTCGGCACCCGCACGATCAAGAATGGTTCGCGAATCCACTTGAGAAGCAACCTGAAACGCGATTCGCGAGGTAATATTTGCCTTAATGAGGCCGGTAATGACTTCAACTGACGGGCGCTGTGTGGAAACAATGAGGTGCATACCCACGGCACGCGCCATTTGTGCGAGCCGGATGATTGATGCCTCGACTTCCCGCGGAAACGTTGCCATCAAGTCCGCCAATTCATCAATCACAATAACTATGTAGGAGAGTGGCTCCTCCTCACGATTTTTTGCGGTTAGCGCGTTGTAATTTGTAAGGTCCCGTACCTGATACCGTGAGAGCAGGATGTAACGCCGTTCCATTTCTTTGATGGCCCAGCGCAATGCCTGGATCGTTGTCTTGGGGTCGGTAATAACCGGCGTCAGGAGGTGCGGAATGTCGTTGTAGAGCGAAAGTTCGACCCGTTTAGGATCGATGATGATGAAACGGAGAACCTCGGGAGGATTCCGATAAATAAACGAGGTTATGATTGAGTGTATGCAGACGGACTTTCCACTGCCCGTGGAGCCAGCGATCATCAAATGCGGCATGCGGGCAAGATCCGCAAAAATCGGAGCGCCGCTCACGTCCTTCCCAAGAGCAAACATAAGGGGGCTTGCCGACTCCTGAAAAATTTTATGCTCCATAAGCAAGCGCAGACCAACGGTCGCAATGGAACGGTTTGGCACTTCAATCCCAACAAGCGATTTTCCCGGAATCGGCGCTTCAATCCGAATCGGATGCGCGGCAAGCGCCAAAGACAAATCATTGTGGAGTGCTACAATACGCGCAAGCTTGACCCCTTCGGCGGGCTTAAGGGTATATTGTGTCACCGTCGGCCCGATGGAAACCTCCCCCATATCCACCTCAATGCCGAAATTTTCAAGAGTCCTTTTAATAATGTTTGCGTTCGCGCGGATGTCGCCCGAGGATGGTTTACCGCGATCTCCCTGTAGAAGTTCAAACGGCGGTTTTTTGTACACAGATTGCTTTGCGGCCTTGCGCACCTGAATAGTTAATTCATTTTCCTTTGATGCGGTTACTGGCGCGGACGCGGAATTGTTGCGTTCCTCTTGAGTCACGGTACGAGACAAAGGGGGCATTTCTTCAGCGACCTCCGTGTCGCGCTGACTACGAACAGAATTCATTGCCGATTGAATTGAAGCATGAATGTTTTCCAACAATGACTGTACGGTTGGGACAGAGACGACATCGTCTTGTTTTTCTCCATCCTCGTTTTCGGCGCCCTCTTCCGTCTCTCCCCAACGCCAAGGCGGAGCGCCAAAAAGTAAAAGAAAGGAAATCGCAAGAATGCCGACAATAATGACGGCGCTTGCCCAAAAATCAAAGAGCGCGAGTAGCGGAGAAGCAATGAGTGCTCCAAGAAACCCGCCGCTTCGGTTTCCGAACAAAACCGTCATCCCGCCCAAACTTACCAGCAAAAAGAGTGCGCCGCCAACGAGGGTGGAAGGAACGACCTTCCGTTTCTGTGAAAACAAAAGCGCAAACCCCACAAGTACAAACATAAGCGGAGACAGAAAATAACCCCTGCCAAGGAGAAAATCAAAAATCCGGAAGAGATAACCGCCCGCACTCCCCGCTTTTCCAATAAAACCCAAAACAAAAAGGGCGGCAACAATAAACGCAAGAACGGCAAGAATGCCATTTTTGGTTTCACCGCCGAGTCCAGAATTCCACGTTCGTCCATCCTCCTCTATCCGTTCCCCTTTTTTCTTTCTCGGCTTATTCTTCCTCATACCCCGTTAGAAGTCGGTTTTCTCAAAATTCGCCCGAATGCGAGAAAACCCGACTTATCGTTACAACCCCGCCTATTCTCACACATAAAAATTTCAAGAAATTTTTATGCCCAAGACTTCTAACGGGGCATACCCCCATGATAAAAAAAACACCCTCTTTTCGCAAGGGCAGGTTGGCGCGCCAAACAGCCGCTGATCAAGGGTCTGTTGCCGAATGCGCTTTCGTCACGAAACTTCTGAATTTAGAGGCAAAATCGTTGAACAAATTTTGCGGCCTATCTGAAAGATAAGCCAAGAAATTTTGAGACGATTTTGACCGAAATTCAGAAGTTGCAGTAGAAATGACATTCGGCAACAGACCCTTCAATACCCCTCCAACTTTTTGGCGTGGTGGTGCAACTTGATGCGCTCGAGCGATTTTGCCTCAATCTGCCTAATGCGTTCGCGCGTCACGCCAAATTCCCGCCCCACCTCTTCAAGCGTATGCGTAATGCCATCCTCCAGTCCAAAACGCATTGAAAGGATTTTTTGCTCGCGCGGTGTTAACTCGCTGATGATCCCGGAAAGCTGATCTTTCAGAAGCCGACGGGCCGCAACCTGTGAGGGTGAAATTGTTTTCTCGTCCACGATGAACTCTCCCAATACTGAATCCTCACCGTCTTCTCCGACTGGCGCCTCGAGACTTACGGTTTCTTGAGCGATTTTTTCGATATGGTGAATTTTCTCAATGTCCAAATGCATTTCCGCGGAAAGTTCCTCGGGTAACGGCTCCCTTCCCAAATCCTGTAGGAGTCGGCGCTTGACCTGTTGATATTTTGAAATGGTTTCAACCATGTGCACCGGAATACGGATCGTACGCGCCTGATCCGCAAGAGCGCGGGTAACCGCTTGCCTGATCCACCATGTCGCGTAGGTTGAAAACTTGTAGCCGCGGCGATAATCAAATTTCTCTACTGCTTTAAAGAGGCCAATGTTCCCCTCCTGGATCAAATCAAGAAGTGATAAGTGCGGAGAGCGAACGACATAACGCTTGGCAATGGAAACCACCAAACGCAAGTTTGCCTGCGTCAGGCGCTTGCGCGCCTCCTCGTCGCCCTTCTCAATACGCTTGGCAAGCTCCTTTTCCTCGTCGGCCTTGATAAGGGATATCCGTCCGATTTCGCGCAAATACATCTGGACGGAGTCCTGTGACAACTGATCAAAGTCAATTGACTCCTCACGCCTGCGCCGTCTCTTTGTGACTTTCTCTTCGGTGGGTTTCGTTTCGATAAACTCCTTGGTTTCGAGCACTTGTATATTTTCCTGCTCGAACCGAGCATAGAGGTCCTCAAGCATCAAAATGTCTTCTTCGACGTTCGGAAAGTAATACAGTATCTCCGAATAAGTCACAAATCCGCGCTCACGGCCGCGTTTTAGCAGTGCCACAATGTGCTCTTGAACCACCGCGGCAGCTTTTTTTGGGTCTACAGGACTCTTTGACACCCCCTTTTCGCCATCAACTTTTACGGGCGCCTTTTTCTTTTTTATGATTTTTTTGGGCATACTTTGGGATTAAAGAAATCATCGCGTTGTTTACACTTTTCCATCGCGGTTGCCTCACCGTTCCACTTTCCGCTCTCCCCTGCGGCGCGGACAAATACGACTCGCTCGGAGGGGGGATTCCCTCCGTGTTCTCTCGCTTCACCAAGTCTGACTCGACTTCGCTCGAACCCCGGTTTCCCTTCCTCCTCGCTTCGCGTATTTGTTCCCGCGCCTCCGTAAGTTCGCGGACGAGGGGAACGGCTCTACCGCGAGTGACACGATCAACGATGTGTCTGATGTCTTGCGTTTATTTGACGAAATCCGAACCTATTTTGAACGGAGCTGACGGCGCGCTTCGCGCGCCAAACTGAACGCTCGAGCGGGCAAAAAGGAAGGGGGTTGGAGGAAAGGAATTTTTGCCCGCCCTCGCTTTCGCCGTTTCTTTTTTCGCCGCCGCAATTTACTAAGTTAGGTTGTTTTAGGCTCTTTTTCTTTTAACGATTAAAAACAGCATAGTGATTATTACAAGAATAGCAACGACTAATGGAATTATCACAATCATTCGAAATCCTAAAATACTCAACCAGATATTTCTAAAAAATCCGATTGGTGGAAAAGAATTATTTGGAAAACTTTCAGCTAAAAAATAGCTTCCTCTTTTAATTAATCTTGTGCTTTCACAATAATTGCCCGTAGTAATTTCCTTTACTATTTTTTCATTATCTTTTGTTGTTAGCGTTAATTTATATTTTGTATTTGATTTGAAACTATTTGACATTCCAGTAAATTTTGTGTAGTTTCCATTTTCAGCTATCCAATTTCCAGATAAATCTTCGGCAAGAAATTTTACAGGAACATCAAAATCAACCATGGCTTGGTTTGACATATCTTCTTTTAAAACGCCTAAATCAATGGTTGTGCTATTGGTTGCAATAAGAATGTCCTGATCACTTCTATATCCATCAGAAACTTCAAATCGATTATTTTTTCTTACAACTCTATAAGAATGTAGAAAACAACTACCCTGCACAAATGGTGCAACATAATTAAAACTAGCATCAGTATCTAAAACAGCATTTTTAATTTCAAAAAAACCATTATCATTATCAATTTTTGTTTCCGATTCTATAGTTCCCTTATCAGTTACAAGGCCAGCACTATACATCAAATCAATTTTTCCATCAGGTGTTCTAGGATCTCCTTTAATATTTATGATATATTTTTCTGCCGAAACAAAGGCGGGCAAGCTCGAAATCAATATTGCTACGAAAAAAATAAAAATAGTTGACTTTTTCATAATTTTTTATATTAATTATTTAGCTCAATTGTTTCAATTGCACGGAAAGCTCCTGAAAGTTTTTCAGCAGTTGCGTCGTACCCTCCATATCATTTGCACGCTCTTTATGCTGAATCTCCGAGCCCACTTGAAACAACTGTTCCTTGATGCATACTTTTTCAAGCTCTCTTCCGCAAGTTGTAAATTCATCCTCAAGGTTTTTTGTTATAGTGCCGAGCACCTCACCCTTGAAACGCAAAAGCTCCAATGCCTCTTGAAGATGCGGTTCAATAGCTGTTTGCTGGGGTACGATCTTTGTGAGTACGCCGAAAAGCTCTTGATTAAGCACCGAGGAAAAGACAAGTGCGTTATGCCCCATGAGGCGGGCACGCGTCTCGTCCCTCACGAGCGGAAAGAGCGCTAAAAATCGCTCTTCAAGCATTAAACGCCTCGTTGACACAGCAATCTTGTTCCTGCTCACATCTTCTGCGGGTGTGTAGGGAACCGCGGGACGATACCGCTGCAATTCTGCCCACACCGCTTCCTCGCGAATATTGAGGAGCGAAGAGAGCTCTCCAACCCAGTGCGCTTTTTCAACCTCATTTGCGAGTTCCGCGATATACGGGACAAGAAGGCCCGCAATCGCCTTTTTGCCGTCAGGAGTACGAGGGTTATATTGACGCCGCGCCTTCCCAAAATAAAATTCAACAACGGGTTCGGCGCGCTCGACCGCCTCTTTCCACGCGTCCGGATTCTCTAAAACCGCGTCTGCCGGATCCTTGCCGATGGGGATGCTCGCGATTTTCCGCTCGAATTCAAACTGCGCCGCGAGAGCGAGCGAACGTTTGGTCGCACCCTCCCCCGCCGAGTCGGTATCGAACGAACTTATCATCGTATCACACAGACGCTTGAGTGCCGTAAGTTGTTGGGGAGTAAGTGCTGTGCCGGAAACCGCAATCGTATTTTTCACACCTGCCTGATACGACATCACGCAGTCCATGTACCCCTCAACGATCACGACCTGATTTTTTGACCGAATTTCCTGTTTTGATTTATCAAAACCGTAGAGAACCCGAGATTTGTCATAAATCATTGTTTGTGGTGTATTGATGTACTTTGCTGCGTCCTCTGTAGCTTTAGCGGAGGAGGACTTCATTCCCTCCTTCGCCAAACCTGCCTGTCGGGCAGACAGGGATTCGGAGGGCAAAGCAAAAATTCTCCCTCCAAATCCTATGATATGTCCGTTCACGTCTGCGATCGGAAACATGATCCGCGAGCGGAAACGGTCATACCACGACTGTCCATCTTCGGACTTTACGGCAAGCCCCGCTTTCTCGACATCCTCGCGACGAAACCCTTTTTGCAAAAGCAGTTTCAGGAGAAAATCCCATGACTGAGGGGCAAAGCCGAGACGAAAGTCCCGCACTGTCTCATCCTTTACACCTCTCTCCGAAAGATATTTTTTGGTTGCTGGCGTACGCTGCAAACTTTCTGTAAAAATCTGCGCTGCCGTCTCGCAGATATCGTAGAGCCGATTCCGTTCAGACCGAATTGAGGGGTCTTCCCGCCGCAAGACGACCCCAGCGCGAATCGCCAAAAGCCGGAGCGCTTCGGGAAAATCGAGTCCCTCGATCTCCATTATAAACTTAAAAATATCGCCGCCCTTGCCGCAACCGCCAAAACAATGCCAGATCTGGCGCGTCGGAGACACAAAAAAAGACGGCGTTTTCTCCGCATGAAAGGGGCAAAGCGCTTTGTAGTTGATTCCCGCTTTATGCAACCGAACATACCCTTGAATAACGTCTGCGATATCAAGGCGGGATTTAATTTCTTCGACGGGTGATAACATAAAATTTGTTCTTTAAACTCTTTTATACCATACCATGCCAATCATTGCGGGACAAGAAAAAAGGCACGCACTGGCGAGCATTGTCTACAAGGACTGTTGCCGTACGCATAATTACGACTTCGGGAAAAGTTCTTCTACTTTTTTGATGACGTCCGAAATTTTCCAGTCGGTTTTAACCAGATAACTCCGGGCGCCAAGCTGCATAGCTTCAGCAACCTTTTGGGTGTCGTCGAGATTTGTGAGCATAACCACAGGGATATTTTTTGTTTTCTCGTCTTCTTTTATTTTTTTGAGGACGCCAATACCGTCGAGCTTCGGCATCACAATGTCAAGCAACACTAACTCGGGCAGTTCTGCTTGAATCAGCTTCCACCCCGCCTCGCCGTCCGAGGCATGCATCACGGTGAACCCCGCCTTCGTGAGTTCACCAACCGTGAGCCGGGCAAGAATCTCGTCGTCATCAAGTAACGCTATTTTTTTCTTATTTGCGGACATATATTGTGATAATACCACCAGACGACGAACAGAGTCAAAGAATCAAGCAACCCTCGGTGTGGATAACGCTTTCCTTCTATGCTCTTGCGTTCCTCACGGGACTGTGCTATACTGTACAATGTAGCTCTTGGGGAGCGATTCGACATGACTTCGGATAATTCCCCAAGGGATACTCTTCCATATCATATAATATTTATTCGTGGGTTACATAACCCAACATTCGTTTTTTTGTAATCCCAAAGTGTTGACACACCACGGGCGAGTGGCGGAATTGGCAGACGCACTGGCTTCAGGAGCCAGCGGGGCAACCTGTGGAGGTTCGAATCCTCTCTCGCCCATAGTTAATTCTGCACACGTTATGTACGGGACAAGGTAATAAGCAAGGGCAACACCGTGGAATCCTCTCTCACCCGCAGACAACATTTTTTATCGAGGGACCGCCTCATCTGAGGCGATTATAAAACCCATATGCATGGAGAAAAAGTAGAAAAAAATTACGGAGCTTTCGCCATTTTAATTTCTGTTTTGTCTCTCTGTTTTACAATCGGTTTTTCAATATATACATATCATAAACTTCTGCCGCTTGATCGAGCCAATGTTATTTTAACAGAACCATTAATTATAAAGGGTGATAACGGTACAATACGCGTAGAGCTGACAGTCAAAAATATTGGAAGGGCAACCGCGGAAGATATTAAGTTCACAATTTATGAATTTTACGATCCACGGGTAGAAAACAGGTGCGGAAATAATCCGAGAAACAATCCACGTTTCAATGATACCCTATTTAGTAAACTTGGGGGTGGTGTATCCGCCACGTTTGGAAATATTATTCTTAATAACCCCACGGTTGGCAATAAAGACCCTGGGGTTGAAACAGTTTTATTATCCAAATTAGAATACAAAGATGCGATTACTTCTACGTATTCTAACACGACAGTGCAATGGTTCGGATGGCATTACTTGATTGGCGAGAAAGAAGCAAAAGCTTTCACCCTTGTGCGCGGGGATCTCGACAACTACACAGAATGTTTAGATGTTTATGAGATACCCAAAACCTAGAAATAAACCGACCAAGACGCCTAAATGGGGTCATCAAAATAATCCCCAAGAAACCCCTTAACATCCTCGTATTGGTAAATTCGAATCCTAGATACACCGCCAAATCTTATTTTTCTCCACCAAAAGTGGCGGTAAAATGTAGACAACGCTCGTTGCTCTTATAAGATGATACAGACACATAAAACTACTCATCATCGGAGACGTACTCAACGCCTACCAAGGTTCAAAGTCACTCCCTCACTCCAGAAGAGTGTACTTAAATTTGTGCCGCTGGGCGGGTGCGGCGAAGTCACCCGCAGCATGTATGTCTATGAATACGAAGACGATATTGTCATTATTGACATGGGACTTCAGTGGCCCGACGAAGATATGCCCGGGATCGACTATATCATTCCGAATATCGAATATCTGCGTCACAAAAATAAAAACATCAGGGGTATTATCATTACCCACGGCCACTACGACCACATCGGCGCGATCCCTCACCTTTTAGATAAACTCGGCAACCCGCCCATGTACACCACCGCACTCACCCGCGGGATAATCCTGAAACGGCAAGAGGACTTCAAGGGCTCCCCCACCCCGAATATTGAAATCATAACCTCAGAGTCAAAAATTACATTGGGATCAATGAAGGCCGAATTTTTCCACGTGAACCACAATATTCCTGACTGCGTCGGCATAGTTTTAAAAACTCCTGTCGGGACCGTCGTCCATACCGGCGACTTCAAATTCGACCATACGCCCGTCAATGAGCGCCCTGCCGATATCGCGCGGCTAAAAGAAATCAGCAAAAGCGGCGTACTACTCCTAGTCGCCGATAGCACGAATGCGTGGGTTGCGGGACGCCAGATATCAGAGAGCGACGTTCAGCTCGCCCTTGAGGAAATCTTCAAAGTGGCTCGGGGCAGAATCATTGCCGCGACTTTCTCCTCGCTTCTTACGAGAATTCAGCAGCTCATCTGGCTCTCCGAAAAATACGGGAGAAAGGTCGCGATTGAGGGCTACAGCATGAAGCAGAATACCGCGATCGCGCGGGAACTCGGATACCTCAAAATTCAAGAAGGGACTCTTATTGATACGAAAGAAATTAACAAATACCCCGAAAACAAAATTACCATTGCCTGTACGGGCGCCCAGGGAGAGGACCGTGCCGCCCTCATGCGCATCGCAAACAACGAGCATCGGCTCGTCTCTCTACACCCAACCGATTCAGTCATCTTTTCGTCCTCCGCTGTGCCGGGGAACGAAAACACGGTCCAGCGCGTGAAAGACCTCCTTTATAAAAAAGCGGGTAAAATCTATCACTACCAGAGTATGGACATCCACTCGGGAGGACACGCGAGGGCAGACGAGATGCGTGACCTCTTGGATATTCTCAAACCAAAGTATTTTATTCCGATGCACGGCAATTACTTCATGCTTCGCGAAAGCGTTGATATTGCCGTCGAACGGGGGGTTGCGAGACAAAACGCCCTCGTCGTTGAAGACGGAGAAATCACAACCATAACTGCGCAGGAAATTACAAAATTGAAAGAACGGGCGCCAACGGATTACGTCATGGTCGACGGTTTGGGCATTGGCGACGTGAAAGAAGTCGTTATCCGCGACCGCCAACACTTAGCGGAGGACGGTATATTTGTTATCATAACCATAGTTGACTCTAAAACCGGACAGGTAAGAACTTCGCCAGATATTATCTCGCGCGGGTTCATCTATCTCAAAGAGTCGCAGGAACTTCTAAAAGAGGTCAGACAACGAACGAGAAAAATTGTTGAGGGGGAAACCTTCGGCGGCGCGCATCCTGTAAACTGGGTGCACCTCAAAGACGAATTGCGCGAGAAAATCGGACAGTTTTTGTTCAATCGAACCCAACGTAGACCCATGGTATTACCTGTAGTCATCGAAGTATGAGTATAGAGAAGACCGACTTGCCCCGTTAGAAGCGCGAAGCGCTTTCTAATGGGGTGGTTTTGCCGGTGGTAATTGAGGTATAACAACCGAGCCAATGGGGGTTAGGGTTTAGCCAATAGACAGACTATGATTATACCCTAATAGCTATTGGCTTGTACCTTCATGAAGACATTATTAAGCGGTATCCAACCCTCCGGGGAACTGCACATTGGAAATTACCTCGGAGCAATAAAACAATGGGTGGATCTTCAAAAAAGCTACCGCGTTTTTATTACAATTGTTGACCTCCATGCGATCACCGTTCCACAAGACCCAAACAACCTCCGAGAAAACACGTTGGAAACCGCGGCACTGCTTATTGCTTGCGGCATCAATCCCAAAAAATCGGTGCTTTTTGTCCAATCTCACGTTCCGGCGCATATCGAACTTATGTGGATTTTGAGTACCCTGACGCCCGTCGGAGAGCTTGAACGGATGACCCAATACAAAGAAAAAAAAGAAAAAGCCGGATTGCTTGCCGGACTTTTAAATTACCCAGTGCTCCAAGCCGCAGACATCCTTCTTTATCAACCGGATGTGGTGCCCGTCGGCGAAGACCAACTACAGCATTTGGAACTTACGCGGACGCTCGTGCGCAAATTCAACAACCGCTTCGGGCGAGTATTCAAAGAGCCAAAAGCGTTCATACAAAAAGATACGGCCCGTATTATGGCGCTCGACGACCCGACCAAAAAAATGTCAAAATCCGCCGCAAGTCCGAATAACTACATATCGCTTCTTGATTCACCCGACGCCGTCCGCAAAAAAATAAAAATCGCGGTCACGGATTCGGGTAGCGAGGTTCGCTACGACGAGAAGGGTAAACCCGCGATCTCAAATCTCCTGGCAGTTTACAGTGCTTTTTCAGGTAACCCGGTGACTGACATTGAAAACCGTTATCGCGGCAAAGGATACTCGGAGTTCAAAAACGACCTTGCGGAGCTTCTTGTTGCCAAACTCGCACCGATCCAGAAAAAATATATGACACTTACTAAAAACAAAAAAGCGTTGTGTACCATTTTGGATAAGGGGGCAGAACAAGCAAACGCCGTTGCTAAAAAAACCCTTTGTCTAGTAAAAGAGAAAATGGGGTTCATTCTCTAGAAATAAGTTGTTTTTGAAAAACCGTTTTCACATCTGTCAAACATACGGGGGTTAACCACGGGATTCGTCAATCCAAAACCGCCACGGCTTGTGTTTCCACTTCCCCGCATAGTCCACGCCAATCCGTTTTCCTCGTCTGATACGACGAGGATTTATTTTTACACCGCGGTTCTCTATCCAAAGGCAGGTTTTTTTATTCACTGGTTTTGCGTTAAGTTGTTTATCAATTTTGAAATGGCGGCATACCCGTCCGGGACCACTCACGCCTTCAACAGAACGGATAAGAATGGCTGCCGGATAATGCTCTTTTTCCGTCACAATGTTTAAACAATAATACATCCCGTAAACCATATACACGTACCACTGTCCGGGTTTTCCAAACATCACTTTTGTCCGATCGGTTTTGCCGCGGGAAGCATGGGATGCTTTGTCGTCCGGCCCGACGTACGCTTCAACCTCGATAATCATAGCCGAAAATTCTTTTTTCCCTATGCGACGTACCAAAAACTTGCCCAAAAGTTTTTGGGCAACCCGCAGTGTCGGCGGATCGAAAAAGGAGGCCGGAAGAATTTTTGGTCTAAATTTTTGCAGGAGCATGACGTAAATCTTCAATCCCCGCCGAAATTCTCGCCGTTACCGGGATTTGAACCCCGCGACTGAAATTTCAACAGCTACCTCTTCCTTATTTGGGAGGAGACGAACTGATTCCTATATCACGATGATTATCTCGCCAGCTAAAGCGGGGTAGCAAAAGTAAAAGTCGAAATCTAGTGCGGGGCAGGCCCGGGTTACCAGGACTTGCCCTTCCACCTTTAAAAACGTTGAACGGCCCCATCGGGATTTGAACCCGAGTTTCATGGATGAGAACCATGCGTCCTGGACCGGCCTAGACGATGGGGCCAAAAAGGTGGAAGGGTGAAAGAACCTGGCATCCTAGACCGGACTAGACGATAACGGCATACAGGCGTGGAATCATGCATCCTATGTCTCTCGACGATTGGGTAACTCCACCGATTATAAAGCAAAATCAGACACTATACAAAACACAAAAAAACCATCATTTTGATGGCTCATTTAGTTTCGATTTTGATATCACGAAGAAACGCAGCAGCATCCTCCGATCTGGTCGGATTAATGTAGAACCCGGTACCCCACTCAAATCCCGCGACTCTGGTAAGAATCGGAAGAATCTCAAGATGAAAATGGTAGTATCGGTCATGGGTCCGATCCCTGAGCGGCGCGCTGTGGAAAAAAATATTGAAATCGGGACGATTCAACACCGCGCCTATTCGCTGGATCGTTTCACATAAAATCTCGGCGAGCGGACGCAGGATTTTCTCTCCGCCGTCCTCAAAGAGCGGACGGTGCGCGAGCGGTAAAATCCATGTTTCAAACGGCACCCTTCCATCATATTTGCTTAACGAGAAAAAGTGCTCATTTTCTGCCACAATACGCACCTTTTCGCCGTATTCCTGTTGTGTAAGAAGACAAAAGGCGCAATTGTCGTCCCGATCCCAACACTCGCGACACGCTTCTATCTCATCCCAAATCAACTTGGGTATTACCGGCAACCCCACGAGTTGCCAATGCTCGTGTTCAAGCGAGGCACCTGCGTCCTCTCCTTCGTTCCCGAATATGAATACTGACTCAATCAGGGGATCATTTTTGAGGTCGAGGGTGCGCTCTTTACATACCCACAAAAGTTCGTACATCTCGTCGGGAGAAAAATCATAAATCCGCTTTTCATGCTGCGGCGTGCTGATAATAACTTCGTGGGCGCCCCTCGCTTCCATTTCTCGGAATATCCCGATCTTTTTTCTTTCTAACGGGTTTTCACTAATCGAGAAAGCGCCGAATTTGTTGGGAACGACGCGGATATACCATAGTCCGCTATCTTTCCTGCGATAGGCAGTAATTTCCGGAGGCGTCTCCTGTTCATTTCCTGGACAGAATGGACAGATTTTTAATTCTTTATCGTTCTTTTTTAAGAAATCACTCGGCCTTTTACTGCGCTCTTCCGCAACCACTACCCATCTACGTACAATCAAATCCCGCCGAAGTGTTGATTTTGACATTATCAGCTCTTCCTTTCCAACTTTTCTAAAGAACCTATTCCCACCATACAATACTTTCAATAGTTTCTCCAATACCCCTCCTGCCGGACAAGCAGTTCTTCGGCGCGCAGGGGATAGCGCATAATTTCCTCCACGACCCGCTCCATGCGCATTGATTGGCTACCTTTTACAAGAATCAAATCACCTCCTTGGATCATGGGGTCGAGCGCTTTGCCCGCGCTTACTGAATCGTCAAATTTAAAAATCTGTTCACGCGACAGCTGTCGCGCGTTCCGTTCCACTCCGCGGTTTTGCGCCTCATCTGCGATGAATTTTGCCCGCGGCCCGACCACAAAAAGCAAATCAACAAATCCAGCAACACGATCCCCGATTACACGATGTACCTGCTCGCTAAAGCGTCCGATTTCAAGCATATCTCCTAGTACCGCGATTTTCCTTTTTCCAGGCAACGCTTGAAGCATATCGAGAGCCGCATGCATTGCTTCGGGCGCGGCGTTATACGTATCATCAATGATGTATGAATTTTTGATGCCCTCAAGCAACCGCAGTCGGCCGGGCGGAGAAACATACCCTTCAAGCGCTTTTGAAATCTCGACAAGGTTCATATTGAACACTGTCCCCACCGCAGCGGCAACGGCGGCCGCGTAGACGTTCGGTTTTCCGAAAGCACCGTGAAGCCGAATCGGCACCACACTTCCCTCATGTTCAATTTTAAACGTAATGCCTTCGGGAACCTCGCCTAATTTCCTATCCGCGGTTTTTCGCAATTCATAATTCGTTATTCGGACGTCAGCGTGTTTCTCAAAACCATAGGTCATGACGCGCGCTTTTGCACAATCCCGTATATTGTAGACGGCATAGTCATCATGGTTCAAAATGACATGGCCATTTGCCAAAACCGCCTGAACGAGCTTGGCTTTCTCTTGAATCAACCCTTCCGGATCCTTAAAAAATTCAACGTGTACGGGAACATCACCAATTGTTGTCACAATCGCAATTTTTGGCTTTACAATCGAGAGAAGATGCCCCATGTCGCCAGGACGATCAATGCCGTATTCCAAAACAAGCACTGCGGGATAATCCAGTTTTCTTATCTTGGTACGCAACCACGCGCGAAAAAGCGTACGGCACCACCGAAAAACATTTTTACCGCAGTGCGGAATACCCAAAATCGTAAGCGGTAAGCCAATTTCATTGTTGTAATTTTTCTCGGATGTACGCGTATTCCACTTGGAATTGAGCACAGTAAAAACTGCCTCGCGCGTGGAGGTCTTTCCTACCGATCCGGTTATACCAACGATAATTGGTTTGTACTTCCGGATTGTTGCGCGCGCAAGCCGCGCGAGAATTTTTTGGAGTATTGACTTTTGAATCATAAACTGTTATTATTGAGTCAGCCCCCAAGTCATAAATTTCTGAATGGAGGTTCAATGGAGGTTCTAGGAGATATGAAAATACAGGAACTAGATGGAACCACAGGTTACGGGATCATTGAATTCGGAGGAAGGCGTTTTGAACTGCAAAGATATGACGACCCGTGTAATTGTTCTTTCAGGAAAGGACCCATGTCAGTAGCAAAAATCAGATCAATAAGCCATCTCGGACGTGATTCTTTCCAAAAAATAGTTCTGCTCACGTGCGGGCACGCACGTTGGGAAGACGAAAACGGCAACCCCTCTTCCAACTTTAGTCCGCCACCACCAAAGAGGAAATAACGCCAAGTGCATGAAACTTAACTCCACGGCCCACCCGGGCCTCTTTTTTATACTCCTAACCAACCCCCATGCCCCGCCACACAAACAAGGTGCCACACTACCTTTCGTAAGCTGGCGTGGCCTCGGCACTATAGTTTTGAAACAATGGGAGGACAAAATTGTTTGGTTTTCCGCCGAAGGCGGAAAAATTTTGTCCGACCCTTA
>Ga0155236_126_pt3 | contig 26905 bp, 30 predicted proteins | sample RifCSPhighO2_02_FD_106204 | JGI IMG/M metagenome (GOLD analysis project Ga0155236, IMG submission 106204) | Candidatus Sungbacteria bacterium RIFCSPHIGHO2_02_FULL_47_11 | reverse complement strand
AGACCCCGAAGCGCGTCTTCATCAAACTCGCGTCTCGGCTGAAAGGGGTTTGGCTCGATTTTACTAATCTCAATCAAAAAAATGGATTCGCCACGCCGCGGAATAAAATGGTCGTTGTACGTTCGCGCAGAAGAAGATACCCCGAGGTTTAAAAGGGGTGCACGCGGCTTTTCGTCAATTGAGGGTAAAACGGCATTCGACTCTCCGGAATCTAAATTTGCCGGGATTCCTCCCGGTTCTTTATCAGGAATTAGTGATTCTAAACCTTTGCCTAGTGAATCCACTTAAAAACATTTGACATTTAACATTTGACATCAATGCGCATTCGACGCGCCTAGTCAATTGTCAAAGGTCAATTGTCAATTGTTATTTCCTAAGGCCTTCCATTCTCAACACCTCCTCCGCCAATTGCCGATACGCTTTGGCGCCGTGCGAATAGGGCGCGTACTCTAAAATTGTTTTACCAAATGAGGGCGCTTCTGCCAAACTCACGTTGCGTGGAATTACTGCCTCAAACACATAGCCCGGAAACTTCCGGCGAATCTCTTTTGCTACGGCACGATGCAGACGGGATTTGCGGTCGTACATCGTAAGAAGAGCCCCTAGAATCGTGGTCTTCACCTTGAGATTTGAATTGATGAGCTGGATTGTGCGGAGCAGGTCTGCAAGACCCTCCAGAGCATAATATTCACACTGCACCGGAATGATGATACTGCGCGATGCCGTAAGCGCGTTGATTGTTAAGAGACCCAAGCTGGGGGGAGAATCAATTATAATAAAATCGTACTTTCTTCGTACTGGCTCAAGTAATTCCCTTAGTTTATACTCTCTACTTCGCATGTCAACAAGCTCAATTGTCGCACCCGCAAGCGCCGAGGAGGCCGGCAAGATATCGAGGGAAAGAAACTTTGTTTTTTTCAACACCGCATCAACGGAGCACTTGCCGATTAACGCGTGATAGATGTCGCGTTCAAGCCGCCGCGTGTTGATGCCAAGCCCGGAGGTCGCATTTGCCTGCGGATCAATATCAACCAAAAGCACGCGCTTACCCAGTGCCGCAAGAAACACCGCAAGATTTTGCGCCGACGTACTCTTCCCCACGCCTCCCTTTTGGTTACAAAGAGAAATAATGCGAGCCATTATATTTTAAGGATACCTTTTTTAACGAAAAAACTCAACTGACGTACGTTGAAGTTCCGAGGGTTTTACGGTATAATAAATCGTGATATACTGGGCGAGTGGCGGAACGGTATACGCACGGGACTCAAAATCCCGCGTCCGCAAGGACTTGAGAGTTCGAATCTCTCCTCGCCCACTGCTTCGTTCTTAATCGAACTGCGCAGTGCAAGCATACTTATTCTTTAAAACAAATATTCATCATATGAACGGCACACAAACAATTTCTCCGGCAACATACCAGCCCCTACCGCCCGCATCAAAAATGTTTTTGGGGGCGCTTTTGTTTTACGCCGAACACTGGCATGTGATTTTAGGCATAGCACTCATCCCCATACTCATTGCAGGACCCAACATATTGTTGGGAAAGTACACACCGTCCCTTGCAATATTGATCGCGATGCTGGCGACGGTAGTAGGCGTTTTGGCGCGACTTGCGATGTTTGATGTTGTCTCCGAGAACGGAGAACCTTCGGGTGGCATTATCGGCGCATATAAAAAGGGGTGGCAGATTCTCATCCCCTTTGTCTGGGTAAGCGCGTTAGTTACCCTCACCACGCTCGGAGGATTCTTTCTTTTCATTGTTCCCGGCGTTCTACTCTCAATCTGGTTGAGCATGTCGCTCTACGCTTTTATTGTAGAGGGCCACAAGGGCATCTCGGCGCTCACGACAAGCTGGCACTATGTCAAAGGATACTGGTTTCCGGTGTTCTGGCGTTTTGTTTTTCTTGGCATCATTATCGGCGCCGCAAACCTTCTTATCGGGCTCGCGACCACGTCGCCTGTATTTTTTGCGGCGCTCAAAACCGGCGGAGCGACGACGGATCCTTCGCCTTTGTGGCAATTCGTAAGCCTGCTTTTCAACAATGCCGTTGCCTCACCCCTCTACATTATCTATGCCTATATTCTCTACCAGTCGTTGCGCACCGTAAAAAACGCGCTTCCTGTAGAAGACCAAACGCAACTGAAAAATAAGGTAATCACGTTTATGGTAATCAGCGCAGTAGGAATCCTCGCCTTTACTGTTTTTGCAGGATTCTTTTTGTCCAGATTGATTCAGGAACTCATTGCTTCCGGCGGCACGCCGAATCTTGTGCTCGCGCCCTATCCCTTATTCGCTTCACTAGGCACCTCATCTCTTCTTGAAATCTTCTTTCGTTAAATATTAAAATCTCAACAAAAAGGCCGCCCACGGCGGCCTTTTTGTTGAAACCAATAACTGTACGGTATGATCTCCACACTTGAGGTCATCGGCCAAAGACAAAAAGCGTCATTTTTATCCCTCACGGTGAGGGCGAAATCGCGACAACACATACGCTGTTCCTACTCCTACCAAAGCGCCGCCGAGAATGTCGGACGGCCAATGAATCCCTGCCGAAACCCGTCCGATGCCGATAAAAATCGCGGCAAGGAAAAACAAAATACTCGATTTGGGGTAATAAAACGAAACCGTTGCGGCAACGGCAAACGCGAGTGCCGCATGGCCCGAGGGAAACGAACTGCCAAGGGGGTGCGCCATCAGCTTCCGTGCTCCCTCAACTATTTCAAAGGGCCGTGGGCGATTATAAAAATAGCGTATTATTTCGGTAACTACGAAACGGGATACAAACGCGGAAACCAATGCCACGATAACCAGTTCTTTGTTTTGGTCCCAATAATTCCGAAACCGAGGTAAAAACGTCAGGACAAAAATTAATAAAATCGCGGCTACTACAATATACAAAAGATACGTCGCACAAAATAAAATCGCCCAATCCCAGAAAAAGGAAACCCCTGCCCAAGAATTAAACCACTGGAAAATTAATAAATCCAACGCTGTAATCATTGTTTCTGTTCCTTAACCAACACCAGTAAATTTTTGAAAAGCATGGCAACAGTAACCGGACCGACTCCTCCAGGAACCGGAGTTATGAACGATGCTTTTTGCGAAACCGACTCAAAATCAATGTCACCAACAACTTTTCCTTCGGATTCTGAAGTTCCCGCATCAACCGCAACCACACCATCTTTTACCATATAGCCAGTGATATAGTTCGGTTTTCCGATGCCAGAGATAATAATATCGGCGTGTTTTAAAAATTCCTGTGGGTTTTTTGTGGAGCTGCGCACCACGCTAAATGTTGCCTTCTCGTTCAAGAGCCATACTGCAATGGGTTTCCCAACAAGCCCGCCCGCGCCAACAACCACAATATATTTATTTTTATAATCAATCCCGTATTCGTCAAGGAGCGCCTTCACTGCCCCAGCAACTGGAGGCATCGCCGGGTTGCGACCCACCGCAAAATTGCCAATGGATCGAGACGAGAGCACGTCAATGTCCTTGTCGGGCGTGACTGAATTTAAAATATATTGGGCGTTTATACGCTCCGGCAACGGAAGCTGAATTATAATCCCCGAGTTTCTTTTCTCATGGACAAGTTCTGCAACCTTTTTGCGAAGCTCATTAGTGGTAACGGACTCTTCAAGGGGGTATATACGAACGTCAACGCCGACTTCCTTCCCAAATTTCTTCTTCTGCTCAATAAACTTTTGTATCACCGGGTTCTTGCCAACAACGACAATGCCAAGCCGGGGTCGCCTTGAAAAGCCCGCGACCTCTTTTTTCAGCCCCTCCGCAATTTTTTGCGCAAGTTTTTTTCCGTCCAATAACACCATATATAGAATATAACGCAAGAGAATAAAAATAGGAAGCGCGGGGCTTCCTCTAAACAATTTCTACGTGGAGAATTTTTGGGTACTGTGGATGCGGACCGGGATGACAATAGATAGATTTTATACAAAACCCCAACTCGCGTAGGCTGTTAGCGCCTGCACTGGTTTCAAGTCGAAGTGGGATGTTAAGCGAACTCTCTTGTGCGTCGGTAATATCTTCCGAAAGAACGTGAACCCTAACACGCTGCTCCTGGGGATCCTCCAACTCAACAATATATACTTCCATTGTTACCTCCTCCGAGATAAAAATTAAGGGCCTGCAGGAAAAATACCGCGGACGCTAGTTTGTGTCAACCCCGGGAACCGGAAATCGTGAAGCAAGTTTTTTAACTTCTGCGCCAACACTACGAATCATTGGGTGGCGCGGGAGTTTTTTTGCAAACTCGCGGATAGTTTTGGCGCGCAGAGATTTGTCCGCCGGCAGTTCAGTTGTGGAAAATTCTTTTACGATTCGCGCAATCATCGTTCCTATCGCCTTCATTTCTTTCTCTCTCATGCCGCGCGTAGTGAGTGCCGGAGTGCCAAGGCGAATGCCGCTTGGATAAAACGGACTTGATGGATCACGAGGAATTGTATTTTTATTCACCGTTATCCCCGCGGCATCTAACGCAAGCTGGACAAACACGCCCCTTCCCGGACCAAAGGGGATTAAATCAATAAGTATGAGGTGGTTTTCCGTTCCACCACCCACGAGTTTCAAACCCTCGCCCGCGAGCGTTTCCGCAAGCCATTTCGCATTTTTTACAATCTGCATGCCGTAGACCTTAAACTCTCTGGTGCCCGCCTCTCTAAGCGCAACCGCAATTGCGGCCGTTTGATGATCGTGCGGGCCTCCTTGAAGGCCGGGAAAAACAGCGCGGTCAACTTTTTCTGCAAGCTCTGCATCTTTTTTGAGTCCGCGACCGGTTACCATGATAATGCCGCCGCGCGGCCCGCGAAGGGTTTTGTGCGTTGTTGTGGTCACAATATGCGCGTGGGGGGCGGGGTTTTGATGCACACCCGCAATCACCAATCCTGCCACATGAGCAATGTCTGCCGCAAAATAGGCACCTACGCTCTCCGCAATTTCGGCAAACTTATCGAATTCGTAATCATACACATATGCCGTCGCACCGCTCCAAATCAGCTTCGGCTTATGTTCTTTTGCAAGCTTCCACACCTCGTCAATAGCAATACGTCCGTCTTCGCGCACATGATACTGTACGCTTTTATAAAACATCGCAGTGGCGGATGCCTTCCACCCGTGCGTAAGATGTCCGCCGTCAGGAAGACTTTGCCCCATAATCGTATCGCCGGGTTTGCAAGTCGCAACATACACCGCAAAATTAGCCGGGCTGCCGGAGTATGGCTGAACGTTTGCGTGAGGAACACCAAACAATTGCTTCGCGCGTTCCTGCGCGATCCGTTCCACGTCATCAATAAATTGATTTCCGCCGTAGTAACGCTTTCCCGGATATCCTTCAGAATATTTATTATTCAGGATTGAACCAAGTGCCTCAAGCACGCTCGCAGACGCGTAATTCTCCGACGGAATCATCTCCAATCCTTCTTTCTGCCGTTTTTCCTCGGCTTTCAGAAGCCGATACACTTCAAGGTCTTCTTTTTTAACCGATTTGTAGCGCATAATATTTCAAGTGTACACCGCAGCACCGCCTCCGGGCAAACCTATCCAAACGAAACAAACAAATAACCACAGCACACCCGCTGCGGTTTTTTAACGCTCCCACCGAGAATTACGGAGGTTCAACCTCGATAGTTTACTGACTTACTGCACAAGACGCAATCTGTCATATCCCTTGTCGCGCATTCGAATATATATATCTGCAAGCATCTTCAGTCGGGCTTCTTTTCCCGCCCCTTCTTGTTTGACTATGTTTTCTGCAACCGCCTCGTAACCTTGTTTTTTAATGATTTCGTCCAAGTCGTTTATGAGCCGCTCGTCTGCCTCGATTTCGTCTTTATTTACATTACCCCTCCGCTTAATTTCCTCCTGCACAGACCGGTATAATCCCCCCGGAAACCACAAGTGGAAATTGTTGAGGACCGCTACGTTGCGTTGGAACAAATCCATTTCTGAAAATTCCCATTGTTTCTTCTTGAGTTTTGATTCCAACTTCTCTGTTCGCATTATATCCATTTTTACTAATTTCTCGTACTCTTTTCGCATTTCAGCCAAATGAACTTTTTTATACTCCTCAAACTCAATATCAAGGCGGCGTTGTAGTTCGTCTATTTTCTCGTTATTTTTAAACCTTTCCCTTGAGGTGGCCATGTGGTGAAATTCGGCCTCGATAATTTTATAAGTCTAACCAAGTCCTATTCATTCTTGAACGCAGTCGAGGTGTTTCGTTTTGAAAACACTGGAAAGCCGAGCGGTTCCCTTTCCGTTCATGCAACAAATGAGTTCACAGGCGGTCGAGTCCCGCCCACGAAAAAGAATCGGGAGGGCCGCTGGCAATACGAAGTATGTGATGAAATAAAACCCGTTGCGGCCCGGGCGCTTAGCGAGGCGGGTATAAAGTTTAAAAAGTTTAAATTCCGCCGAGCGTCTTTTCCGGGGGCGGGACGAGAACCGCTATGACGAGTGAACCTCCCAATCCAAGTGCATCCGCGGCATCATCATCTCCGGCCGCCATGATTTTTTAACCTCATCCAAATCCTGCGCCAATTGATACTTTCCTTGTTCGGTAACATAATCGGCTTTTTTCTTCAGCGGCTCGACTTCGTAAAATACCATCTGGCCGATTCGCCGTCCCACCACCAAGGGAATCGTGAAATATTGGGAGTTATTCGTCACCTCCATGGTCCAACGGTTAAAATAGCCGACGTCCCCCCACCCGGCGTCTTTACAAACTTCGATAAAGTTTCTGCCAAGAGAAGAACGCGCATACATTTTTCCCACCACCCGATTCCTGCCCCCAATGAACTCCTCGGTATGCGCAAGGACGGATTCACCCGGCCGCAAAAGAATAATTTTTTCAGCCGGCTTAATATTAATCAGCTGGCCGCCTAGTCGGTCCCACACGTCCCGCGCCCGTTCGGCTTGATACGGCCCTTGCCACACGCGGTTGGTTGATGCCTCGTCATAGATATTGTGCACCGTCGCGCGTCCATCCGGATTTCCCTCGCGCCAAAACCACTCCCCGAGCGAAACGTCGTAACTCGTGGTCTTCAGTTTCCGATCATCAAATGGGTCTATAATAATATTACCCTTTTTGTAATGACGAAGGATGGCGTTTCGAGATAAAAGCATACCTACAGTTTAAAATTACTGCAGGAGACAGTCAAGCTCCTCTTTGGTAACAAAACCGCTTCGTAAAATCAACGGCTCTTTCCCTGTAAAATCAACTACTGTTGAAGCCCGCCCCGTTAACTCTCCCCCGCCAATTATCATGTTCGTGCGGCGTCGCCGCGTGAAATCACAACTTTTGATTTCATCAAAATTACGTGCCGGATTCCCCCCGGAAATGTTGGCCGAGGTTTGCGCCAATGGGAAATCGAGCCGAGATAAAAGTTCTAAAAGAAATGGGTGGCCAGGAATGCGAACACCGACGGTATCGAGTCCCCCCGTCAAAACTTTCGGCAACTTCTCTTTGTGTTTAAAAACAACCGTAACCGCTCCGGGCCACAATTTCTCCAAAAATTTCGCTTTTGCGTCAGGAATGTAAGTGTAGCGCCGCGCCGTCGCAATGTCTTTTACAAAAATCGGTAGTGCTTTTTCTTGCGGTCGTTGTTTTAGTTCAAATATTTTTTTGATTGCCGCTTCATTCGTTGCATCGCAAAAAATTCCATACACCGTGTCAGTGGGGCCGACTATAATCCCTCCAGATCGCAAAACTCTCTCTGCTTGAGAGAGAGTTTCTGTAAGTGTTTCTTCCTTAAGTTGAATTGTCTTCACAATAGTGAAACGAGAACTTTAGCGAGCTTCTCCGAATCGTGGCGGATAAACCCCGAGCGGCGGATAAAATCTCCGAACACGGGAACGGGCCTCGAAGCCAACTCTCCAGGTTGGACAAACTCTGCCGATTCCTCGGCGTAACGTCCCAGACGCTCATCGGACGCGCGTTTCTTGTTGATAATCGCGTAATCCAACGCCCCCCTCCCCACGTATTTTTCTACATGATCAATGAAGTTGCGCGCCGTAAATCCGTTTGTCTCGCCCCACTTAGTCATAATGCTTGCAACATACACCCGTTTCCCCCTAGCGCTGCGTAGCGCACGCCGCATGCCTCCAACCACCAGATTCGGAACAATGCTCGTGTACAAATCACCCGGTCCTATGACAATCAAGTCAGCTTCGGAAATCGCCTTCGACACACGCTTATTCAGACGCGCATCCGGCTCAAGCCACACCTTTTTGATTTTCAAGTCACCGTTGTGTTTTGGAATATCTATGTTGGTCTCGCCGCGCACCACAGATCCGTTTTCAAGCTCTGCCGCAAGTCGTATGTTATCGAGGGTTACCGGCAAAACCCTGCCGCTTACGCGAAGCACTCTTCCTGCCTCGTCAATCGCCTCCTCAAAACTACCCGTGACACGCTCAAGGGCTGTTAACATAATATTACCGAACGCATGCCCTGAAAGGCCACCTTCTTGAAATCGATAATTAAAGAGATCAGAAAGCAGACGGTTGTTCGAATGCGCCATCGCAATGAGGGCTCTACGCACATCGCCCGTCGGCAAAATTCCGAATTCCTCCCGAAGGACTCCAGCAGATCCACCATCGTCCGCCATCGTTACCACTGCCGTTAGGTCAACCGGATAATGTTTCAGGCCCGAGAGGACGGTAAAAGAACCGGTGCCGCCGCCGATAACGACAATATGCGGTTTAATTTTTTTGTTGTTCTTCATACCCAGTATATCCTCCTCGACTCAGACCGTCCGAAAACTGTCATTCCGAGCGATAGCGAGGAATCTCGGCACTCGACAACGCACATACATATGAAATTCTTCGCTCCGCTCAGAATGACAAAGGTGTACTTTTGGCAGTTTTCGGACGGTCTGATACGCAGTGAATATCCAATTCAATTTCGGCTTTCAAAAATTCCCAACAATACTCATATACTGACCGTTGCGGGTTCGTCAAGGACGAACCCAGTCGAGGTGGTATTACTGGGCATACTCCTGAATTACGGCAATAGTATCATAAAGATTGGTTGTAATCGCGTCAGCGCGCTCCGAGCGCACTTGGTCTTCGTAGCGCGCAAGCTGGATAACGCACGCCTCGGGAAACACGGCTTTCACATGTTCTATATTCTCCGTTATATCGTCAATAAACACAAAACGGCCGCGATGCGCCGGAGACAGCCGCAAAAGAAGATCGGATTTTTTCCCGCCCGGAGGGACAACATGAACCGCGCCCACATGCGGCACAAGGCCGGACGCATGAATTTTTCCCTCCTGGTGGCGCGGAACGCCGCTTGTCACGAGTTCAATCCTGCAGGATTGCTTCAACGATTCAAGAAAAGGTATTGATTCCTCAAAAACGTACCGGCGCGACCCTGCCCGAATCGCGTCAAGCTGTTTTCCAAGGGATTCCATATCCAACAACGGGTACGCCTCCCGCACCAGTGCCAAATGCAGATCAAGATCATACGCCGTGCGCGTTGCAAGCGTCCGATTGTAGAGCGCCCACGAGTCTTCCGGAGAGACGCCCAGAGACGTAAATACTTTCAGCCACTCGTCCCGAAACGCCCGCTTATCGAAAAGCACGTCGTCAAAATCAATAAATATGATCATATTCCTGTCGTTCATTATAACATTTTCACGGGATAAATCGTTTCAAAGAGTAGAACTTTACCAGTAGAGGTTTGCCATGGTCACGATTCACCGACTCAAAAAGAATGGGCACTGTCTAAAAGAAATAAACAGGCTACTGCCGCAGCTCTCGGCTTCCGGAAACTACACGCTTCTTGACCGCAAACGGCTCAAACAGTGCTGGTTAAATCCAGATTTTCACATTTTTGTCGTCAGTGACAAAACACACCAAAATCCGGAAAAACTTATTGGGCTTTGTACTATATTTTTCCAGTGGAATCTAGGGCACTGCATTTCTGAAATTCACGACGTAGTTGTGGATAAACCGCACCGCGGGCGTGGATTTGGCGATCTTATGACCGCGCGCCTCAAAAAAGAAGCACGCACGTTCGCAAAACGGCACAAAACAGACCTCAAGCTTTACCTGACGAGCCGTTCCAAACGCAGGGTAGCAAACAGAATGTACCACAAACACGGGTTCGTGCTTGTCGCAAAAGCAGTCGGCAAATGGGGCACCAACCTTTACAAAATTGCAATTACTGCGCACGGCACCATCAAAAAACCCGCTCCTTCAAAAAATTAAGGCATTCGGTTCATACGTCTCGTACGCATGCAAAACGAACCAACTTCAAAGTTGGCTCTTTTTTAAACTTACAACGGGGGTCGCCTTGTAACGAATGCGTGATTTTTATCCGTGAGGGCTTTATTTCCTGTAAATCCGTGCTATATTAGTTCACACGTACCTTACCAAGGAGAAAGAGCCATGAAGTTGAAATTTCTTGCGGCGTCCGTACGATTTTTGATTATTGCGGTAATACTTGGCATGGTTATACTGCTCGATGAGCGAGAAGAAAAGAGCGGAGGATCCTCACTGCAGGAGACGGTACTGCTTTCCCAAAAAGTGAAGAGGTTTGAAAAGATGCTCAGCATCTCGCCCGGACAATCGTTGACAAAGAGCACCAACGAACAGGTGGCGTCCTCCATAATATCTATCTATTTACAAAGGAAATGTACGCTCGCACTCCACGAACCGTTTGACGCAGAAATACAAGCCCACTTTGCGCTATCGGGAGAAAAAACCCCGCTCCAAAAACTCGCGATAACCACACAAGACAACTCAGTATATGTCCAACGGCTTAACACGTTTAGCGACTTACGATCAGTAATCACGCCCGATTTTGCAAGAAAAACAACCCTCCAGAAGGTTAAATCCATTATACATGAAGACCTGCACGACGAATTCAACCTCCCCCTTGAACAAGAAGAAGCGCTGATTACACCGCTTGCGTATCTTGCGGCGCGTGAATTTTTTCAATCGACTGGGGACAAACAATATGTCAAGGATTCTGAGAAGAAAATTGCAGACGCGCGGGCCATGTCGCGTGAAATAAACGCTTTTGTAAAATATATGGAAACGGTCTTTAAAAGACTGCCCTGTGACGAGGCCCAGAAAAAAGTGTACCGTCACCTAGTAACTCTTCGTCATTATCAAAATATGTACCAAAAAGACACCGCGGGCCAAAAAGACACTCTCGAAGCGAAGGCGAACTACGACTTCAACTACTGGAAGTATTTCGATACTATAATTTCACTGCACGAACTGGGAGTGTCCTTGAAGACGCTCATCGTGGACCTTAAAAAAAGTCCACATACCTATCCTGAAATAACGCAGTATTTCAGAAAATTGGAAGAACGATACCGAAAACAATACAATCGTTGAAACCCCACAACAGGGGTTTTTTATATTCAAATTTTGTCTCTACACTCTTCCACGGTCATTCAAAATACGCTCTACCCTCGCAAGGTCCTCCGGATACCCGATCGGAAGCCAAAAAGACGCTTCCACCGCCACAAGCGTATGGTCGCGCGCAAGAGCGCGGAGCGAATCGGTGATATAGTATTCTCCGTTTTCGCGCTGGGGCGCGGGGTAGTTGAAAATTCGTCCATCAAGCACTTTGACGCCGGTGGATGCAAAGGACGAGGGCGGTACCTCGGGTTTTTCCACCAAATCTGTCACCCGCCAGTGTGAATCCACAACGACCACGCCAAACCGTCTCGGGTCTTCAACTTTTTTTACTAACATGGCAAGCGGGAATGCGATACAGCGCTCAATATCCCGTTTTGATTGGAGATCGTCCGCATACATCATTAAAAAACGCTCGTCCCCCAAAAGATCACGACACATCCACAAACCGTACGCGGTGCCGAGCGGCTTCATGCGCTCGACATACCGAATCGCGCGTCCGCCAAAACTCGAACCAAAATGCGTTTTGATCTGGTCCCCAAGATACCCAATGCCAAGAACAACCTCGTCCACCGCATCGGGCAATGAATCAAAAATATGCTCAAGAATCGGCTTGCCCAATATCTCAAGCATTGGTTTTGGCGTTGTTTCGGTAAGGGGGCGCATGCGCTTCCCCTCGCCTGCTGCTAAAATAACCGCTTTCATGGTTTATTCTACAGTAACACTCTTAGCTAGATTGCGTGGCTTATCGACGTCATATCCTCTCATAACTCCAAGATGGTACGCGAAAAGCTGGAGCGGCACGACGGACAAGAGCGGCGTTAACATTTCGAGGGTCTTTGGAATATAAATTACGTCATCGGCAAGCTCGCGGATTTTTTCATCTCCTTCGGTTGCCACCGCAATTACCGGACCCCTGCGCGCCCGAACCTCCTCGATATTTGAAAGCATTTTTTCATACACCGAATCCTGCGGTGCTATAAAGACCGACGGAAAGTTCTTGTCAATCATTGCAATAGGACCATGTTTCATCTCGCCTGCTCCGTATCCTTCGGCGTGGACGTACGAAATTTCTTTGAGTTTCAGAGCGCCTTCGAGGGCCACCGGCAAATTATACTTCCGTCCCAAGTACAAAAAGTTTTCGTATTTTTGGTATTTTTTTGCAAGGCGTTCAATCGAGTCGTTCTGTTCCAGTATCTTTCGCATAAGATCTGGGATTCGTTTTAACTCTTTTACAATACGCTCGCCTGTCACCACCGACATCTCGCGTTGTCGGCCCAAAAGCAGAGTCAAAAGCGCCAAAATCACAACCTGCGAAGTAAATGCCTTAGTTGATGCAACGCCGATTTCGGGTCCGATGTGCTGGTATACCCCGGCATCGGTATCACGCGCAATGGTGGAGCCGACAACATTCACAATTCCCAATGCCAACACTCCTTTCTCTTTTGCCTCGCGAAGTGCCGCAAGAGTATCTGCGGTCTCGCCCGACTGCGAAATTGCAAGAAAAACGTCTCCTTCACGGAACACCGGCTTCCGATAACGGAATTCTGACGCAAAGTCAACTTCGGTTGGAACCCCCGCGTACTCCTCAAGCATATACTCGCCAACCCGTCCGGCAAAATATGCCGTGCCGCAGCAGGATATTAAGACCCGTCGGACGTTTTTCAGTTTTTCAACGACTTCCGCAAGACCGCCGAGTTTCACGCGCCCCTCCTCTGCCACCAGCCGTCCCCGAATCGAATTTTCAATCGCCTCCGGCTCCTCAAAAATTTCCTTGAGCATAAAATGGGGGTATCCGCCTTTTTGCGCCTGAGCAAGAGACCACTCAATTTCCAGAAGGGGCTTCTCGAGCACGTTACGCCCCATATCAAAAATGGTATGACCATATGGGTCAAGTACCGCAATCTCGCCGTCATCAAGATATATGACGTTTTTGGTGTGTTTCAACACCGCAGACGCGTCCGAAGCAACGATATATTCTTTGTTGCCGACGCCCAAAAGTAGAGGGCTGAAGTTTCGCGCCGCGACAAGTTTTTCCGGCTCCCGCGCGTCAATCACCGCAATACCGTACGTCCCCCGCACCGACAAGAGTGACAACCGTACCGCCTCTTCAAAGGACAGACCCGCATCTTTATTTCTAAATTCCTCAATCAAATGCGCAAGGATTTCTGTGTCTGTCTCGGAACGAAACGAATGTCCCATTTTTTTCAAATCCGCTTTGAGTGCTTGATAATTTTCAATGATGCCATTGTGAACAACCCATATCATGCTCTGACAATCGCGATGGGGATGGGCGTTTGCCTCGGTTACTCCTCCATGCGTTGCCCACCGGCTGTGAATAATGCCCGCATTTCCAAAAAATTCCCTCCCGCCGATTTTCTCCTCGAGTGCGACAACGCGACCAACCGCTTTCTCGCTACGGATCTTACCGCTCTTGGTCAAAACCGCAAAACCCGCGGAGTCATAACCGCGGTATTCTAAACTTTTAATGCCATCAAGCAAAATCGGAAGGGCCTTTTTATTGCCGATGTAGCCGACGATGCCGCACATACAATATACAAATACAACGGAAAATTGTTGCTATAAGTCATGTAACGAAGTTAATGAGTCTATTGACGACAAAACTATTTTACATTTACAAAGACCTTACGTGTCATCAGAGTATAAATCTAATAAGTCCTTCAGGGTTCTCTCCTCTATTTTTTTAAACTCCTCCGTAGCATCGTTGACATTACAGATAATACTATCTTCCCGCATAAATCCTTCGGCAAGATATTTTCTAAACATGTCTCGGCAATCTTGGCATGGATGAATAACATCGTGTGATTTAGCCAGGTCTCCGGTATGTATTTCTTTTGATACTGTCACTAGCGCTACAATAACTTTTGCTTGTCCCCATGCGGCATCGAGAACATTTCTCTCTGCACAGCGCTTGTCTTTTCCTTTAACTTCGCCGGGGAAAAGCTTAAAATTTGAAGAATAATATAATACCGGCTCGCCGGGAGGGAGATTCGGCTCAATACCTATAGCCGAAGCCCCAACCTTAAAACCGCGATGCGATACTGCTCTGTCGCGCGATTTCGCGGCAGCCACAATCATCCATTGATGATCTCGGTGATACAATCTTAAAGCGGCGTCCCAATGTTCTTTAGTAACTACGAAATTCGCCAACTCTTCGGGGGTTGGACGCCGGTCTTTTTTAAAAGTTTCCCGAAGCGCTTCTATCTCGAAATTTGACGGATTTCTTTTCGCCGGAAATTCTTTCATTTCTTACACCACAAAATTAATCAACCTATTTGGCACAAATATCACTCTGCGGGGCCCTTTTTGAACATACTGTTTTACACTTGCTTCGGCCAAGGCCGCTTTTTTTGCCTCTACCTCACTGGCACCAACAGGAAGCGTAACGCGGCCGCGAAATTTTCCATTGACCTGCACGACCAGCTCAAACGTATCCTCTCGAATAAGTTTTGGGTTGTACTCCGGCCACTTCTCGTTGTGAATCGAGATATATTTGCGCTCCTGATTTGGGATTTCGTGCCATAATTCTTCCGTGGTAAAGGGAGCAAACGGAGCCAGAATCTTTAGAAATATTTTCCAGTCATCCTCGGAAACATCATTTTCGTTAGCTTCAAATTCATTAAGAAGCACCATAAGGGCGGATATTGCGGTATTGTACTGTAGCGATTCAATATCTTCAGTGGCTTTTTTAATCGTTCGGTGAACAACTCGTTGTAATTTTTGATTTTTGCCGCCTGAGGTTGAGCGAGCATCACCCCGCAGGGGCGGGATTTTTGATTTTTGCTGACCAAACTTCCATACACGCTCAAGGAACTTTGTTAGCCCACGTATCCCTGTATCCCTAAAGTCCCCATCCTGTGTCAGGGATGATAAAAACGCCAAATACATTCTGATCGCGTCCGCGCCGTACGCCTTAATATATTCGTCCGGATTTACCACGTTGCCGCGCGACTTTGACATCTTGGCTCCGTCTTTCAAAATAAGCCCGTGCGTGCGGAATTTAGTAAACGGCTCCTCAAAATTAACAAAACCCCAATCACGAAACGCCATCGCGACAAACCGCGAATACATAAGGTGAAGCACCGAATGTTCCGCACCGCCGATATACATATCAACTGGTAACCATTTCTTTATAATAGCCGGATTCCATGGTTTTCTTGATTCTTTAACGGATGGATAGCGAAGGTAATACCACGCGGAATCAAGAAAAGCATCCGAAACATCTGTTTCGCGCCGCGCCCACTCCCTACATTTCGGACATCGAACTTTATAAAATTTCTCAACTGTCGCAAGCGGCGATTGGTCGGTTCCTGTCGGCCGGAAATTTTTAATATAGGGAAGCTTCACCGGTAAATCTTTTTCCGGAACCGCTTGCCAGGAGCATTTCTTGCAGAAAATCATCGGAATCGGAGGCCCCCAATATCTTTGTCTTGAAACGAGCCAGTCACGAAGTCGATACTGTATTTTTTTCTCACCACCCACGAATTTTGTAATTTCCCACTTGGCTTTTAGGGAATCCATTTCGTCAAATTTACCCGAATTTATGAGAATTCCATCGCCGCTATACGCGCTCTTCCCCTGAAATTGCTCCCATGCGTATTGTTGCGAACTGATATTCACAAAATTGGCCACTTCTTCTTCTTTAAGCCAAAGCACTTTATGATTTTTTGAATGCTCGGAATCGATATAGGTGCGTTTTTCGTCAATTAACTCAAAAAGTAGCCCCTCCGCATCGGCAATTCTGTTTTCATTTTTATGAGCGGCGAAATAAGCTCCAATTTGCCGTCCAAGGCTCTTTACGAAACGGATATTGCTATATCCCGTTTCCTCTGTTATTTCACGCGTAGCCGCCGCGACCGCATCTTCTCTATCTTCCACCCCACCAATCACAAACGTATGCCAATTATATTTAGACCAATCAAGGACAAGATATTCCTTTTTTCGAGGATTCCGCAAAATAGCGTATATAGTTTTTCGCTTCACATTCTTAAAACCATCTCTGCGTTTTGACATTTCATCTTCGAAAAACGGCATTATCACATGTTCGATCGACAACTTAAATTTTTTCGCGAACTCAAAATCACGCTGGTCGTGCGCCGGAACGGCCATAATCGCTCCTGTTCCGACGTGCCCCAACACATAATCCGCAACCCAAATCGGAATTTCTTCTTTAGTCGCCGGATTTATTGCTTTAATTCCCTTTAGTTCTACGCCTGTTTTCCCTCGCCCGTCCGAATCCTCTGACAAATGATGGTCTTTACCTTTAGCAACGCGTTCTTCCTCGATTTTCGCCTTTGCTTTTTCAATATATTCCGAAACTTCTTTGTAATTTGTGACTTGTGATTTGGAATTTGCAATAAGCGTATGTTCTGGGGCAATCACCATATATGTTGCGCCAAAAAGAGTGTCAGGACGAGTGGTGAAAACTTTTATTACAAAAACCGTCTCGTCCAAAACCGTGGGCGCTTCCGGACAATTAAAATGCGATTCGGGTGCTACAACCTCGACTAATTTTGCATGTAAGTTTCTTGCGATTTCAATCGGCTGGTCGGACGGAACCACTTGATCGTGAATGTCCCTTATCACCACGAAGCTGTCTGCATTACTGCGCGCTCCAGCAAAATTAAACTTCCAGTCGGTTGCGCGCTCCAACGGCCGCTTCCTCTTGCCGTCGAGAAACTTGGTGCGAAGAGGAGGCACAACCATCACAACCTTCGCCACCTTAGTACGAAGTCGAGACAACAATTTCAACGCTACCACGCCGCCCAAACTGTGAGTAACAATAATTGTCTTTGCATCAAAATTGTAATTTTTAAGCACAAAATTGACCTGTTCTTCAATGTTTGGTTCAGAGGCGTGAGGCAGCTGCGGCGCATATACTCTCGCCCCCTGTTTCTCCAGTTGATTTTTCAACCATGGCCAAAAAATAGTATCCGGGGACCCCAGGTAACCGTGAAGGAAAACATAGTTGAAACTTGGTTTCAGAGGAAACACGATTTCTGCGCCTTCGGATTTACCAATCCAATTTTTCTGCGCGATTTTAATTCGTTCCGACCAATCGATTTTATCCAAATTCTTCAGAAGCCGCTCGGCATAATCGGTAATTTTGAAAAACCATTGTTCAAGTTCTTTTTTTATCACTTCCGAATCGCATCGCTCGCACTTTTCCGTAACTACTTGTTCGTCTGACAAAACCGTTTTGCAGCTAGGGCACCAATTCACCGGAGCTTTTTTGCGGTACGCCAAACCGCGCTTGAACATCTGCACAAAAATCCATTGCGTCCATTTATAGTATTCGGGATCATACGTTTCAAGCCGCTCGCGCCACGCAAATCCGTTCCCGATCTCGGAGAGCTGGCGATAAAAATTCTTTTCCGAATCTTTCGCGTGTTGAATCGGGTGTTTCCCGATTTTGAGTGCGTAGTTTTCGGAATGAATCCCAAATCCGTCAAGACCGATCGGCTCAAAGACATCATAACCCTGCATCCGTTTGAAACGGCCGTAGATATCAATGCCGCTGAAGGTCCGCACCGCGCCAATGTGCAGTCCCTCTGCCGAGGGATACGGAAACATCATGAGGTTATAAAACGGCTTCGTGGCCTTTTTAAAATCCGGCTCGTAGATCTTTCTCTTCTCCCATTCCTTTTTCCATTTGGATTCAATTTGTTTCGGGTTGTAACGCATAACCTGATTGTAGATAAATCCCGTTAGAAATTCCAGTACTCCGCCAACAAAAGACAATCACTCAAGAGTCAACAACTTCTGGCGAGAGGAAAATCTTCAATGTATTTCTAACGGGATAAAAACCGTTGACTGTTAAAGGAAACTGCGCCTATTTTTAAGGCCGTTCATACCAATGTTGAAACAAAATGCTATGCCTCTTTAATATCAAATATCGTTAGGGCGTTTTTTGTCGTCGCGGCCGCCGCTCCGTCAAAAGAAACATTCTTAATTTCGGCAAGTTTCTTAGCAACCTCAACGACATATGATGGTTCGTTCCGTTTCCCCCGATAGGACACCGGCGCCACATACGGCGCGTCGGTTTCAAACATTATTCGGTCGAGCGGAATATATTTAACGACTTCATCATACTCGCGGGCAAACGTAATGACGCCCCCGAACGAAAACGAGAAACCGAGATCTAGTAACTTTTTTGCATCCCCAACCGTACCTGTGAAAAAATGAATAATTCCTGAATAACTGGTTTCTAGTTTATAGTTTGTAATTTGTAGGATACCTATCAAATCCGCAAAAGCGTTGCGGCAATGAATCATAAGAGGTTTTTTCACGTCGTTCGCAAGTTCAACTTGTCTCAAAAAAGCCGCTTTTTGTTTTTCTTTGGTTTCTTCGCCAAAACGATAATAGTCAAGTCCGCATTCTCCGATGGCAACTACTTTCGGATTCTGGGCCAACTTTTTATAATATTCATAATCAAAATCTTCACCCCTTGAGGTGAATTCTGGGCCTGTCGAAGAACTACCGCCTAACTCTTTTTCATCGTGATATGATTTTTCCGTATGAATCGGGTGGAGACCAACGGTGGCATAGACGCCCTCCGCGTACTTATGTGCAATTTCAACGGCTTTCGCCGACATATCTTTCTGCGTTCCAACATTTACTATCCAAATTCCCGCGCCCAAGGCGCGCTGAATTACCGCATCGGTTTCATCTTTGAATGCGTGGAATTGAACATGAGTATGGACATCAAAAAGTTTTAGGGCGTATCCCGCATTTATTGAGTGGGTTGACATAATTTAAAATATAAAGTTAAGTGATCGCTTGTCGCTCGGCACGGGGTACTACCTTGCGGAGCTCACAGAAATCCGTGTACTACATAAAGATCGGCGCACGATTATAGACAAAAAATCTTATTGAGAAAACCGCGGGAATAAATTCCCGCTCTTTTTTATCTCAAACCTCCCATCAGTAACGCGAATTTGCCCGCGTATTTTCTCCGCCGTTTCCGGTAAAAACGGCTCAAGGAGGGACGCAATTTCAAGAATTAACAAAAGCGCGTCAGCAATTACGTCCGGTTTTTCTTGCTCCCAGGGTTTCTCTTCATTTATATATCTATCACCCGAGTGAATAAGCCGCCATATTTCCTCCAACACCCCATTCAATCGAATGTCTTCCATCGCCTTCTCATAACTTATCTTAACTTCGGCTAACACAACAGATAATCCCTTATTTGTGATTTGTGATTTGTGATTTGTGATTTGTAGTTTTGCTGCGAGCGTCGTAACGCGAGCAACAAGGTTTCCGAGACCGTTGGCCAAGTCCCCATTATACCGCTCCTCAAATTTTTTATAACTAAAATCGCCGTCCTCATAAGAGGGAAACTCGCGCAGGAAATAATAGCGAACCGGATCAACCCCGTATTTTTTAACAATCACCTCAGGCGCAATAACATTACCGACGGTTTTGGAAATCTTCTGCCCATTCACGTTGACAAACCCGTGCACAAAAATTAATTTTGGCAATTTCAGCCCCGCCGACAGAAGCATCCCTGGCCAGATTGCAGCATGAAATCGCAAATTATCCTTGCCTATCGCCTGAACCTCCGCGGGCCACCAATATTCAAAACTTTTGACTTTTACCTTTTTACTTTTGACTTTTTCTTGCCCGTACCCAATCGCCGAAATATAGTTGACGAGCGCGTCGCACCACACATACATGGTCTGCGTCGGGTCGTCGAGAACCGGCACTCCCCACGACAAATCCTTTGCGGGGCGGGAAAAACTAACATCCTCGAGTCCTTGTTCGATAAAAGATAAAATCTCGTTTTTCCGCGTTTCCGGAATAATCACCAACTCATGATGCTTAATTCTTGATTCTATTTCTTTCGCGTATTTTGAGAGCCGAAAAAACCAGTTTTCTTCCTCAATAACTTCCGGCGCCTTCTGATGGTCCTCGCACACGCCGCCTACAAGGTCTTTCTCCATCACAAATGCTTCGTGCCCCACGCAATAAAGGCCGCGGTATTTCTTGCGGAAGATATCGCCTGACTTCACGAATGCGCGCCACATTTTCTGCGCGCCGGGCCAATGACGTTTCCGGTCGGATGTCCGGATAAAATCATCAAAGGAGATGTTCAAAATTTTATGCATCGTTCTGAATTGCTCGGAGTTTTCGTCAACAAGCTGCTTCGGGGTTTTCTTCTCCTCTTCGGCCTTGCGCACAATTTTTGCGCCGTGCTCATCGGTGCCAACCAAAAAACGGACGTCGTAGCCTTTTATACGATGATGCCGCGCCAAAACATCCGCAATTAAGGGGTCCAAAATATGACCGACGTGCGGGGCGGCGTTGGCATACGGAATACTGGTGGTGATATAGAATTTTTGACGCTTCGCAGTGGACATAGTAATACCCTTATAGTATAGTGCTTTTTAGAACCACTCAAGAAAGGAGAAAGATCACAAATATAGTTTCAAAAGGCGCCTCCCGGCGCTTCTTTGTATTTCAACATCTGGAAATCCGGGTTATAATTATACCGCATGAACAAAAAACATTTGTTTTTCAATCTCAATATAATTATTGCCGGGCTGATTGCTCTGGCTATCGCCGCACAAACAGGGCTCTACTTTGACAACAAATTCCACCAAAACGAATTAACGAGTTTGGTTTCAACCATAACCCATTTCGTAATATACCTTTTATTAAATTCGGTGTTTCATTATTTTACCAATAAAAACCAGTATAAAGGAATTGATAAAAATTTGTTTATTGATTTAGGAAAGATATATGGAACCCAGATTCCGGTATTTGGGGTATACTATGGAGTTTATTTTGGAGTAAATGATTTATTGTTACATTCAATGTCGACCGTAGTAATTTCTAATATCTCTGCGTGGTTTGTTGGGACCTTAGTATCGAGAATAATTCATACGTATCTCGCTCACAAAGCGGGTGTTTTTGACGAATAGATCCCGAAAAAGTGGCGCGGGGTATTCACTCCTGCTACAATGATTCTATACCATCTTCCTTAATTCATAATTCTTGATTATTGCTTTCTCATTATGACCCTCGCCACACATATTGTTATCGCGGGCGCAATTGCCAAGCCGCTCATGGCGCTAAACCCCATTTTTGCGTTTCTGGCCGCCATTGCCACGCACTATCTTGCCGACGCAATTCCCCATTGGGATTACGATTTGGGGTCGCTGGAGGAGCGGGACAACAACGAAAAACAGCGGTGGAACTTTTCCCGCGGCTCGCTTGCGGGCGATCTTGCGCATGCCGCGCTCGACGGACTTCTCGGTAGCGCATTTCTTTTCGTAATCTTTCCTCCAACTTCGCTCGATATTTTCTACTGGATTATTGTCGTCATCATGGGGGCAGTGCTTCCTGACTTTCTCCAAGGACTTTATTTTTTCCGCCGCCCCTCATGGATGCGACCGATCCACGATTTCCACTCGCTCATGCACACAAAAATAAAATTGGGATCATATCCCCTTATCGGCATCCCGTTTCAATTAACCATTTTCCTCTTCTTTCTATATTTTCTCATTTAAGGAGGGCGCTTTCTTCCTCGATAATCTCTGAAACAAGATTTTCTATATCTAGACCCCGCGAGTATGCGAGCCTAACCAACTGCATCAATATATCTCCAATTGCATTCTCCAGCTCCTTCTCGTTATATTTGTCTTTCCTCTCCTCTCTATTAACATACTGTTGCGCCAGCTCTCCCACCTCCTCTACGAGATGAATAAATATCGCCTTTTCATCCGGCGTTACTTTTCTTTTCTTCTCCCATGCTTTCACACACTCCACAATTTTTTCCTGAAAATCTTTTACTTCCATGCCTTTCAATTAAGATTCCGGAGTAACGACTGAGGGTGTTTTAATTTCAGACAATGGGAGGCGAAATTTGCTTGCCCCGTAATACAACTTCGACTGCTGCTTTCGTTTCCATCCGACAAGAGAAGAACACATTGCTACCAACGGAGTCAAACCGCGCCTGCTGACTCGTGACAGCAAAGAAACGGTCGAAGTTGATATACGGGGCTTAGTTCGTCCCACTAACAGCGGGACGAAAATTTCGCCGACCCTTAGCGAGGCAGCCGCTGGAGCGGCCGAGACGTGTCTGAAATTAAAATATCCGAGGGAGTCGATTACTCCGGAATCAACTCCCGCTTCTTTTTGTCCCAATCATTAACCACCTCGGCCACGATTGCGGTAATGGGAACCGCAAGGAGCAGGCCGAAAAATCCCCCGACTCGTGCGCCAACCAAAAGGGCCAAGACGACAATAAGGGGGCTCAAACCCACTGCTTTTTGCATGACAACGGGAACAATAACATTTGACTCGAATTGCTGAACCAAAATGTAAAGCCCCACGACAATGAGGCCAAGTAATGGAGAGGAAAGAAATGCAACCGCGACCGCAGGCACTGCGGCAAAAATCGGGCCCGCCACGGGGATAAGCTCAAAAATCCCGGCAAGAATCGCAAATGTCAAGGCGTGTCGAACCCCCAAAACTGTGAGTCCGAAAAATATAAGCACCCCCACAATCGCACCCAAAAGCAATTGTGCCCGAATCCAACGCCCGACTGCCCGCTGCGATCTTCCCCACAAATCAATCACATACGGTTCGTACGAAAGCGGAGTAATCAGACGAAGAAATCTTTCGATTCCTTTCTCCTGCACGGCAAGATAAAAAGAAAAGATGATCACGAGAATGAACGAGAAGACGCCACCAAAAACCGCACCGGCAAAATTCGCAACCCCGCCGCCAAGCTGTATCAGAAAACCGGCGGGCAGACGGATAAGCGCTTCAATATTCTCGGTGAGAAGAGAAGAGAAGGGCAAAATTTCTACCCGTTCAATCCCCGAAAGGACCTGTTCCTGAATCGCCGGATACGTGGTTGCAAGACCCTCAAATTCTTCAAAAATGAGAGGGAACACGAGGTAGATAGAAAAGAACACCGCAAGGGCGATCGCAAGATAAATCAGTATGACGCCAAGAATCCTGGGCAGACGGTATGCCCTAAGCCAAACAATCGCGGGCTCCATGGATGACGCGACGACCACCGCGAAAATGAGGGACGCCATGATGTCGCGAATATAATACAAAAACGCAAGACCCGCGAGTATCGCAAGGAACCGGAGCATGGTGCCGGTTGAAATCGCAAAGAGTTGTAGGTCTTTAGAAATAATAGCCACGATAAATCAAAAATCATTAAGCAATTTTCCAAATTTCTCTGATTCCTTGAAGGGTCCTATCATTGCGCAATTTAACTTCTCCGGCTGTATCGTTTCTTTTGCAACGGCGCAAATATCATCAACAGTCACCACGTCTATTCTAGCAAAAACTTCGTCAATTGTCATGGGCTTTCCGGTGAGCATCTCCTCGCCCCCCACGAAACTCGCAACCGCGTTGGACGCCTCAAGACCAATCAGGGTGGTGCCGCGGATGTAATCCTTGACTTTTTTAAGCTCCGTCTCATCAACGGGTTCATCGCAAAGCCGTTTATATTCCTTGAATACCGCTTGCATTGTTTCTTCAACCTTGCCGTGGTCAACGCCCGCATACGTCATAAGGTACCCCCGGTTTGAATATGAATCGTGGTCGCTCACAACAACATATGCCAAACCCCTACGCTCGCGGATTTCGCTAAACATCCGCGAAGACATACCGCTTCCCAAGAGGGCGCCCAAAACATCGGCGGCGTACCGGCGAGGATGGTCTGCCGCATATCCCCGGAAACCAATGGTAAGATGCGTCTGGTCGGTCTCTTTATATTCGACGTGAAGCGCGGGGGAGGACTGATTTTCTTTAAGCGGAGATTTTTTCCGAATCGGCGTGGTGTGGCGTATTCCGCCAAAATAATCATTGACGGCCCGCGCCGCCGCGGGTTCTTCAAAATTTCCGGCGACCACAACAGCGGTGTTAGAAGCAACATACTGATGATGGAAATAATCAACAAATTGCTGCCGTTTTAGGCCCCGTATCGTTTTCTCATTCCCGATAATATCCCACCCGGCTGGCTGGTTGCCATAGAGCAATCGTTCCCAGAGCCATCCGATATAGAGCATCGGCATATCGCGGTCTTTGTGAAGCTCTTCAATAATCACCTGTTTTTCGCGTTCAATCTCTTCTTCGTTCAATAAAGAATTCTGGTAAATATCGGAGAGGATTTCCAGCGACTTTTCCAAATATGTTTTTCCTGCCTTGATATAGTAGCCAGTAATTTCATGCGACGTGAAAGCGTTATACACCGATCCCATGCCGTCAAGTTCTTGCGCTACAATCGAATAACTTGGCCGTTTTTTCGTCCCCTTGAAAAACATGTGCTCCAAAAAATGCGAGATGCCGTTCGTCTCTTTTGATTCGTAGTCAGACCCCGTGCCGCACAAAACCAAAACCGTCACGGTGTTCGTGCCGGTCATGGGGGCGGTGATAATGCGAAGGCCGTTGTCGAGGGTGGTTTTTTTAAACATGGTTTACCCCGTTAGAAACTCATACAAGGACCCTGTATAATCGAGAACGTTAGGCGAAGCCGCCTTGTGGCTTTCCCCTTGGTATATCCGATGACAGCGCAAGGTTTCTAACGGGGTTTATCTATATATATCGTGTGTTCCGACATCCAAAAACAAAACTTCCCCTTCGTCGAGGAAGATAAATTTTATCCGATAGTTATAATCTATCCAGAAGGCCCAAGAGTGTTGATTTTTCCCGTGCAATTTATGAGTACGGAGACGCGGGTCAAAAGCGTCTTCTCTAAAAATTTGCTCGCGCTCTTTTGCCTTTTGAACAATTGGGCCGGGAAACAGCGAGAGACGCTTTAGAAATTTTAGAGAATATTTAACCCCGCTTATTTTTCTTGGCATAAATTTTTAGGGCTTCATCAAGGGACCTCGCGCCAATCGTTCTGCCCTCACGGTAATCTTTCAGCCCCCCCTCGACGAGTTTGTCTAACTTTTCTGCCGCCTTCCCCTTGAGATAATAAGTCGGCACCGCTTGTTCGCAAAGTTTGCGATATTCGTCTAACGGAAGTATTACAAACCCCCCCTCTTTCTTTATTCTGTTTTTTGAAATGGCTACAACAGACATAATACCATTGTATAGCCAAAAATAGATGACTGTCAAATACCATTTTTGCCCGCTCGCCCCGTTAAAAATTTTATCTCTAACGGGACTCGCCGGAAAACGGTTACGATTTCCACTAATTATCTAAAAGTTTGTTGAATTCGGCAGGCGATAGTTCTGCGTCTCTTAAAATTTTCCTCAAGAGTCCGCGGCCGATCATTTGGTAATTCGGAACCGTGACCGACTTCTTCCCGTGGCACGCCAAACGAAAGTGGCTACCGCGCTGACGTATTTCACGGTAGCCAAGAACTGAAAGCGCGCGAATAACGTCTTTTCCAGAAAGAGTGGGCAGACGCGGCATATTTTTAGAGGGTAATCGTGTGAAGACTCAACTCACGAGGACGATATGACTTTAATACCTCCCTGCTTTCTCGTTCGTCCATAATCAAATAAATCACCTCGCGGATGTTTTTTAACGCCTCATCCAGTGTTTTCCCTTGGCTGTAGCACCCCTCGAAAAGCGGACATTCAACAACATAAAGTCCGTCCTCGTCTTTTTCTACAAATAAAGGAAGTTGCGGTTTACCCAATTTAGCCAAAAGTGACTTGTTCATACTCATATATAATACCAAAGTGGGCGGCTGGGAGCAAGTAATCCCTTTCTTGCGCGGCGGACGAAGGGTTTCCTTTCCCACGCCTTGTTTTTTGCCCGCTCATAGGACAATTCTATGGAATTGTACAATACGTTCCTAAGAGTATGAGAATATTGTTGTCGGAATATGCGGATTTTCAATGACTCTCCGTTATTTTAACAGTTCAATAAATTTGTCTACGGTTAAACCCGCTTGGCCGATAATGGATTTTAAGGTCTTGGGGGTCAAATCTTTTCGGTGGAATGGAATTGTAACTCGTAACTTGTGATTATCAAAATGGCGAAGTTGGACGTGACTCCCCGATTGATGAAATTCGTAAAAACGAGCTCTTTTGAGAGCTCGAATCACGAGTATAGATGGAATGCGAGGAAGTTTGGGCACAAATTTATACGGCCACTTTGACCCTTGCTTTCTGCTGAAACGATTGGGTCGTGGGCAGTTTTTCTTTCAATATCGCTTCCAAATAACACCGTATGGCGTCTTTTGCCATTTCACGCGCTTCTTTTAGGTTGTTTCCTTCAGTAACCAGCCCCGGCAATTTTGGAACAGTAACCGTATATCCCGCACCGTTGGGATCAAAGATTACCTCGTACTGATAGATAATTTCTTTTTGTTTTGCCATATACCTAATATACGCCCTCCACAAGAAAGGGTCAATTCATAAAATTATCCATCCGTTTTTTGCCCGCTCATAGGACAATTCTATGGAATTGTACAATGCGTCTTTGTTTCCCCGCGCCTTTCCATTTTTTGCCTGCCCCACAGTTCCCGACTTTGTCGGGATACTTCGAGGCTCGCTCGCCCCGTTAGAGAT
>Ga0155236_130_pt3 | contig 26926 bp, 26 predicted proteins | sample RifCSPhighO2_02_FD_106204 | JGI IMG/M metagenome (GOLD analysis project Ga0155236, IMG submission 106204) | Candidatus Sungbacteria bacterium RIFCSPHIGHO2_02_FULL_47_11 | reverse complement strand
AATACGGTCTTTATGGCTTTCGTCACTCAATTCCTCCGCGCATCGAGTATCTTCGCATCAAATATCAGCTGCTGCTGGCTCGTCACATCTTATGGCCTTGAATTACGAGATGTCTATATCCGCGTCTATCTGCGTTTTGATCTGCGTTTATCAGCGTGATACCTACGCGGATTCACGCGGATCTATACGCAGATTAACGCAGACATTCTTAATTCTTAGTCGAAGGTTATGGAATATAAACCCCAAGTAGAAGAAGAGCATTATTTTGAGAAATCATACCTTGCATCGGACCGCTGGGCGAATTTTTGGCATCAGATTCATGCCGTTCGTTCTTTGCGGCAGAAGAGCGTTTTGGAAATCGGCGTCGGTTCCGGAATCGTCACCGAAGTTTTAAAAAAGATTGGAATGAGCGTGATGACGCTTGATATTGATAAAAATCTGCGTCCGGATGTTATCGGGTCAATTACGGCAATCCCTTTTCCGGATGCGAGCACGGATGTTGTGCTTGCGGCAGAGATTTTGGAGCATATTCCGTTTGATGAATTTCCACTGGCTCTGCGGGAGATGCATCGCGTTTCCCGACGTTATGCGTACATAACGCTTCCGTACCCAGGTTATACTTTTTCGTGTACGTGGAAAATTCCATTTTTCCCGCGGTTTAGTTTCATTTTTAAAATCCCGTTTTTTTGGAAACGCTCCACCTCAACGCCGGAACATTATTGGGAACTCCGTCTTCGCGGATTTCCTTTACGGAGGATTAAAAAAGAGATTCATCGCGCCGGATTTATGGTTGTTAGAAAAGCGGTCTATCCGGACGATCCGGCGCACTATCATTTTTTGCTTGAAAAAAAGTAAACCGCCATATGTGCTTGCACATTACCACACACTCTTGACTTTTTTAGTAATCTAGTGTAGTTTTTGTTCAGGTCTTTAATGGAGGATTTATATTGTATATTCCCTTCTTAATGAAGGACTACAGTTTCTCGTTCGAGCACTATACGCCCTCAGAAAGGCGGGAGTGAATGTTGAGATGTTTTATTCCTCAATGAGTGCGGGCAAAGTATTCTTAGTGGTGAGTCGTACCTCCACCCAAAAAGCTGCCCTTGCTTTGGGAAAGGAGTTTAACCTCCTGGAGCCACCTGTTTAGGAAGAAAGTTAGGACACTTAGCCGTGAGCACCAATACTTGCGGCTTTTATAATCCCTGCTAGAAGACTACGGGTTTACCCGTGGGGGATATATTCTCTTCGCAGAAAACCGCGGGTTATCCCTCTGTCGTATTTTTATGGGAGACCCCAAATATGGTAAAACGAGATCTATTTTTTCCAAAACAACGCTTTCGTACGGAGGTACGTTATTGTTGCAGCAAAACCGACTCCGGAAAGAATAAAAAGAAAAGGATTTGCGGGATAACGCATTCGCGCCATAGTTCCGAATCCGACTGCCATGGTCGTGAGCCAATAGTAAATTATGACGGCAACAAGGACGCAAGCACTCCTGCGCACCATGGGATTCTGGGACCGTATAAGGATGATGCTCCCCGTGACGGCGCTCAAAAGTATACCCGCCCAGAATATACGGGCACCAAGAGCTACGAAGAAAAGCGGACCAACCCTGTTCCATATAGTAATAACGGTATCTTTGATCCCGTTGGTGACAAGCGATGCTGACGGAGAGAATTCAAGAAGCGTTAGTGGTTCAATAATGCCGTAGCGTGAAGAGTAGTCCAGATACGCGTCATGGGTGAAAAACGAAGTTGTAATGATTGCGAACGTCGGGATTGCGTATTTCATATCGGAGAGCACAAAGCGTATTCCCTCCCACAATAAAGTTTTAGAGTATCGGGGGTCGTTATAAATGTCATGGACGAGAATGCCATGCCGTTTCGCAAAATTTTCCATGAGCCGGAAATTTGCTTCATCAAACGTCGTGTTCTCTTTCAGCACGAGCATGGATGCCTGAAAATTGCTGTAGACATTCCGCGGACCGGTGGTGGAAATCGCGTAGCTCCCGAACGTAACGTAATTTCTTACCATCCACGGCCCCAGCGTAATTATGAACAGAGCCGTAACAATGCCAACCGCGCGGGCAATTCGATACATTTTTTTCCATTGTCGGTGAATGGAAAAGCGCATTGTGACAATAATGCCGTATGCGGCAAAAAGGATGATAAGGTATTGTGCATTGGGACGTACAAGAGAAGAGACCCCCAAGAAAAACGCCGCGGCAGCACCGTAGGCGATTTTTTCAGTATCCAAGGGGGGTAGTGAAGCAGAAGCTCTACTACCCCCCAAGAATCGAAGAAAGAAAAGCACGGAGAGCAAAAGCAGAAAAAGAGACACGGTTTCTGTCAGAAGGACAAGGTTCCATACGATCATAAGGGGTTCAAAAGCCGTGAGCGCGGACGCACCGAGAAGCACCCCTTGTTTTTTGGTTAGGAATCGCCCAATCGCATAGACGAGAAGCGGCATCAGGGAACCCAGAATTAATTGCAGTATGATAAGGGGGATATAACTTCCCGTTGCGGTTTGGGAGAGAACGAGTAGAAGCGGATAGATCGGCGGAAAGACGGCTGTAGGCCGGATGGCGTCAAGCTCCGGAACGTAGCGTGAGAATCCGTTTCCCGCAATCATATTTTCCGCGATTGAAGTGAACCGGTACGAATCGGAGAGAAACATTCCTGTCTCGCCGAACGTGTTAAGGAGTAGGGCAAAGAGTGTTAGGCGCAGGAACAAAGCCGCAAAAACAATTACGACAAGCGCGCGCGGAAGTTTACGGGAAAATATATTCATGGTATAATTTATAGTAGTATATTTTAATGCTTTCTACAACAGACATACATAAAATTTCGGTAGTGATTCCTGTGTTGAACGAGCGTGAGTCAATTCCTGAACTTCATAAAAGGTTGGCGCGCGTATTAATCGAACTTCGGATCCCATACGAAGTTATTTTTGTGGATGACGGTTCAACGGACGGAACGTTTGACGCGCTCCGTTCGTGCCGTAGGGTGAGAGCGTTCCGCTTTCCTCGCAATTACGGCAAGACGGCCGCGCTCGAGTGCGGCATCAGAAACGCGGAAGGAGACGTGATTGTTACTATGGACGGCGATTTGGAAAACCAGCCGGAAGATATCCCGCTTTTTCTCGAAAAAGTTCTGGAAGGGTATGACGTCGTCTCCGGCTGGCGCAAGAACCGGTGGTACCGTCAGCGTTTTACGCGCCGCATTCCTTCTGAAATCGCCAACTGGCTTATTTCTAAAACCACGGGTGTCGCTTTGCACGACCATGGCTGCATGTTTAAACTATTCCGGAAAAATGCCTTGGATTCCATGGTGTTTCTGGGAGACATGCATCGTTTTATCGCGGCGTACGCGGTACAGCAAGGTGCCCGCATTGCGGAGATCCCCGTTTCATTCGTGTCGCGCAAATACGGCAGATCGAAATTCGGTCTTTCACGGACATTCGGGGTGATGCTCGACATTTTGGCGTTCCATTTCTTCCGAAAATATGCGTCTCGTCCCATGCATTTTTTTGGCAGGATCGGTTTTTCGAGCATAGCACTGTCCGGCGTGGTGTTTCTTTGGGCGTTATATCTGCGGCTTTTCATGGATACTCATTTCTCAAGAACGCCGCTTCCGATTTTGATTGCGATTCTTATTGTGCTTGGGGTAACGTTAATTCTTTTGGGGCTGATGGCGGAGATGATTTTACGCATATCTTATAAAGAAGGCACGCGTTACGAAATTTCTGACCAGTACCATGGTAAACCATAATATTGTGTGGGAAGGGAACAAAGAAAAACATTTGAGCAAAAATCCTTTGCTCCGTTTTCTTTTGCGTAAGTTTAATCGTGACGTGGTAAAAATGGTTTCCCTGTGCAGCCCGAAAACCATTCTTGACGTGGGGTGCGGAGAGGGATTCACCACAAGAGCTATTGCCGATGCGTTTCCCGATGCGAGGGTTCGTGCGATTGATGGGGAACAAGAATATGTGATATACGCATTACGGCATTCGCGGCGCCCCAATATTTCTTACGCCAGAGAAGACCTCTATGCATTAGACGTTCCCTCGATACCTCTTTACGATTGTGTGGTTGCCAATGAGCTTCTTGAACATTTGGAGGATGCGCCCGGGGTGCTCGAGCGCCTCACGCGTCTTTCCCGGCGTTTTGTTGTTGTTTCAGTTCCCAACGAGCCGTGGTTTCAAATCGCTAATTTTCTGCGTGGCAAGTACCTTCGTACTTTCGGCAATACGCCCGGACACATTAACCATTGGACACGAAAGGGATTGCGTGACTTTGCCAGCGGTTACGGTATCGTCGTGCGTCTCGAGACGTCCGGCTTTTGGAATATCGTGCTTTTCGAGCGTCAAAGTGGTTCCAGAGAGTCAAAAGAAACACCTCCTGCCGCGGTGGGTCGGTACCGACAGATCTTTTTCAGCCGGAACTTCCTTCATTATTTTTGGACGGGTGGCGCGGTTACTGTAACACAAGTAGCGCTTCTCTGGTTTTTCATTGATGTTATGCGGATCCCCACTATCATAAGCAGTATTATCGTCGTGGGGGGACTCTTTTTTTTACGGTACTTGATTCTTTTTTCATTACGAGTTATAAAATAATGGCCCCATTACGCATAGTACGCATGAAGAATATTAAAAAAATAGCTTTGGTATCATCCTTTTTTTTCTTGGCCTTCGGTGTTTTGGCCACGGCGCATGGGGATGGGTGGACATTTGTGGTTGCGGGGCATGTCAGGCCTGACGAAAACTTTACGGTTAATCCCGTGCTTGATGGGATTGTGTATTTTTCAGAACAAAACAATATTGATGCGCTCTTTTTGAACGGGGATAGCATCTATGGAGCTCTTAAGGAAGAAACGGAAATTTCGCGGGAGTGGGATACTGTTATGGCCGTATTGAAACGGTTTTCCGGAGAAGTGTATTTTGTTGGTGGAAATCACGATCTCTCAACTCCTGAACTTCGCCGTTACTATGAGGAACGCGTTTCGGCTCCGTCTTTTGCGTTTACCAAAGCGGGGGTCCGTTTTATTATTCTTGATTCGACCAATTTGATCGGTGACGTACATTCTCGCAAGGCGCAGCTTCAGTTTTTGCAAAGCGAATTGTTGGCATTGCCGCCGGAGACCCCATTTTTCTTATTGGTGCACCATGCGCTTTGGCTGAAGTCCTCCGGGAATGAAGGCCGAGCTATGTGGCTTATGGCCAATAGACCTAACGACGCAGAAACGACGCGTCTGTGGTATTCAGAAATTGCTCCGCTTCTTCGCGGCCTACGCGGCATCGTCGTGAGCGGGGACGGTGGTCAGCACCGCGTCAGGTATACGTATAAGAAAGAGGACGGCATTCTTTATTTGTTAAATGGAGTTGATGGCAACATGCAGGAGGAAAACGTGTTTTTTGTTTTTACTGCGGACGAGGGCATCATCAATGTTCAGCCCATTTCCCTTATGGCAACACCGCGTATCTGTTCAGGATTAAATCTTCTGTACCGTGTAGACATTCTCGGGTTCCCCGTGTGGGGCAGAATATGGAATGTGGCGCTTCGCCTCCTGCCACTGTCAATGTGTACGCCGGCGTTTCTCAACAATGAAACCACTATTTAAAAGCTATTATTTTATATTTATTGTCGGTCTGCTGACGCTCCTCGGCGGGGTTTTTGTTGTCTTCACTCTTCCCGTGCGGTACCGTTCGGCGTTGATTTATAATCCATTGGTAAGACACGTAGTACCTCTGTATCGTTCGTTACGCAAAATTCCGGATATCGTTTTTGCGCCCTATTTTTTTATGGAAACGAAACTCCCGGTATACCGCCTGACGATTCCGCCGAAAAACCTCGTCATTCTCAACAGCCGTCTGCCGTCCGAACCGTTTGCGGGCCTGCTTTTGGACGAAAACCGGGTCGAGGTAAATGCCGTGTTTGCCGCGGAGAACTTTGGAGCGGAGGCGAAAGTGCGTTACAGGGGTCTTCGCGACAACCACTGGAACGCGAAACAAAAATCCTTCAATGTTTCTTTCTCTCGAGAATCGCCTTTCCGCGGCATGAAAGGACTCGATTTGGTCATTCCGTATGACCGGCAGTACGTTGTGGAACTGCTCCAGATGTACCGCGCAAAGAAATTCGGCATTCCGGTTCCGGATATGTGGTTTTCCCGTCTTAACCTAAACGGGCAGGATGCGGGCGTGTATCTTAGTTGGGAGCACTGGTCAGATCAATGGCTTTCGCGAATGGGATTTGCTTCTGCGACTACCATTTTTGCCGATGACGACGGAAGGCCCGGCGTCTATAAAGAAGGAAACCCGCCATTGCTTTCGCGCGAGGGTTTGTCTCGGTGGAAGAGCTACACGAGAGTGGGCAATGCGTTTTCCGAACTCCAGGCGCTTGTCGCGGTCCTTAACGAAACAGACGACGAGACATTTGGAAAACTCATTCCGCACCTCATTGACCTTGACGCGTTTTATGGATGGAGCATTTTGCGAATTTTATCCGGTTCGGGCCACCAGACGGAAACGACGAATTTAATTCTTTTATTCGATACTGCGCGCGGGAAATTCACCTTTATTCCTTTTGATTTGAATATGGGCGACCGAAGGAACGCGCCACCGTATGACGACGCCGATTTGTTGCTCGTGAAGCGTCTGTTCTCTTTGCCGCGTTTTCGGTCCGAGCGGAACAAACTTCTGCAGGAGTATTTGACCGAGGAGAATCTTGCGGACGACCTCGCATTTTATGACAATATGGTTCGAGAGGTGAAGCCGGAATTTTTGAGCGACTCAAATAAGCTTTACAATAATTTTCAATTTTTGAGTCAGATCCGAACGTACCGCGCGCTCATTGAAGATAATTTTCACCGCGGTGTTGCCTTTCTTGAAAAAGAGTATACTGTTTCCGATGCCGAAAAGAGCACGTTTGAAAGTAAACTCAATTTACCGGAGGAATTCTCTCGTCTACCTGAAGTAGCGTCTTCACGCGAAGAGTTCCTTGCCCATAATCCGTATTTTTATGGTCTCGATGGCCCGTCGCTTGCGATAGGTCCCGGCGAATATGTTCTGCATAAAACCGTCATTATACCATCGGATACCAGGCTTGTTGTGCAGCCCGGAACCACAATGAGGATGGGGAAGGGAGTATCCATTATTTCTTACAGCCCTGTTGAGATACGCGGTACGCCGGCGAGCCGCGTACAAATTTCTGCGAGCGATCTGGCGCGTCCGTGGGGGTCGTTGCTTATTGTGAATGCCGGCAGCCAAAAAAGCAGTATCGGGTATGCCGATATTTCCGGCGGTTCTGGTGTTCGCATCAACGGAATTGTCGCAACCGGCATGGTCGCCGCCCACGGGAGCGACCTCGAGGTTTCCGACAGCACATTTTCCGGATCATTCGACGATGATGCTCTGAACGTGAAATACGCCGAGGCAATAGTTCGGAATTCCATTTTCTTGAATACGCATTCCGATGCGATTGATCTGGATAACGTGTCGGATGGAAGCCGTGTCTCAAACAATACTTTTTTATCTCCCATCGGCACGGGGAGCGAGGAAGGAGGGGGCGATGCAGTTGACGTAAGTTTTTCCCAGGTTGTTATTGAGGCAAACCGCATACAAGGGTGCGGGGATAAGGGTATTAGTGTCGGCGAGGCGTCACGACCCTTGATCCAGGACAATACGATTCAAGGATGCGCCATCGGTGTTGCGGTCAAAGATTCTTCCCGGGCACGGATTTTTAATAACCATTTTATTGGAAACGACGTTGCCGTTTCCGCGTACCAAAAGAAAGAAGAATTTGGTGGCGGTGTTGGGATTGTTATTGGTTCTCAATTTGAGAACAATCGTGAAAACGCGGTCCATGATTCCGTTTCCGATATCATTTTTTTAAATCATGACTGAATACCGTTTTGAATTTAAATATATACTTGATCCGGTTACGGCCCGAAAAGCCGAATTGTTCATTCAGAGAGCGGGCATGAGTGTAGATCCTGCCGCACTAGACGGTTTTTATCTTGTGACGAGTTTGTATTTTGACAATGCGCTGCAGTCGGATTATTACGACAAGAGCGGCGGTTTTATACATCGGAAGAAGCTACGAGCGAGGATATATTCATACGGGTCGGAGGGCGCGGGAAACGTATGGCTTGAAATCAAAGAACGTTATGATGCCGTTGTGAGGAAAATTCGTCATAAACTTTCCTCGTCCGAATGGGAAAACTTTGTTTCGAGCCCCGCAGGATTTCTTCACGCCGCCTCTTCCGACGCAAAACAGGGGCTTTGGCCGATTGTCCGGGAAATGGTGCTTACCAATAAAAAACCGGAGGTATTGGTACGGTATTCCCGGCGTCCTTATGTGGGGGTATTTGGAGGTGAACTGGTGAGGATTACTTTCGATTCTCGCCTTGAAGCACATTCTGTCCGGGCTGTTGGAAGCCGTTATGGAATTTGCAGGAAACCCGATTTGTGGTATCCTTCAAGCTGGGTTGGCATTGAACGAGACCGCGTCATCATGGAAGTAAAGTTTAAGCGGTCTCTTCCAGGATGGTTTCTTGAACTCATACGTTTTTTGGAACTCGAGCGAGTGAGCATATCAAAATACGCGAAGTCTGTTGAGGCGGTTCGGAGGTATCAAGAAATGCCTCGCTAACCCCGTTAGAGATGTGGAATGTAATATTCTTTGTGGTATGGATGATGACTGCGGAGTGCGGTTGACCCGTCGGTTAGTACTGGCTAAATCTCTAACGGGGCTAACAAATGTTTCTTCCAATGGGTTATAGTTAATAATTAGTAACTAGTGACGAGTATGGAAGCACTTAATTTTTATAACACAACCTTTACCGAAATAAGCGCCGCGGTCGCCGTATTTGTCATTCTTCTTACTTTTTTAATCGCGCTGGGCATTGTTTGGGTTTATAAATATACACACCGCGGGCTTTCCTATTCACAGTCGTTTCTCACCACTCTTATCATGGTCGCTGTTCTGGGGTCTATCGTTATGATGGTGGTGCAGGAAAATTTGGTTGGTGCCTTCGCGCTTCTTGGAGCTTTTTCTCTAATCCGGTTCCGGACGATTGTGAAAGACACGAAAGACGTGGCGTTTGTCTTTTTTTCGTTGGTTGAAGGTGTTGCGGTGGGTACGAGCAATTATGCCGTCGCGTTGATAGGGTTTGTGCTCGTATCGGGCATCATTCTTTTCATCAATCGGATTCAATTCGGCGCGTCTGTCTCTGGGGGGCATATCGTGCTACTTCACGCCGACGGCGGCGTTTCCTCGGAACGCCTGGGGAGCATTATGCGCGATTGGGCGCCGAAACATCATGTGCTTCATATTCAATCGACCGAAGGGAAATTGGAATATTCTTTTGCAGTAAGTTTGCGGCCAGATAGGGACCCAGATGGATTTATACGCGCTCTGCGGGACGTCCGCGGCGTTGTTTCTGTCGATCTGATGAGCGGAAAAGAAAGTGTGGAGTATTAGTACGGTCCTATGAAACTTATTTATATTTCTCCGTTGCGCTATCCGTCAGAGAAAGCCGGCTCGCAATTTAGCATGAAAAGTTGCGAGGCGTTTGCCGATCAAGGTATCGCGGTTGAACTGTGGGCGCCTTATCGGTGGAATCAGTTCGGCGGCGAGGACCCTTTTTTGTTTCATCATGTGAAGAAGAATTTTCGGATCATCACACTGCCCGCGTTAGATCTGTCTCCTCTCCTGCCTTTTTTCTTTTTCCTATTATCTTTTTCTTTTGCCATCGCGGCCTTTTTTTATGCGCTGTTTCGCAAAGAAAAAAACATACTGTATTATTCGCACGAACCGTTCGCGCTTTTTTTATTGACTTTTATCACCCCACTTTCCCGATTACAGTACGGTCTTGCTGTAGGAATGAAGAAGATTTTTAAATTCATCTCAAAGGGGTCAATACCGTACGAAAAAGTGGGGGGATTTGTTCAGGATCGTACGGTCTATGAAATTCATGATTTTCCCGGGAGGAGTGTGTTGTTTTGGTGGTTATTCCGGCGCCTTGACGCGGTTGTAACCACGAACCAATGGAAGAAAAAAGAAATTACGAAGCGTTTTTCTTTTGACGCCGGTCGGATTCTTGCGGTTTTCAATGCGGTTGATGTGCAAATGTTTGCTATTGACGTTTTGCGAAGCGAGGCGCGCCGGAAGCTTAATCTCCCGCATGAAAAAAGAATTATTCTTTATACCGGACATCTCTTCGGCTGGAAAGGCGTAGATACTCTTCTTGCGGCGCATCGGTTTCTCGACCCCGATGAAGTGATTTATTTCGTCGGTGGCACTAATGAGGATATAGAAAAATTTAAATCCAAAGCCCAAATCATAACCTTCGAGTCCCGATCCTCAGGTCGAGGGAAATCCAAAATTCAAAGTGTGGTAATAGTGGGGAGGAGGCCGCATGAAGAAATTCCACTGTGGCTCCGGGCAGCGGATGTTTTGGTGCTTCCCAACACCGCCCTAGAGGATATTTCCAAATATTACACTTCGCCGGTTAAGCTTTTTGAGTATATGGCGTCCGGCACGTCCATTGTGGCTTCCGACCTTCCTTCGGTTCGAGAAATTGTTTCCGAAGAGGACGTCTGTTTTGTAAAGCCGGACGACCCTGAAGCACTTTACGAAGGGATCAAGCGGGTGTTGTCTGATCATAATTTTGCCGGCGAGATTTCAAGAAACGCCGTTCTGAAGTCAAAAAGTTACACATGGCCCCGCCGCACTAGTAGGATTCTTTCGTGGCTTGCAAATAGGCCATCTCCAAATTATGACGGTAATCGATTATAGAAATGATACGGACAGTTCTTTTGGGGTAAAAATTGTCGAGGGCGGATTGTGGCTCTCTGGGGGCGCTTTTGTCGTTCGTCTGATCGGGCTTGCAACGGTCGTTGTGATTTTGAGTACGCTATCGGTCAGGGAGTACGGAATTTATAAACTCGTTCTTGCCGCTTTCGGGTTTTTGGCGAGTTTTTTTATCGGCGGATTTGATCCTTTAATCGTGAACGATTTGGCGCGGGAGCGGGGAGAGGGGCGGTTTGGCCGCGTGAAGCGCCTTTTTGTTGAATATTCAAGCATTAAAATCGTGGTCGGGGTAGCATTTTTCCTCCTGACTTTTTTTGGTTCCTCGTTTGTCGGAAGATGGTATGAGTCGGAAGTAATTCCATTTCTTCGGACCATCTCATTTCTTTTTTTGCTCGTCGCGTTTGAACGGCCGTTGAACCTTCTTTTTAATGTCAACCTGAAGTTCCGACTGATGTCGCTTTTTACCGTTGTTGAAGAAGCGGCAAAGCTCGTATTAATCCTTATTTTGGTTGTCTGGGCGAAGCGCGGCGTTGAAGGATTGGTGATCGCGTATGTCGCATCGACGGCGGTCGCCCTTTTGATTTTTATGCCATACGGTTTGCGGATGGCTTATTCGTTACTGAAACATCAGGCGAGCAAAGAGTCGGTCCTGTGGTTTCTTGCGCGCGCCCATGGTAAGTGGGGAATTGCGTCTCGCTATGTGGTGGAGGCGCAAAAGTCGGTCAGCCCCTGGCTGGTTCAGGTGTTTGTCGGACCCGAGGCAGTCGGCCTTTATTCGCTCGCAGAGGGTCTTTACGGGCAAATCACCTCGCTCGTGCCAATTTCAAACTTACTGACGCCTTTAATCCCTCGTGAACTCGGCAATAAAGAAAGGGTCCGCAATGTTCTTTTATACGGCATTAAATACGGTACGGTTGCTTTCGGAATTATTGCGGTGGCCTCTTTTTTCGTCATGCCGGTTTTGGTACAATGGGCCTTTCCGCATTATGTCCCCTCAATGCCTCTTTTTCGGGTTATGGCAATTGCTTTTTTAACCACCGCGGCGGCAGGAGTTGTTAATACGATCCTTTTTGCTTACCGTGAGCAAAAAATTCTATTTTTTTTGATACTTGTCCGGCTCCTTGTTCTTATGGTTTCATCCTCTCTGCTTCTCATGTGGCTGGGTGTCATTGGCATGGCGATTGCGTTTGTCTTGACCGCGATATTCTTTGTATGGATTCGGTATTATTCAATGAAACGGGCCGCGCCAGAGATTTGCGTGCCGCTTGGCGAGTTCTTTCGGTTTACTAAAGAGGATCGCCGGTTTATCAGGACGGCGTGGAACGTGCTGCTGTCCCGCGTCAGTCGGTTGTTTATACCGCGATGATTGATTGATTTTCTGTGTGAATGTATATTGAATAGTATGGAAACCATCGGCAGGAAAATATTTTCTCACAAAATTCTTTATGAAGCGTTTCCGGCGCTCCTTATTGTTGTGGTTGTAATTTTTAGCTTCTTTCCTCTCTTATTTCTCGGGCAGATGTTTTTTGACGAGGAGCAGATCGGGTTTTACTACGCGCAAAGCTTTTTTCATCAAAATTCTCTTCAAGAGGGCACTTCGCTTTTATGGAATAGTGCCTATTATGGCGGGATTCCGGTAGGGCTTGATCAGTTCGTAAATTCGTTTTATCCGCTGAATAATTTTCTTTTTCTTCTGTTTCCTCTGTTTGCGGCGCATCACGCAAGCATTGTTATCGCGGTTATTGCCGGATGTCTTCTTGCGTATTGGTTCGGGCGTGCAAGCGGGTTTTCCCGGATTCCGGCGTTGGTCTTCTCTCTGTCTTATTTATTGGCAACCCCTTCAAGCTGGCTTGCCATAGGCACCCTTGCCGCTCATTCGTTTCTTGTTTTGCCGGGGCTTTTTTTGGCGCTTCTTAAAATAAGCCGTCGCGAGCATCCTCTTTTTTTCCTGATTTTTGGGGGGGTTGTTTTGGGCGTGGGATTTCTTGCCGGATTCGTGCAGATAGTATTTTACGTTCTCGTACTTGCGTTTCTTTGGGCGTTTTGGCTGGACGTACGGCGGAAAGAAAATGGGGGATTGGTACGGCGGTTTAGGGCGGTATTTGGTTTGGCTGGGATTGTAACAATAGCGTTTCTTCTCGGAGGACGCCAAATTTTGCCGTCCGTATTCTTGATTAACTCCACCATTCGTACTTCTACCTATGCCATTCAGCACGCAGAAACTCCGAGTGTACTGCAGCTTCTTACTTTTGTTTTCCCGGATTATCTTAAGCTTCCGTTTTTTGGAACCGGATCAGCCGGATTTTATGTAGGGCCTTTGGCGTTTATCGCTCTCTCCTTAGGGATTATTTTTTTCAGAACGCCGGTGTTTTTGTTTTTTTTGGGTTTGTATGGAATCGTCTTGGGACTTTCATTTCATTTTCCGGTTCTTTCATGGTTTAACGACTACATGCCGCCATTTTCCCATATGGGAGGGAATTTTCGATGGATGGTGGTAGGATCCTTTCCTTTGGCATACCTTGCCGCCGAAGCATACCGAGGGCTTATAGCGGGTGTAGCACCCTTTGAAAAATATCGGTTCGTTTTTAAAGTTATGGGGTGGGTGACCGCTTTATTGTTTTCCCTTTACGGCGTTGCGTACGCATCATTGGTTATTCTCTCGGGCCGCCTTGACCTTCAGCAAAAATTTATTGAGTGGTATTTTTTAGGGAGAACTCCGCTTTTTGGCGCGGAGCATTACCTGAATGTATTGGGGCGAGTGGTGAATGAAACGCGAGCAACATTTTCTCCGCTTGACTGGCGCTTTTTCGTTCCGATGCTATTGATACCGCTCGGATATGCACTTATCCGTTTGTTCATGGAGAGGAGGATATCCTTGCCGCTATTCCAGTACGGCACTGTTCTCTTTTTATCGTTTAACGCGGTTATTGTTTTTGCGGCCCAGTTTAATTCGTTTGCGCCCGCGTCTCTCGTGGAGCAAGAGCCAGTTCTTGTCGAGGCCATTAAAAAGCGCGAAAAAGACCTTTCCAGCTTCCGTATCGCGGGCTTTTCTATTGGGGAGTCAATGTTTCGACACGGCCTTACGAAACCGGCGTTTGCACCGGAAGATTTGGCAGAAGTTGAGCGCGAACTCATGGTAAATAATGTGAGTATATTCTACGGGTTGCAGCGGATAGACGGCCTCGAACCCTACCGGACTCTTCGCCATAACCAACTCCTTGATACTGTTGTATTTCCTGGTGGCCTTTCGGTCTTTGACCCAGACGCATCCGCCTTGAAAACTAGCGTTCTCCGGCGTCTGTACAATACCGATGTTTTGAAAACAGTGACACCCGAAGGAAAAGTGGATGATTTTTTAATGCGTCTCCCCGCCCTCTCAATGCTCAACGTAAAATATATTTATTCGCTTATTCCTCTTTATGACTCGCGTTTGCGCGCCATTGACCTGCCTCCAAATCCCTTTGTTCCGGTTCAGGTATATCTTTATGAAAATACGGAAGTCCTGTCGCGAACGTACTTTGCCGAAAACGTTAATTTTTTCTCCGGAAGAGACGCGGATTTATTGGCGCGGATAGCGGAAACAAAGGATTTTCAAAAAAACACTTTTATTGAATGTTCCATTTGCCCGCCGCCCGGTTTCGGCGTGAACTCTTTGGATATTCATGCGTACGAAAACGGCCTTTTGAGGTTGGGGGTGGAAACGGAAGCAGGGGGGTGGCTGGTATTTGGCGAATCAGCCATGCCTGGCTGGATTGCGACAATTAATGGCGTTCCTGCACCGATATACACCGCAAATTATCTGTGGCAGTCCGTGTATGTTCCGCCCGGAGAGCACGAGGTCGAATTTATTTATAACGATATTACTTTGGTAAAGTGGAAAGAACTCCTCCGTATAATCAAAAATTAAACATCCTGCTGCTCTGCTGCCCGTTTTGTCATGAGGACATCGTTAAAGAAGGAACCGTGATGCGGTGTAAAAATTCTGCGCACGGCTCGTTTCTTGTTGATAATGACGGAAGGCCGCATTTGATTTCCGCGGCTACGGCAGCGCAGTTTGTTGAGGAGCATCAGAGCGGTATCAATCGTCTGAAATCATTTTTAAAGCGCTATCCGCGGCTCTACTATGCGGTCTGGTACGTGGTTTGCCCAGTTCTTTTGTCCGGGTCTCGGCCACAGTCGGTGCGCCGTTGGCTCAAAGATAAGGCAATCGTGGTTGACCTTGGTTCTGGGCCGCGGCGTTCTCATTCGGATTTCATAACCGTTGATGTATTTTCTTTCGACGAGGTGGATATTGTTGCTGAGGCAAACAACCTCCCGTTCAAAGACGGTTCGCTGGATGCGGTTGTCAACGAATCGCTTCTGGAACATGTTCAAGATCCGCGGGCGGTGGTTCGCGAAATTGTCCGGGTTCTGAAGCCAAGCGGAATGTTATACGCGAGTGTGCCATTTTTAACTCCCTATCATGCCTCTCCGGATGATTTTAATAGATGGACCAAAAGCGGCCTCCGCAAGCTTTTTTCCGAATTTGAGCCGGTTGAGGAAGGTGTGGACGCTGGCCCGTGGAGCGCTTTTTTGGTGTTCTTGGCATATTGGCTCGGCGTTGTTTTTTCTTTCGGCTCAAAGAGCTTGGCAACAAAACTCGCGTTTGTCTTTATGATTATTCTTGGCCCCCTCAAGATTTTTGATTTTTTATTCTCTCGTCTGCCCGGGGCAGATACGGTTGCCGCGCAACTTTATTTTATCGGGCGGAAAAAATAACATGCTTCTTTCGGTAATCATTCCAACCTATAACGAAGAAAAAACGATCCGCGAGATTGTGGATCGGGTAAAACGGGTTCCGCTCCCGAAGGAAATTGTTATTGTTGATGACGGCTCAAAAGACGCTACCCCCAAAATTCTTGACGAGATACGAAAGTCGGTACGGTCCGACGCGTATCTTGCGGGAGTCCGCGTGATTCACAAAAAAAATGGTGGTAAGGGGTCGGCGTTAAAAGCGGGCATTGCCGCGGCCCGCGGAGACATTATTATTTTCCAGGACGCCGATCTTGAGTACGACCCCCGGGATTATCCCGTTTTGATCCGTCCGATTGAACGGGGAGAAGTAGAAGTGGTGATGGGTTCCCGGCTTCTTGAAAAACAAAATATATGGGTTGGCGGCAGACCTAATTTTTCTTATCTTCGTAACCACATCGGCATCCGCCTGATCACACTTATTACCAACTGGTTTTTTTGGAACAACGCGACGGATTATGAAGGATGCTACAAGGCGTTCCGCTCGGAACTTTTAAAAAAGATTCCTATTGATGCAGACGGATTTGAGTTCGACAACGAACTGGTATGTAAAATTCTTCGGCTTGGGTACAAAATTAAAGAAGTGCCGATTCGCTATTATCCACGGGCATACGAGGAAGGAAAAAAAATCAAAGTTCGGGACGGCATAAAAATCCTTTGGACGATTGTTAAGTGGCGTTTTAAGCCGTTTAAAATGAGCACGAATATGAGTTTGCCAGCGCTTTTTGTCTGGATTTTTATGTTACTTCTTGGTTGGATAGCTTTTGTCAATTTCTTCGCACCCCAAGAAACAATTCAGCTTCTCTACTTCTATCATGTCGATAAAATCCCTCATATGCTCGGAGGGTTTTGGGTAGCCGGCATGCTGTACAAATCGCTGCGCTTCCGGGCCGGCAATTCGTTTTTGATTCTCATTGCGGCGGCGGTCCTTTGGGAGATATTTGAGTTGGTAGTTATGCCGGACGTTAAGGACCTTTACGCGATGAATTACGCGCTGTGGCGTTATGATACGATTTTTGATCTGATATTCGGCATATTGGGGGGATTCGCCGCCTTTGTTGAATACCGAGATAAATAAGTGGAAATTCTTCGCGTTCGCACTGCTTCATTGCGTACTATTAAACAATTCTATAGAATTGTCCTATACTATGCGCGGCGTATGAGGAGCATAAAATAATTAAACCAGGATAAAAAAATTATAAAAAATATGAAAAGGTGGACTGTTATATTTCGGGCGTTGGCAAATATCAATCGGCTGAAAATTATAAAAATGCTTTCTGGCGGGTACAGGATGAATGTTGGCGACATTGCGCAAACCTTAAAGATTTCCTTCAAGGCTACTTCTAACCACTTGGCTATGTTAAAAAATCTTGACGTCATGGACGCGCAGGGGACCGCGGGCCATGTGTTTTATTCTCTCAATCCCCATATGCCACGCGACTTCAGCAAGGTTGTTAAATATATCCTCGACTAAAATATCTATTGAACAATTCTATAGAATTGTTCAATAGGAGTACGCCTTGTTACTTTGCCGCGGTCGCGTTTGACTCTTTCGTTGGGTATTCCAAATAACGTGGTAAAAAAGCCGCGTATTCATGTTTGAAACGCGGACCGATTACTTTACTCTTTTTTGTTTCGCTGCTACAGGTAAGCGAGTACTTTCTCTGGCGGAACAAGGTCACCCTTCAGATAGTAACAGTATATGCTTTCCAATTCCGTCTTGAGGAAATCCCGCCGTTTACCAATAAGCGTCCCTTGGGAATGCCGTACGGTTTCGGACCACGGGAGCGGAGTTCCAACCGCATTATAGACACAAAGCGATGGATACTCACGAAGCAGTACACTCACGGTACTAATGAAAGCGCGAAGTTGATGAAAAGGAGAGGCACTAATGTAGATACGTTTCCACCCGTGCGCTCGTGCGTAGAGAACGAGTGCCCGGGCCTCCGTATAAGTGTTTACGTTCTCGTTAAGGATATTTGAGCGAAGGGGTAGTATTGCATTCTCCACTACTCCCATGCGAAGAAGCTCGTGTTTCCATGACGCAAACCCCGGGTATCCATGTTTGATCTCTCCATCGTTGATGAGGATTGACGCTACCAACTTTTTTTTCCAGAGTTCCATGCCGCGGGAAAGAACCGAGATTTGGTTATCGGACGTTTGCCCGAAAAGATACACTATAGGTATCCACTGCTCTATCCTTTTTTCCAAAATCACTCCTTCGATGTTTTTAAGAAGCTTATAGAATGATTTTTTCTGATGTCCAGTGGATGCGTTCTGCAATCTTCTCTTTTCTCTATTCATGGATTGATTCCTTTCTGACAGCCCCCCGAGTCAGAAAACTTTTTATAACGTAACATAGTTATTTGTATACGTCAATAGTGACAATCGAATTAAGAGTTAGTATATTGGACAAATGAAAATATTCAAAAATATTAAACCAGAATTTGTGGATGTACGCGGGGCAATCACAAAGATTTTGGATGATGGCGCCACCGTGATTAAAAGCATTTTGTTGATTGAGTCAAAACCCGGTTCGATTCGCGGGAACCATTATCATAAAAAAGATTCGCATTACTGTTATCTCTTGTCCGGGAAAATGGAGTATTTTAAGAAATCCGCCCAAGGCGGGGAGATTGAATCTGTAGTTTTGAATTCCGGAGACATGGTATTTTCTCCGTCGATGACGATTCACGCTTTTCGGGCTTTGGAAGATTCTGTTTTTATTGCATTGGCAACAGAATACCGCAGCCAAGATCGATACGAGGAAGATACGGTGAGAGTAAAGCTGGTAGAATAAATTATGCCAGAAACTACATTGATGACTCGAAATTCCTCCTGTCGCGCATGCAAAGGAACTCGGATGTCCCGTATTTTTTCTTTTGGTCCCACGCCGCCGGCAAACGCATTTCTTAAAAAAGAGGAGCTCGAGAAACCGGAGTTGTTTTTTCCGCTTGATGTTTATTTCTGCCGCGCCTGTTCGTTGGTGCAGTTGATGGACATTGTGTCCCCGGAACTTCTTTTTAAGGATTATGTATATGTTTCTTCAACCTCGTCAGCGTTTGTCGCGCACTTTCAGTCGTTTGCCAATGATGTTTTTTCTCGATTTAACCTTTCTCGCGGGTCGCTGGTTGTAGATATAGGGTCAAACGACGGCATCCTTTTGCAACCTTTCAAGGTTCTCGGAGCAAGCGTTTTGGGAATTGATCCCGCGGTAAAGATTGCAGAGGAAGCCACCATAAACGGTGTTGAAACTCTGCCTTATTTTTTTAACCCCGATCTTGCAAAGAAGCTGGTTTCCGAGCGTGGGTACGCTGTAGTGATTACCGGCACCAATGTTTTTGCGCACGTGAACGATTTGGATGAGCTTGTGGGGGGTGTCGCAACGCTTCTTGCTCCCAACGGCTCTTTTATCATAGAGGCGCCCTACCTCGTTGATTTTCTAGAGAAAAATCTTTTCGATACGGTGTATCATGAGCACCTTTCTTATTTTGCGGTACGCCCGCTGGTCACGCTCTTTTCGCGCATGAATATGGAGATTTTTGATGTTGAGAAAGTAAACTCGCACGGCGGGTCTCTACGGGTGTTTGTGAAGCATCGCGGGGCCGAACAGGAAATGAGGGAATCGGTGAAACAATTTATGAAGGGCGAAGAAGATCTCAAACTTGATTCGTTGGCGCCATACACCGCTTTTGCAAAAAGAATTGAGAAAAACAAAAAAAACTTGCTTACTCTGCTTCACGAATTAAAATTGAAAGGTAAGAGGATTGCGGGATACGGCGCGTCTGCAAAAGGAAATACTCTTTTGAATTATTTTGGAATCACGCACGAAGTCCTTGAGTATATGGTTGATGACAGCTCGTGGAAGCAAGGGCTTTATACTCCTGGTACTCATATTCCGGTTGTGGCGGCGCAAAAACTTATGGAGGAACGACCGGATTATATTCTAATTCTTGCGTGGAATTTTGCTGAGCAAATTATGAACAAACTGCACGAATTTCGTGCCAGCGGCGGAAAATTCATTATCCCCGTTCCCGAACCCAAAATACTATAATACTATGAATGCCAAAATTATTCTTGCGCAAGACCTAAAAGTGATTGCGCGGTCCATTCGGGAGGAGGCCGAGGATTTTTCGGGCAGGACATTTTTGATCTCCGGCGGCGCGGGGTTCCTGGGCAGTTATTTTGTCTCGACTCTGCTTTACCTCAATAAAACATTTTTGAAAAAGCCGTGTAAGGTTATTGCGCTTGACAATTTTATCACCGGTACACGGCAGAATGTGCTCGCGGACATCAAAGACCCGAATTTTACGTTTATTGAGCATGACGTCAGGAATTCTGTTTCTGCGCGCATCAAGGCCGATTATGTAATTCATGCCGCGGGTCTTGCCTCGCCCTTTTATTATCGAAAGTTTCCGCTTGAAACCATTGAGGTTGCGGTAAACGGAACAAAAAATTTTTTAGAATTCGTGAGAAAAAAGAAAGCAAAAAGTTTTCTTTATTTTAGTTCCAGCGAAGTGTACGGCGATCCTGCTCCAAATTTTATCCCCACCACCGAAGAGTATTGGGGCAATGTTTCTTCCACGGGACCGCGGGCATGCTACGACGAATCAAAGCGTTTGGGAGAAACATTGTGTACGATCTATCACCAGCGTTACGGAGTTCCGGTAAAAATAGTGCGGCCCTTTAATGTGTACGGCCCCGGGATGAAGGTGAACGACTACCGCGTCATTCCAACGTTTATGGTCAAGGCCATCAAGGGCAAACCGTTGCCGGTTCATGATAAAGGCAATCAAACTCGCACTTTCTGTTATATTACTGACGCTATGCAGGGGTTTTTCAAGGTATTGGCGGCAGGAAAAAATGGAGAAATGTATAATGTTGGTCAGGAGGCGGAGGAAATCAACATGATGAGTTTGGCAAGTATGGTGAGCCGTCTTTCTGCCCGTCCGGTTGCGGTGCAACTGGTACACTATCCCGAGTCGTATCCTGCGGGAGAACCACAGAGGCGTTGCCCCGATATTACAAAAGCGAGAAAAGAACTGGGTTTTAAACCTACTGTTGATCTCGGACATGGCCTTGCGCGCACTATGGAATGGTATAAAAGTATTCTTAAAGACAAAACAGGTGAGTATTCAACAACGCATTCTTAATTTTGCTCTTTTTGGCCGCGGCAAGTGGGGTAATAATTACTACCAGCTTTTGCGCGCGCTTGACGGCGTTTCTTTGAGAGATGTGGTGACCAAGGATTCCGGAAATCTCCGCGAGGTTTTGCGCGACCCCTCAATTCACTGCGTTGTTATCGCAACGCCGCCCAAAACGCATTTTCGGTTCGCGCGCGCGGCGCTCAAGGCGGGGAAACACGTTTTGGTGGAGAAGCCGATGGTTTTGAGAGTGCGGGATGCGAAGGTCCTTGCGGCATTGGTCAAAAAAAGCGGGAGGACTTTTATGGTTGGCCACCAGTATCTGTACAATGAAGATGTGAGGCGAATCAAAAAACGTATTGATTCTGGAGAAATGGGCGCGATACGCTATATGCTTGCGGACCACTTTTCGTCCGGAGTGCGCACAGATGTTGACGTACTGTGGGATGCCGCTCCGCACGCGCTTTCCATGTTCCAGTATTTTTTCAATCCAACGAAAATTGTCAGCGCCTGCGTTGAAAAAAGTAGCGACAAAGGGTTTGTTTCAGTGCACCTGCGATTTGATCGCGGCCCGCTTTTTTGTATGAGAGCCGTCTGGCGCGCGCCGGAGAAAATAAGAAAAATAACGATTGTCGGCAAAAAACGGTCCGCGGTTTTGGATGAAACTTTAAAAAATAGAAAATTAAAATTTTTTAACCCCGTGTCCACCCCATTGTCCCGTACCCACACACCGCTTCAGAACGAAATGGAGCATTTTATCGCTTGCGTTCGAAGCGGCAAGAAGCCGCTGACCGGCGTTGAGCACGGATTTCGCATAATTAAATTTCTTGATAAAATTTCAAAATATGGGATCCATTAATCAAAAAGCGTTTCCGCAGCTTGAACGGGGAGAAGTTGCCCGCCTCAAGGACGCGTTGCGGGAGAAATACAAAGAGGGCGGCACGCCCACTGCGGATTCTTCCCTCATCCGCTCGCTTGCAATCAAGTTTTTTGACCCCAAAAAACGCGTGCTTGATGTCGGGTGCGCCAACGGTTCCCTCTTGGGGTTTTTGAATTCACGCGGCTATCCGCATACCTACGGGGCGGATATTGAGGATTTTTTGACAAAGGGGCGTCCCACGGAAGAATTCAGGGCGGTTGATTTGAACTTTGAGCTCTTTCCGTGGCCGAAGGAATATTTTCAGGGTGTCTCTGCCGTTGAAATATACGAACACCTTGAAAACCCGTTTCATTTTGTCCGTGAAGTCGCGCGCGTGCTTGGGGGGGAAGGCGTGCTGATACTTACCACGCCAAACCCGCACCACCTTTTTAATAAGCTTTCTTTTCTCAAAAACGGCGAATTTTACCGGTTTTCCGAAAAAAACGACCACATTACGCTTTTAACACCCCCGGTGTTTCGCAAATGCATCCTTAAATATTTTACTTTGGTAGAAACGCGGTATTGGGAAGGAGAATTCCCGTATCGGTGGTTTTCCCGGTTCCGTTGGCCTCAAAACAGATTTTTTGGAAGAAGTGTGGTACACGTGCTTCGAAAAAAATTATGCCCAGCAATACAACCTTGACCGGATTCGTCTTCGGCGAATCCTTGATAGCCAAAAAGGGGTATTGCCGGGTAGCGATTGAGAATCAAGTATAAATTAAACAATGCACTCGTGGTGTCCCGCTTTCAGCGGGACAGTCGAGGTTGATATACTGGGTATGATAAAAAGCATCCTTAATTTTTTAATTGCCCGGCCAGTTCAGTTTTTAGTTTCTTTGCCGTGGGTGAGGTATTCGCTAATTGGCGGAATATATCAGAATTTTTACAGCCCGCGGGAGAAAATGCTTGATGTTGCAATGAAATATGCGGCGGTTTCAAAACTGGGGGGCGATTATTTTGAGTTCGGTGTCCATGCGGGTAAAACGTTTATTGCTGCATTTCATGCTTCACGGCGTTACTTTTCTGCAAAAATTCATTTTTACGCGTTTGATTCGTTTGAGGGTCTTCCCGAACCAAACACCCCCCGGAATGAATTTGAGGCCTTTACGAAAGGGCAGTGGACCTGCAGTAAGGAAACATTTAAGAAAAACCTGAAAAAGAAACGAGTCGATCTTTCCCGTGTGCATATCGTGGCCGGCTGGTACCGCGACACGCTTAATGATCGTACGCGGGCCGAGTTCCCCGCAAAAAAAGCGGCGGTCATATATGTTGACTGCGACCTTTATGAATCTGCGGTTGAGGTTTTGAATTTTATTGTTCCGTATCTTGAGCATGGAACCCTGCTTCTTTTTGACGATTGGTTTGCGTATCGCGGGGATCCTAACAGGGGCGAGCAGAGGGCGTTTCGCGAGTGGCTCGTATGGAATCCAGAGATTTCTGTAGTCGAGTACCATAAATTCGGATGGAGCGGAAATTCATTCATCGTGCATTTAAAAACCGGCACGCATAATCCATGAAAACCATTTTTATCACAATCGGCGAATCGTTTGCGGCGCGAAATGTCTTCCGTACCGATTTTTGGCCGCTATTCCTCAAAAACAATCCGCGCATAGAGATTATCCTTTTAACGGTTCCCGACAAAAAGGAATACTATGAGAAATCATTCGGCAGCCCCAACGTGACGGTGGAGGGTTTAAATCCGCGCTTCCGGTCGCGCGTCTCCGGCGTTGTCGCCTCGCTTGCGCGAAGCGGCATAAAAAACCACACGAACTTGTGGTCAAAGATGCGCTCCTACGAGCGCGGGGACTCCGGTTTTGCGGTCACTTTTTTTAAGCGGGCGCTTACGTTTCTTCTGGGAAACTCCGCCTCCTACAAACGCTTGTTAAGATTTCTTTTCCTTCGCACGATGCCGACTCGGGAACTGGTCGCTCTTTTTGAGAAATACAAGCCGGGTCTTCTTTTTGCCACCTCGCTCACCCACATTGATTTTGACGTGCCGATTGCGGTTGAGGCAAAACGCCGCGGTATACGAACCGTGGGCATGGTGCGGAGTTGGGATAACTTCTCGAGCCATGGGCTTCTGCGTTTTGTGCCAGACCGCTTTTTGCTCCAGAACGTCTTTTTGAAAGAAATGGCGTATCGGTATCAGGCAATGAGCGAAGGACGCCCCCCCATCGATATTATTGGGCTACCGCACTATGACTTTTACAAACGCCTTGATTCTTTTCTTGAGACGCGGGAAGCGTTTTTTAACAGGATGGGCCTTGATCCACAAAAAAAGCTGATTTTATACGGCGCTATGGGAGATTTTTTGTTCCCGCACGAAGGCGAAATTGCCGATGTTTTGGAACAGTTGATTTCCTCGAAAAAAATACATTACACTGCGCAAGTTATTTTCCGCGCTCACCCGAAATTCCAAAGCCCTTTCGAGCGTATGAAGACGATGCGGTACGTCAAACCCGACCGCGGCGCAACGTATCTTCGTCCGGCAGAGCAAAAAGAATCGTCTGGAGATACTCGTCACTTCATTCACGGAGATCTGCGAAGCATGGAAATGGAGTTGAGCGACATGCGGCATTTGATAAATTCGCTGTATCACAGCGATGTTGTGGTAACGGGCGCTTCAACCATGGCGATAGACGCCGCAGTGCTTGATAAGCCGACTGTTTGCGTGGGGTTTAACGGCCTCACTCCGGAGAATAAAGTTCCTTATTGGGTTTCGGTACGGCGGTTTTATGATACATATACCCACTTCGAAGCGTTAATGGAAACGGGCGGCGCGCGGCTTGCAGATAATCCCGACGAACTGGCGGCACACATTAATTCTTATATTGAAGACCCTTCGCAGGATCGTGAAAAGAGACGGAAAATAGTTGAGAAATTCGTCGAGCCGTTTGACGGTAAGGCAAGCGAGCGGCTGGAGCATGTAATTAGTTCTGAAGTAGATGCGCTTTTCGAGAAATAAAAACAGCACCTTCTAGAGGTGCTTGATTACGTAGTACTTTTTTGTTTCCGCGCAGTACTCAATTATGTAGAGAAGCGAAGAGAAATAGTCGTCGATTGCCCTGGTTGCTCCCGGCCACTTTTCCGCACCGCCGTAGGTCTTTGAGAATTCGCGGTATTCGTCGAAGAGTACTATTCCTCCTTCGGCAACTCTCGGGAAAAGATGGGCTAAAGCGTCCCTATAGGAAGGATATAGATCGCAATCAAGGTGCAGGAAAGCGATCGTGCGCTCTTGCGGGAATCGGGGGAGCGATTCGGCGAAGAATCCAGGAATGATTTCCATCCGCAGACCAGGGAATACTTTGAAAATCTCCGAGTCCTCCAATAATTTCCGCACTTCTTCCTCCGAAACCTTCCATTCGCCTTTTTGCGGGTTTCGCGGTGACCTATCCCATTCAGTCGGTTCCGGCCACCCTTCAAATGAGTCGAATCCCCAAAGCAAGCGTTTTTGAGGAAGTTCTTCACTTCCTACAAGATAGGCAAGCATGGAGAACGTTCCCCCCTTGCCGAGTCCACATTCAACAACGTCTCCGGACACGTCTTTGATGCGTTCATACATTTTGACGAAGTACCGGAATTGTTTCATCCACCCAGTTGTAACCGGTCCTGGGGTTCTCCATTGCGTTGGCTTCATGTGAACCTCCTCATGTGTGCTAGGTAGGATTTTACCTAAATATCAACCCTTTGTAAAGCGATTTTTTAGTTATATATTTAGTGAAGAAACATGGCTAAGGTAATTTCTCAGTCGCAAATAGAAGAAGCAGTTGCGTCTATTGATAGGGGAGTAAAGAAATCCGTTATCGTTTCAGGCTCTAAAGATGGGCCCTATTCAGTTATGGTCGTGGTGGTGGATGACATACTGCCTAAAGCTGAAGTGCATGAAGAATCGGCTGATGTGTGGCAGGTGCTAAAAGGAGATGCCGTTTTTATTATAGGCGGAGAACTGGGAAATCCGACTCTGCATAAACCCAAAGAGCGGGTTGCCGACTTCATTCGCGGCGGAACAGAATATCCCGTCAAACCCGGCGATATTATTGATATTCCGCCGGGCGTCCCGCACCAGATTGACGCACGCGGCGGGCGGATCGAACTTTTAATCGTTAAAATCAACGCTTCGGTCGTATGAATACCCTCATTTTTCTCGGATTGATGCTCGTTGGGACGTTGGTTCTGGGCATTAACGATGTACAGAAAAAGAAATTTCTGCTGGACGGAATCAACGATCAATTGCTACTTGGTTTCTCGTGGTTTCTCGGAGGACTGTTTCTTTTTCTGGTTGTGGCCGCTGTCGGTATTCCGCAGATACGGGATGGGTTTTGGACAGCGCTTGCGGCAACCATGTTTCTTAACGTCATTTCGCAAATTGTCTTTATCCGCGCGTTCAAGCTTGCCGATGCGTCGCTCATAGCTCCCTTGCGTCTCATAACACCCCCGTTTGTCATCATTACCGGTTTTATTGTTTTGGGGGAAGTTCCCACCGCGGGCGGGGTTGCCGGTATTTTTCTGACAGTCTTTGGTCTTATGACGCTTCTCTCGCCCGGAAAACATTTTTCAATTTCTGCCATGAAGAGTTATATTATGAGCGAGCGCGGCGTTCAGCTCGGGCTTTTGGGGTCGTTTCTTTTCGCCCTTTCATTCCCGTATGATAAGCAGACGGTTCTGGCCTCGTCCGGAATTTTTGCAACGGCAATGCGCATGTCTTCCGTCGGTATACTTGTTCTTGGGTTGAATGCCGCCCTGAATCGCCGGTTCCTGCGGGAAGCAATTCCAGCAGTTAAACAATGGAGTATGCCACTTCTCTCCGTTTCTGCGGTAAGCGCGGTGGGTGATTTTCTTACGACCCAAGCGCTTGCGTATTCACTCGCAGCGTATGCGGCAAGCCTGAAACGTCTGTGGCCTTTCTGGACGATTTTTCTTGCTGGGCGCTTTTTAAAAGAGAAACACATCACACAGCGTCTTGCCGCAACCGCAGTTATGTTTATCGGAATTATTATTATGGTAGTATTGGGATAATGGTATGATTCAAAACTATAACGTTTTTGCATTAATCCTTGCGCGTGGGGGATCAAAACGCGTGCCGCGGAAAAACATCAAGGAGCTTTCAGACAAACCCCTTCTTGTCTATACGATTGAGCAAGGCAAGAGATCTAAATATATTGATCGGATGATTGTATCAACCGATGATGAGGAGATTGCGCGAGTTGCGCGCGAGTGTGGCGGAGAGGCGCCGTTCCTGCGGCCTGCCGAACTTGCGGGAGA